>Ga0213931_1000069_pt1 | contig 9516 bp, 8 predicted proteins | sample McNCre317MT_FD_169140 | JGI IMG/M metagenome (GOLD analysis project Ga0213931, IMG submission 169140) | Metatranscriptome of freshwater microbial communities from McNutts Creek, Athens, Georgia, United States - 3-17 MT (Metagenome... | ecosystem: Environmental > Aquatic > Freshwater > Creek... | reverse complement strand
GACACCTTGACCCCCATCCTCATGCCCCCTCCATGACGGCACAACCCTCGAGTCTCATGTTGCCTCCATCCAGATTACCGACGCACCAAGCCCGCCACAAAGCAGTTCACGGGTCACACACCGACACAACCGACCAACACCTTAAAAGATACGCCGGCACAAACGGAACGACCAGCACCCAGGAGTGAACTATGCACGGATTGATACATATTGCACCGCACTATTTATCGTCACATTAAATCATTTGATGCACTTTCGGACGCATGACGACACCACCCTCCCCCAAACTTCGAAGAAATCAGCTCCGAAGACATTCATCTAAACCTTGACGAGACAATGAGATAGCCATACCCACAGAGGAACACCCGCAACCCTGGCACGGCTCATGCTTTAGTATGAATCAAAGGCCATGCATGTGACGAAATACTCTAGCCAATGAGTGTCGACACGCGCCAAAGAGCCTCATGCCCGCAGAGAGGCATTTGAGGAAGACAGGCTGACGAACAAGGCTTACACTTGTTGGACCGCGCATGCGCCTCCGCAGAGGGGCAGGTTTGCGGCAGGTTTTCCCGTTCTCGGACTCCAAGCGATGCGGCCGATACGTCGGCTGCATGGTTGGTCGTTTGAGACAAAGCACGACTGGTGGGAATCACACACCAATGCAGTTCCCCGATTTTGACCATGGATAGGAGATCAGCGTGACCCAAATCAACCAAGACACCCAACTCAAGATCGCGAAGCTGGAAGCGATGCTCGAGGAGGATCCTGCCAAGCACGTTTATCGTATCGATCGCGCGGCCTTCACCGACGAAGAGCTGTTCGAGCTCGAGATGAAGCACATCTTCGAAGGCAACTGGATCTTCCTCGCACACGAGACCCAGATCCCGAACCCCAATGACTACCTGAGCGTGTATGTCGGCCGTCAGCCGGTGATCATCACCCGCGACAGGAATGGCGAGCTTCACGCCATGGCGAATACTTGTACCCACCGTGGCGCCGTGCTCGCTCGCCACAAGAAGGGCAACAAGTCCAGCTTCACCTGCCCGTTCCACGGCTGGACCTTCAACAACACCGGCAAGCTGCTCAAGGTCAAGGACCAGAGCGCCGATGCCGGCTATCCCGAGCACTTCAACAAGAACGGCAGCCATGACCTCGTCAAGCTCGGCGCGTTCGAGAGCTACCGTGGCTTCCTGTTCGGCAGCGTCAACCCGAACGTCGTCCCGCTCACCGAGTACCTGGGCGAAGCTGCCAAGATCATCGACATGATCGTTGATCAAGCCCCCGATGGTATCGAAGTGCTGCGTGGTGTCGGCGCCTACACCTTCGACGCCAACTGGAAGCTGCAGGCCGAGAACGGCGCCGACGGCTACCACGTCACCGCCGTGCACTGGAACTACGCTGCAACCCAGGGCCGTCGCGGTTCCGAAGGCAAGATCGACACCATCAAGGCCATGAGCGCCGGCAAGTGGGCTCAGCAGGGTGGTGGCTCCTACTCCTTCAAGAACGGCCACATGCTGCTGTGGACCAACTGGGCCAACCCGGAAGACCGTCCGCTGTGGTCCAAGCGTGACGAGTGGGTTCAGAAGTTCGGTGAAGCCAAGGCTGACTGGATGCTGCAGAAGTCCCGCAACCTTTGCATCTACCCGAACGTGTACCTGATGGACCAGTTCAGCTCGCAGATCCGCGTGCTGCGCCCCCTGTCCGTCGACAAGACCGAAGCTCACATCTACTGCATCGCCCCGAAGGGTGAGGCCCCTGACGCCCGTGAGCGCCGCCTGCGTCAGTACGAAGACTTCTTCAACGCGACCGGCATGGCCACGCCGGACGACCTGGAAGAGTTCCGCTCCTGCCAGCACGGCTTCAACGCCCGTGCCGTCAAGTGGAACGACATGACCCGCGGCGCCACGCACTGGGTCAAGGGACCGGACGAATCTGCCAACCTGATCGGCCTGAAGCCGGAACTGAGCGGCATCAAGACTGAAGACGAGGGTCTGTACGTCGTGCAACACGAGCACTGGGTCGAGACCATGAAAAAAGCATTCATCGCTGAACAAGAAAACGGAGCCAACTGATGCTGTCCTACGAAGCCATTCAATCCTTTGTCTATCAAGAATCTCGCGCCCTTGACGACCGTAACTGGGACGCCTGGCTGGCTTTCTACGCCGACGACGTCGAATTCTGGATGCCGGCGTGGGACGACGACGACACGCTGACGACCGATCCGAAGACCCAGGTTTCGCTGATGTACTACCCCAGCAAACAGGGCCTGGAAGATCGCATCTTCCGTATCAACACGGAACGCTCCGCCGCGACCATCCCGGACACCCGTCACGGCAAGGCCATTAGCAACCTCGAAGTGCTGTCCCAAGACGAGTCGTCGGTCACGCTGCGCTTCAACTGGATCACGAACACCTTCCGCTACGACCTCCTCGACATCTACTTCGGCTACTCCGAGTACACCCTCGACACCACGGGTCCGAAGCCGTTGATCAAGCGGAAGTACGTCGTTCTGAAGAACGACTACATCCACCACGTTCTCGACATCTACCACATCTGATCATCCGATGGGCAACGGCCCGCCCGCACTCGGGCGGGCCGCAGCGCTAATTCGCCGAGAAGGAAAAAATATGTCTTATAACATCGCCCTGCAGTTTGAAGACGGGGTCACCCGTGTCATTCAGTGCAACCCCGACGAGTTGGTGGCCGATGCCGCCTACCGGGCCAAGATCAACATTCCTCTCGACTGCCGCGACGGAGCCTGTGGCACCTGCAAGTGCTTCTGCGAAAGCGGCACCTACACCGAAGGCTTCTACATCGAGGACGCCCTGACCGCAGAAGAGGCAGCCAAAGGCTACTCGCTGACTTGCCAGATGAAGCCGACTTCCGATTGCGTCATCCGCATTCCGGCCTCCTCCGCCGCCTGCAAGACCGAAGTCGCCTCCTATGGCTCCAAGATCACGAAGATTATTCGCGACTCCTCGACGACCGTATCCTTCTCGATCCAGGCCGACCGCCCCCTCTCCTTCCTGCCCGGCCAGTACGTGAACCTGATGGTTCCCGGCAGCAAGGAACTGCGCGCCTACTCTTTCAGCTCGGCCCCGAATCAGACCGAACTCTCCTTCCTGATCCGTGATGTCCCCAACGGCCTGATGAGCACCTATATGCGTCACAAGGCCAACACCGGTGACTTCATGATGTTCACCGGCCCGTACGGCAGCTTCTATCTCCGTCCGGTCGTGCGTCCCGTCCTGATGCTGGCCGGCGGCACCGGTCTGGCCCCCTTCCTGTCCATGCTGCAATGGCTGAAGGACAACCCGACGACCCAGCCGATCACGCTGGCGTATGGCGTCAACACCAATGAAGACCTCGTTGAACTGGGCACCCTCGCCGAACTGAGGGCTTTCCTCCCGAACTTCGATTTCTTCACCGTCGTTGTCGACCCGGACAGCGGTCATCCGAAGACTGGCTATGTCACCGACCACCTGACCGCCAAGGAACTCCACGACGGCAATGTCGACGTCTACGTCTGCGGCCCTCCTCCGATGGTTGAAGGTGTTCGCAAGTGGATGGATGGTGTCGGCGTCACCCCGAACAGCTTCCTCTTCGAGAAATTCACTTCTTCTACCGCTGGAGCTTCCGAATGAGCCGCGCCGACCGATTCAAAAAGAAGGTTGTCATCGTAACCGGTGCGGCCCAGGGTATCGGTCGGGGCGTTGCGCTGCGCGTGGCTGCCGAAGGCGGCTCCGTGCTGGCGGTCGACCGCTCCGATCTCGTCAAGGAGGTCGTTGCCGAGATCAAGGAAGCAAAGGGCAAGGCCGCGGCCTTCCAGGCTGATCTGGAGACCTTCGCCGGAGCCCAGGCTGTCGTCGCCGAAGCGCTGAAGAAGTTCAAACGCGTCGACGTGCTGATCAACAACGTCGGCGGCACGATCTGGGCCAAGCCCTTCGACCAGTACGAAGAAGCGCAGATCGAGGCTGAGATTCGCCGCTCGCTGTTCCCCACGATGTGGTGCTGTCGTGCGGTGCTGCCGACCATGCTCGAGCAGAAGCAGGGCGTCATCGTCAACGTCTCGTCGATTGCCACCCGTGGCGTGCATCGCGTTCCTTACTCGGCGGCTAAAGGCGGCGTCAATGCCCTGACCGCTTCGATCGCGATGGAGCACACCAAGAACGGCATTCGCATCAACGCCACCGCACCTGGCGGTACCGACGCGCCCCCGCGTCGTGTCGCACGCAACCAGAATCCGGTAGAACCGACGGCACAAGAAAAAGAGTGGTACCAAGGTGTTGTTGACCAGACCATCGACTCGAGCCTGATGCATCGTTACGGCACGATCGATGAACAAGTCGCACCGATCCTGTTCTTCGCATCTGACGAATCGTCATACATCACCGGCTCCGTACTGCCGGTCGGTGGCGGCGATCTCGGCGGCTGAGGCGAAAAGGGCTGCCAAACTCACCCCCATCCCCATCCACACCAAGATTTTTCATAACTAAAAGCGAGTAATTATGGCTCAAGTAGATATCCACCATATCGCTGACCATGCGAAGTTCAATGGCTTCCACGGCACGATTCTGTTCTGGTGCGCACTCATCATCATCTTCGACGGCTACGACCTGGCCGTTGCGGGTATCGCACTCCCGTCAATCATGAAGGAGATGGGCGTCACCCCGGCCACTGCCGGCTTCATGGTCAGTTCAGCGCTTTTCGGCATGATGTTCGGTGCCATTTTCCTCGGCACCATTGCCGACAAGATCGGTCGCCGCTGGGCCATCGTCATCTGTATCGTGCTGTTCAGCGCCTTCACCGCCGCTGCCGGTCTGACCACTGACCCGGTCAGCTTCAGTGTCACCCGCTTCTTTGCCGGCCTCGGCATCGGCGGCGTGATGCCCAACGTCGTCGCCCAGATGACCGAGTATTCGCCGCGCAAGATGCGCAGCACGCTCGTGACCATGATGTTCAGCGGCTACGCCGTCGGCGGCATGCTCGCCGCGGTGCTCGGCAAGGGTCTGATCGAGACCTACGGCTGGTCTGCGGTGTTCTTCGCGGCGGCTGCGCCGATGCTGCTGATCCCGATCGTGCTGAAGGCCCTTCCGGAGTCCATGCCCTTTCTGGTCAAGTCTGGCCGCATCGACGAACTGAAGCGTATCGTCCAGCGCCTGGAGCCCAGCTACAACCCGTCTGCCAACGACAGCTTCGCGCTGCCGTCGGATGACAAGGCAGCCGGCACCCCGATCGGAAAGCTGTTCCAGGACGGTCGTGGCTTCAGCACGCTGATGTTCTGGATCACCTTCTTCATGTGCCTGTTCATGGTCTACGCACTGAGTTCCTGGCTGACCAAGCTGATGGCTCAGGCCGGCTACAGCCTGGGTTCCGCGCTGACCTTCGTGCTGGTGCTGAACTTCGGGGCAATGATCGGAGCCATCGGTGGTGGCTGGCTGGCCGACCGCTTCCACATCAAGTACGTGCTGCTCGCCTTCTACGCGCTGGCTGCGGTGTCGATCACGATGCTGGGTTACAAGGTGCCGACCGAAGTGCTTTTCGTCCTTGTCGGCCTGGCGGGAGCCTCGACGATCGGAACCCAGATTCTGACCTATGCCTACGTCGGTCAGTACTACCCGATGGCGGTGCGCTCCACCGGTATCGGCTGGGCTTCGGGTGTCGGCCGTAGCGGCGCCATCCTTGCACCGATCGTCATCGGCACGCTGGTCGGCATGAAGCTTCCGCTCGAACAGAACTTCATGGCCATCTCCATCCCGGCTGTGATTGCTATGATCGCGGTGGCGCTGATCAACCACAAGCGCTCCGCATCGGCGCAGCACTAAACAGCTTTCTCACAAAGGCAGACCTCACCCACTTCGATGCACACTACGAACTAGGTGAAAAGTCGGCTGGCTGGCAACGCATGTTGCCAGCCAGCCGACTTTGCCTTCGGAACTTGTTTTTTTAGTTGCAGCACAAAGACATTCCGGTAGGCTGTCGGACCGGGCGACTGCGGCGCGAGCGAGGTTCAACCGAGACCAGTGGTCTCTCGACCAAGCGCAGGATGAGCCGCGGCGTGGTCAGCGCCGAGGAAGAGTTCAGTGGCTGCGTGCTGGCCTGCAGGATTTACCCACAGAGCGACCTTCGGGTCGAGGTAGTTGGCAAGATGGCCCGCGCCATCGAAGCCAAAAGAAATGCATCGTTCGATTTCGGGTTCGCGACGATGATGAAGATCAATCAACCCGACGAGGAGAACTGAGAATGGCACTGACCGGCGTTTTGCGCCCCGGGCACATCGTGATTCGTGTGCTCGAAATGGAACCGGCACTCAAGCATTACCGTGATGTGCTCGGGCTGATCGAAATGGGCCGTGATAACCAGGGGCGCGTCTATCTGAAGGCCTGGGACGAGCATGATCACAGCAGCGTGATCCTGCGCGAAGCCGACGAGGCCGGCATGGACTTCCTGGGCTGGAAGGTCGACTCCCCGGCCACGCTCAAGAAGCTGGCCGCCGACGTCGAGCAGTCCGGTCTGTGCACCGACCTCGACTGGATCCCCGCCGGCGAAATGCTCGCAACCGGTGAGCGCTTCCGCTTCACCATCCCGACCGGCCATGTGATGGAGCTCTACGCTCACAAGGACATCGTCGGCAACAACTGCGGCACCGACGGCGAGAACATCAATCCCGACCCGTGGCCGGACGGCCTGAAGGGCATCGCTCCGTCCCGCTTCGACCACTGCCTGCTCTACGGTGACGACCTCGACGGCAGCGTCAAGCTGTTCACCGAAGTGTTCGGCTTCGGCATCGCCGAAAAGGTCATGGCCGGCGAAGACAAGAGCTTCATGATCGGCGCCTTCCTGTCCTGCTCGAACAAGGCCCACGACGTGGCCTTCATCCGCCAGCCGGTGAAGGGCAAGTTCCACCACGCCTCCTTCGAACTGCGCAGCTGGGAACAAGTCCTGCGTGCCGGCGATATCCTGTCCCGCACCAAGACCTCCATCGACATCGGACCGACCCGTCACGGCATCACCCGCGGCGAGACGATCTACTTCTTCGATCCCTCCGGCAACCGTAACGAAGTCTTTGCCGGCGGATACATCTACTACCCCGACAAGCCGCCCATCACCTGGTGGGACGTCGAACTCGGACCCGCGATCTTCTATCACGATCGCAAGTTGAACGAAGCCTTCCTGACCGTGTTCACCTGATAGAAGTAAGCTGTCGCGCGCTGGTTTCCAGCACGCGACTCGCTCGTTCTAAGCCCGCTACGCAAAATATCGAGATTTTTAAGCAATCTCGTTAATTTTGCGTTATGCTAGCGGGCGCAATTTTTCACAAGCACGCAGTACGCAGCCTTCCTGAGCCGGTGTTGAGCCGATCGATCCGACTGGTACGCCAGGGCAAGCGGTGGTGGGACACCATAACAAGAGAGTACGACATGAAAGACATCCTGAATTTCATCAACGGCGAATACGTATCCAACGTCAGCGGCAAGACGTACGAGAAGCGCAATCCTGTCGACAACTCGCTGATCGGCATGGTCCACGAAGCCGGCAAGCCTGAAGTCGATGCCGCCGTGGCCGCCGCCAAAGCTGCGCTGAAGGGCCCCTGGGGCAAGCTGTCCGTGGTCGAGCGTTGTGCCATGCTCGATGCGGTCGTTGACGAGATCAACCGGCGTTTCGACGACTTCCTTCAGGCCGAGATCGCCGATACCGGCAAGCCGCATCACCTCGCCTCCCACGTTGATATCCCGCGCGGCGCAGCCAACTTCAAGATCTTCACCGACACGATCAAGAACGCCTCGACCGAATCCTTCGAGATGCGTACCCCGGACGGCAAGACCGCCCGCAGCTACGGTGTCCGTACTCCCCGTGGCGTCATCGCGATCATCTGCCCGTGGAACCTGCCGCTGCTGCTGATGACCTGGAAGTGCGGCCCGGCCCTGGCCTGCGGCAACACCGTCGTCGTCAAGCCCTCCGAAGACACTCCCAGCACCGCCACGCTGCTGGGTGAAGTCATGAACAAGGTTGGCCTGCCCAAGGGTGTCTATAACGTCGTGAACGGCTACGGTGTCGACTCCGCCGGCGCCTTCCTGACCTCCCACCCGGACGTCAATGGCATCACCTTCACCGGTGAGACCCGCACCGGCACCGCCATCATGAAGGCCGGCGCCGACGGTATCCGTCCCGTCTCCCTGGAACTCGGTGGCAAGAATGCCGCACTGGTGTTCGCCGACTGCGACTTCGACAATGCCATCGCCACGGTCACCCGTTCCTGCTTCGAGAACGCCGGCCAGGTCTGTCTGGGCACCGAGCGTGTTTACGTTCAGCGTCCGATCTTCGACAAGTTCGTTGCCGCGCTGAAGGAAAAGGCCGAGACGATGAAGCCCGGCCTCCCCTTCGATCCCGATACCAAGATCGGCCCGCTGGTCAGCAAGAAGCACCAGGCCAAGGTTCTGGGCATGTACGCCAAGGCCAAGGAAGAAGGCGCCAACATCGTCTTCGGCGGTGGCATTCCCGATATGCCGGAAGAACTGAAGGACGGCTGCTGGGTTCAACCGACCATCTGGACCGGCCTGCCCGAGACTGCGACCGTCGTGACCGAGGAGATCTTCGGACCCTGCTGCCACATCCAGCCCTTCGACAACGAGGAAGAAGTCGTGGCGATGGTCAACAACAACCGCTACGGCCTCGCCACCTCGATCCACACCCAGGACATCAGCCGCGCCATGCGTCTGGCCTCCGAGATCGAAGTGGGTCTGTGCTGGGTCAACAGCTGGTTCCTGCGCGACCTCCGCACCCCGTTCGGCGGCTCCAAGCAGTCCGGCATCGGCCGTGAAGGCGGTCTGCACTCCCTCGAGTTCTACACCGAACTGCGCAACGTGATGGTCAAGTACTGAGAGTCCGGGCATGAGCCAGAATCCTGAAATCGGCAAGCGCGTTCAGACCGGCGGCTTCGAGACCAACGTCCACGACGTGGGTAATGGCGCCCCGGTATTGCTGATCCACGGCTCGGGCCCGGGCGTTTCCGCCTGGGCCAACTGGCGCCTCGTCATTCCAGTCCTTGCCAAGGAGCGTCGGGTGATTGCCCCCGACATGGTGGGCTTCGGTTATTCCGACCGCCCTGTCGGTATCCCTTACAACATGGATACGTGGGTGCAACAGGCCCTCGACCTGCTCGACGCCCTCGGCCTCGAGCAGGTCGATCTGGTCGGCAACTCCTTCGGCGGCGCACTCTCGCTGGCCCTGGCGATCCGTGCGCCCCAGCGCGTACGGCGCCTGGTCCTGATGGGCTCGGTCGGGGTTCCCTTCCCGATCACACCGGGCCTGGATGCCGTGTGGGGTTACCAGCCCTCCTTCGAAGCCATGCGACAGCTACTCGACATCTTTGCCTACAGCCGCGCGCTCGTTTCCGACGAGCTTGCTCAGCTGCGCTACGAGGCGAGCATACGTCCCGGCTTCCAGGAATCCTTCTCCGCCATGTTCCCGGCCCCGCGCCAGCGCTGGGTGGACGCGATGGCCAGTCCCGAGGCG
>Ga0213931_1000067_pt1 | contig 9597 bp, 3 predicted proteins | sample McNCre317MT_FD_169140 | JGI IMG/M metagenome (GOLD analysis project Ga0213931, IMG submission 169140) | Metatranscriptome of freshwater microbial communities from McNutts Creek, Athens, Georgia, United States - 3-17 MT (Metagenome... | ecosystem: Environmental > Aquatic > Freshwater > Creek... | reverse complement strand
GTTTTGCACATACAGCAGGTGCGATGATCTGAGGGCATTATCTCGATCCATCTATCACCAAAATGATATACCTGCTTCGCTTAGAAGAAACAACTAGGAAAAACTCCCCCCAGCTTTGCTGGGGATGAAACCTTTGTTTCAAAGCAAAGCTGGACGCGGTATTACCCGCGCGACGCGCTGCAACGTCAATTCTTGTGGCTATACACTGGCCCACAACCAGTATTGATTAAGTCAATAAAACTGCGACTATACACCGCTTCGCAAACGGCACTGTTAAGGTAGTGAACCTCTACACCAAAATAGGTGGACCTAACTTGGGGGATCAAAATCATACAACGTAGTTACACCTCGAAACCACAACAAATTGAAATCTTCACCAGCGGCAAGATAGAGCTTGTAATTCATGTTCCGCGTTCCTGCGGAAGCACCAAACTGCTCAAAATCGCACACTAGTACATGATTCTCAAAATCGGTTGTAGCAGTCGTAGTCATCGTAGTTGGATGAAACTTCCGCCAAGATGCATGTGGGACTTCAACTTGCAACATTCGTTGTTGCATCGAACTATCGACAACCGCACCATTTGGGGTATAATCAGTCGTCCGATACAACAAATTAGGGTTATTCGTGTTGGTCGAATTAAAGAATGGAAACAAACGATACCACCCTCGCGCCACGGTAAACGTATTCAAAGCGCCAGTGTTCATCCCGGAGAAGCCTGCTCGCACACTCCCACGCCAAAAAGTGTAGGACTGCGTAACAAACGCTATAGGCGTCAACGGAATCGTCTTGCGAGTGTTAGTAAGTGTGCCATCCCAACCACTTATTGTATACCCAGGCCCATAAGCAACTGGAGTAACTGCGTTGTGAACTCGGATTTGCACAAAATCACCAGCAGCAGCAACCTGGCTGTAATTTAAACACCGCACAAATGCATACCGCTTAAGCAACTTCCGAAAACTACAAGTCACATCACTGGTCACTTGGCCAACAACTGTGCGTTCTCGCTTCGGTACCAATGCTGGAACCACATCTGGTTTAAAAACATCTTCATCTTCAACACCACCAGATTGCAACTCCAATGGCTCTTCCTCACTCACTGGCTCAAGAGCTAACGCAACTGTGGGAGCTGTAGGATACAAACTAAACGACTCAATCATCTGTCCAGTCGGCTCGAACACCTCAATGTCAGGCATGCTCACCCAAGCATGCACGTTAATTGCTGTTGTGGATGTTACATTGGAGACCAACTCATTTAAAACATAAACACTCAACACACCATTGTTGTACAAAGTGGCGTTTATAGGTGTAGTTTTGACTTGATAGTCAGTCTTCAAGCCAGCATCATCCTTACATGTCAACGCAACAGCACCTTGGGAACACCAACCAATATCAAACTGAAAATCACGTGTCTCAGAGATATCTACAATCATACTCTTAACCACGTGTTCCTCTGTCAATGTTGGAGTGAGTGCTGCATCCCACACAATTAACAAACGTCCACGATGAAACACATTAGCAGCAATTTGCAAACGAACGCGCAAAGACCCCCGCCAATACTTAAAGTTGGCAGCAACCAACCCCATAGGAGTCAATTGTGTAGCCACAGCATTAGTCAAAGGTCTAGTACCACGCCAATTCAACAATGGGGAAACTGGCATAGAAAAGAGCAATGAATTCTTTGTGACCGCTGCATCCCAACTAGCTGTATATATCAGACTGGGTATTTTTGCAATGTTCTTGAACTCCATCATATCTTCACCGCCAAACCCCACACTCTCTAAATCTACAGGCATCTGCTGATTCGGAGAAGTGCCAAGATGGTATCCTACATCTAAACCATCATGGGTACAGATGTCAGGCGCGGCTTCAACGGTTCGTTGTGTTGGATGCTGGCTAAGGGGTTTAGAAAACCCAAACGCAAAAGCAACATCAGCACCCAACTTGGCTGCCATCTGCGCCGCTGTCATCCATTTACCAACAACAGGCACAGACCTCGCTGCACCAGCAGCTTTGGCTATGACACCAAGTGTTTGACTCAATGAACCCTTCTCTTGTTCTGCACCAGCCTGTGCTGACAGACCACTCATATTAACCTGTGTAGGACCACTGAGCATTACATTCTCGCACCAAGCATATATTGTCCAATTCAAAGCCTTTGTAGAAGACAACTGACGCAATGGCGCAAGTGAAACAAGCCACAGCTGACCCCAATTGGTAAAGGCGTTAGTGGTCAAATCTGCAACTTCTGTCAGTGAATGAAGTGGAATAGTCAACTCTCCTCCAGTACTCGTCGTGGGATTTATCATCACATGAGGCCTCTGTGAAGCCTTCATCAAATCACCATAAAACGTATAATCTGTAAGATGTTGTGGCTCTGATGTGACAGCAAATGAAGGGTTGGGATTAGGCCAATACGACATCATAGCAGCCCCCCACGACATGGGGTTGCCACTAATAACAATCTTGACATGCAACTCTCCAGTGAAATGCCGAAAGTTATTCAACCTATTACTAATTCGAGCATTATTCGCCCAATTCGCCCACGGGTTGAACCGGGTGTCCAAGACTCCATCAACATTCCAATTACCAGCTGCAACCCTAACAGGTCGACGAAAGAAGTGCTTCAAACTCATATCATCATCATAAAGCTCTTCCAGAGCAGGTGTTGGAACCGAATCCACACCAGCAGTATCAACTGGAGACTCGACGAATGTGGTCGTTGGTGTCTCATGAATCTCACTTGCTTGTAAATTCAACGGGGCATCCACCCCTTGTGCCAAACAGGGCACCACTGTACAAAGGTCTGGTTTTGACTTCGAGTCCAGACTTGAACTCCTTGTATTTACATTGTTAAGAATTTATACAAATAAAAAGCTTCTTAGGCTATATTACAGGTTCCTTTTAACATAGTGCTTGGGAGTTAGGAAAACAACTCTTACACACCAACCTCATTACCAACCTAAGCCTGCCCAGCAGGCAGCCTCATGGGGCTAGGGAGGTTGTCCATAGCACAGATAGCTTCAAGAACGAGTACTTCTTTGTATAGGTTCATCAAGCGTGGAAACACGCAGTGACTGCCCAATTCGAACTCAAGTTCATCAAGCTCCCGTGAAATAACGGTGGATATTGGAATATTAGCACGACACGTCGTTCCATTCACGGACCGATGTATCTTATCTATCCTACCACCGTTGTACACTCGTGTCTGCCACCAATCACTCTCTATATAGTCATACAAATCACCCATTCGCGTGAGTATCATCGTCGCTGTACAGTTTGTCACAGGGCCAAACACAAAAGTGTCACCAAACCAAACTGGTTCGTCTGGCTTGCTCAGTACGTCGGCCAACGCACTGAGCATATGGAATGCCCGTATAGGGGCCCGAGGCCCATAATACTTGCAATCCATAGCGTTGTTGTACGCATACAACAGTGGCACTATGAGAGTCATATTTTTGGGAGCATCCATCTCCTCATACTGATCCTCAGTGCACCACTTAATGTACTCCTCCAAAAAGGAGTACGTCTTCGGCAAGATACAATTAGTCATTGACACATCAATCATCACAACATAATCGCCAATGTGAATCGTGTCTTGCTCGAACATCCCACCGAAGTCCTCAACCTCCATGGGAGTATTAGTCACCGCAATTTTAGCACAAGCACGTGCAGTCGATCTTACAACGAGTTCATGTTTAAGACGCTCATCTTCAACCCTGAGCATGGCTTCTTTAGCATCATTTAATGTGTTTACAACAGTCTGCATCGAAGCAACTTGCTCAGGTCCCACGCCAGGAAATTGGCCTGGATTTGCTAATATTGGCGTCACTGCATCGAGGTTGGCATCAAGGAGTCGCACGACAGCCTTAAAACTCTGACCTGGAAATTCCGCATATTGCGGTGGGGGAGTGATATACTCAGACTTGTCATTTGACAAGATATCGGGTAAGATAAAAACCTCTCCCGATTGTCTATCAAGTGGTTCATCATCCACCACACGCAAAACTTGGTCGTAAGTGCACCACGTGCTGAGAAATCCATTACAGATCTCTTCCTTGGTAACAGGTATGAAGTAGTCTTTCACACGGTGCCCCTCAAAATCAACAGCTTCCTCAGCAATAGCTTTGATCTTGGGAAGTGCCTCATCATACTTCTCCTCTCCATGCCAATAAAACTCACGCAATGCATTGTTCAAATTTCCCGCGCAAATCTCAGCCAAACTCTCTTTCTGTCCTTTCTTTGGTTTCTTTGCCATCGTCAGAGACTTGAAAATTGAAGCCTCTTCAAGGGCGCCAACATACTCTCCCAACTGGGGATGTTTGCCAAAGGTCCGTTTTAGAAAAGTGCATTCACTCAGTGGTTTGTACTGAACTGTATGGGCCTCCTTATGTGCATTAGTGAAGTCAATGCCAATCTTAGACAACTCATGACTCAGCGTTGCCATTCCAAACTCAATTTCGAGAGCTTGCATAGCAGGCACCGCAAAATTCATCACAAGGTCGTCTCCATATGTCAAATTGGAAACCACCTCATGATAAAGTGGTAGGTGCGGAATGTCGAAATTGGCGGCATAGTAACAGTAACGAGTAATGATGGCATTTTTCCCAGAATTCCATTCAACTGTTCCAGACACTCCAGACGGACTCTGTGAAAGTCCTGTAAAGAGCAATCCATCCATCTCGAAGATAGGATACAGAAATTCTGTTGCCACGCCATCAAAAAGAGACAAAATCTCCTCATCATAACCACATTCGGCCAGAATCCAACGCCACACATCTGCGACGGCTTTGCCAAAAGCAGGATCAACTGTCTGATCAAATGCAGCATAGTCACCATCACCACAAGTCTCAGGGCCAAATCGAGATAAATACTCAACCATAAAGGCCCAATCGCGACCGGTGGCATTGACTCCAACAGCGCACTCAAACACAGTTGGAAAACACTTCATGACATTGAACTTTGCAAGCATAATCATACGAGTTGCGATCACATAGTGCAGCGGGGCACCAGCAAATACTCTGATCTTCTTGGCATCTAACTTCTTCTTAGTCACTGGTTCATCCTTCAGATTACATCGGAAGATGATGTTGTGACGAAAGCCATCAGCCCAAGATTGGAGCATTTCATCAACTTGCGCCTCAACATCAAGAAGATCCTTGTCAAAGTTTAGCTCGTACACAAAACGAGTCTCTCCTCCGACCTCAACTTTCTTGACAAATCTAACTGTGTCAAGACCAAGTTCTTCTGCAAGATCACACTTTGCAAGCAACTTCCACTTGGGACAATTCAATGGCCATCCCACCGAACTCGTTGGATTGACGGGTTCAAATCCTTTCTCCTGTGGTACTCCGTTAAGAGCATCATAAAAAGTAATGGTATGAACATAGTCACGAATTTTAGGTAAATGGGGTCTGATTTTATCCTTGAAGTCAAGCTTTGCTTTGTTAATCAACCGCGGGTTCACAATCTTTTTGTCATCGGTGACAGACCCTCGTGTCAAGAATTTGTGAAATGAAGGTCGAGTTGCCTCTCGCTGTGGTGCATAATGCTGTCGTTCAACTCCAAACTCCCTTTCTACAAGGGCAGCCATGGGGGAGACGATAACATCACTCCTGAATTTGCTTAAGGGCTGATCATGTTGTCCAAACACTTGGATGCTAGTTTCCTCGCTCTCCACAAAATGAATAGCATTTTTTGGATGCACCTCACTTGTGTAGTTAATGGCACGCCCCATAACTTCATCAGGGAGTGGCGCAGATTCTTTAACCTGCACACCGCCAAAATAGTCCCTAGCTTCCTTAAAGAAGTCACAATCCAGCAATACTGCTGCACATCTTTTAGTGTCCGATTTGCCAGCGATGTGCATCCCAACTATTGTAGGATTACGACTGGCTAACACGACAAGAGATCCGCACATACCATAGTGATTATCGGAAGTATAAGACAACAAATATTGTTCGCCGCCACCATTGATCGGGACCATGCCGACTTTCTCCGCCTTCGTCACCACTTTGTACCTTGAAGGCGCAACCCAGTCTTGCGACTCTAGAGCCTGCGACTTATGGTTGTGGTAAATGAACAACGGAGAACCTTGATCTATTTCAAAATCAGGTCCTGGCATGTACTTAGCGAGATTGATGTTATCACCCATTTGTGGCACATACATCACAACCAAATCCTTGGTTGGATGTCGTAACAAAGAGGCTGCATTCATCATGACTACAACATTCTTTGTGCCAACTCCAGGTGAGATCCTAAATCGCACTCGCACACTTTCTCCGGGAGGAAAAAGATGACCAACAGTAGCCCAACAACAGCTACCAACAGGGTAAGCATTAGCCCAACTGACAGTGCCAACACCCTCTCGGGTGACTTCATCAATAACTTGCGTTTCGATGTGGTATATGGCACAGTCAAGCCTCCGCTCAAAAGCCTCCAGAGTTGTTGAGACACTACCCTTAGGCCAATTCAGCCTGTTAGTAAAAACACGCTGATAGACATTCTGTTTAGCGACAATGGAGTGTGGCTCCTTCGCTGCTCTTTCAATGCGAGCAAGGACGCCACTCTCTTGGTCAATCCCATCACGTCTGAACAAAGTGTATCCAGCGACACCAATGCAAGCTATCACGCCAAGTGCTGCTACATATGGGTTTCGCTGAACCAACTCTTTTGTTTGTTTGGCCAGCTCGGCTAAACTCTCAATGCCCAAACTCGCAATGTGAGCAATTCGTGCTTTGGGGTTATGCCGATCTTCGGGGATGTCTTTTCTAGGAGTTATCTCTGAGGACTCTAGTTCGAATCGTTCATAAGGATCCATGAAAAACACTTCCAACTCTGGTAGGTTGCTCACCCCTCCCGCTTGCTTGTCTAGTGGCACAAACTTATCGTCTGGTGCCACCTGACACTTCTTGCAAGGTAGAGTGAACAGGGGGTGGAACTTGCAATGCTCCTTCTTGTGAAGTTCATCGGAAGCCTCCACAATCTTCTTCTGGAAAGCGAAAAATTCAGGAGTCTCCGCTTCCAAATAGTCCAGCAACTCAACAATTGACACAGACTCTGGCTTTTCAATAGTTCCGAAGACGGGCTTCAAAAACCACTTATCAGCTGTAAAGTCATCTTCCGAACTAATGACAACTACTGTGTACAATTTAAAATTCCATGCATCGGGTTGGCTATCTCCCGCAAACTTGCGGTGCAAGCCACCATTTGGTCCAGCTGCACCCTCTTTCAAGGACACATCCAAGACCAAATCAAACCGACGCATGACTGAAGCAGGGTTAACAGAGTAATACCCAGCATGAATATCCCGCGTGTTGGTCGTTAAACCAACAATTTTACAGCGAATATCATTTTTGCCTTTCTTATCTGCTTCTGCATTCAGTGCTGAACAATGAGTGTTGTTGATGAATTGAATCACCAATGAAATGGGGTCATTGTCGTTAACCTCTGGCTTCGAATTACCCACATCATCAAACAGCACATACTGGTGCTGTGATCTGAATTCAGACTGGTACTTGTCATTCCCATTCAAAGTACATCTGTATTCTTTCCCTTCTGGAATTCCATTTGCTGCGCAAATAGCATGCGCAACAATTCCAGACGCAGTGCTTTTCCCAACACTGGTACTTCCGCGCATGAAAAATCCATAGGGCTTTTCCCTCAAGCCTTTATCATGCCATGTCGCAGTGTAATCAGAACTGACCTTATCCAAACGGATCAATCTGGCTAGAACCTCTTTCCTGCGAACATCATCCTTGGGCAATTTCGCAGCATAAACCTTATGAGCCTCCCACGTTGTATTCAAATACGTGTAGATCTCAGCTTCCGATGCGAGCCCGTAATGCTCTTTGACATACTCCATCTGTCCCGCAATGGACCTATTTACCATGTCCAACGTAGCCCTATAAGCCTCATCCAACTTGGCAGTGTCCGAGTCAGTCAACATCAATGACCAATCCTTCCTCTCAATCGCAGGAAGAACACTATCTGCAATCCAATCCATAGTCCTGAAAATAAATTCAAGAACTGTGCCACGCTTTGAAGCACTAGCCGGATTGAATGGAAGTGACTTGTAGATATCATTCATCAAGCCATCTTCCAACTTGTCAGGTGCAATACCACACATGACTGCAATAGTCAATAATGATCCAACACCAACTCCAAGTGGTCCTGCAGTCACTGTCTTCCAGTTATTTGAGAACCATTGTCCACTCTGCAAATGCAGTCCCTCATCTTCAACAACCAAAGCTGCTGTAGTATCCACACATGCTTTAACCCATCTCATCAGCATACCATACACTGATTGATTTGGTGCCCACGTTTTAAGGTAAAGCACAAAAAGGGGTAGCATGTCGTGAACACGAGAAACCGTACTCAAAGAGTACACAAAGACCAGTAACGCCTCAAAACGAGACACAAGGGTCTCTGTAAAAGTGTCATCCGCATGCATAACCAATGCACGCCTTGCGGAGGCCACAGTGCTGTCAATAATGCGTAGCGCATTTGCGACATCCGACACGTTCCCTACGAACGCTCCTGCATTATCTAAGGCTTCTTGGTAAAAACCAAATTGCCTGTCCAAGGCTTCCGAATATCCAATGTCCAACACAGAACTTCCTTCAACACTAGTGTTTACTTTACACTTGCACGGTTTAGCCTTTACCGAGTGTTTCCTTGTGCGCTTAAGGTTGGTAGCCTTAAGCGCGTTTCCTTTCTTGTTGCAATCTCCATACTTCTTCTGTAAATCCGAATTCATGTTGAATGTTTAAAAGAAAGGATAAATGACGCTTGCTTTGCTAGAATAAGAATACCACCCAAACTGCTAGAATGGGGCCTTTTCTCACGACTCTAACCTGTTACCAACAGGGTCGAACGTTGTAACGCTGAATAGGTATTGGAGGGGTTGCAACACCCAGCGTGCTAGGACACGCGAACCTACTACTTACATCGCTTATGTATTCCAAGTTCTAAATGGAGGTGGTCACTCTCTGCAGGGTTACCATTTAGAAAGTGACACATCATCTTTTCAAATCTGTGTCCAGAGCTCAATCTAACATACGTACTATTTCTTCCGTCATGCTCAATATTGCAGTTAATTACAGCACTGGCTTGCATATTAACGCATCTATTGCCCTGAACTACTCTTGTATTCACATAATCTCCTCACATTGTAACGATCACTATACACACCAACGCTATGGTGTACTAGAATCAAGATACATGCTACTAAATTATGGTCAAAACGAGAGTTTTTCAGCTCTACTTCAATGACATATCCACTCTAATACAATAAGAGTGGTATTTGCGGTTTCTGATTACCTAAAAGGTCACGGAATTGATCAGGTGTCAACTGATCTCACCGTCGTTTCGTTTCGTTAGTGACAAATTTGTTGCTAACTAGCCAAAGAAAACCGCTGGCTTCAAAGACCTGGGGGGGGTCTGCCACAATAAATAAAAAATCAAATCGGTACGAAGTAATACACACCGTAACGCCGTTCGTAAAAGACGCACGTGAATGTACAACCTAATACAAATCTATTCCTACTGTCCGAAGCATTCTCGGACATAACCTGCTAAGGGAAATACCCTTAGCAGGC
>Ga0213931_1000063_pt1 | contig 9663 bp, 4 predicted proteins | sample McNCre317MT_FD_169140 | JGI IMG/M metagenome (GOLD analysis project Ga0213931, IMG submission 169140) | Metatranscriptome of freshwater microbial communities from McNutts Creek, Athens, Georgia, United States - 3-17 MT (Metagenome... | ecosystem: Environmental > Aquatic > Freshwater > Creek... | reverse complement strand
AATAAAGCTTTCTCTGCAATAGAGCCAGCCTTATTTGTCACTTATCTTATTTTAATTTTACTTAAAACCTCCCTTTTCCCACTACTTCCCGACGCAATGTCGCTAAGTAGACCACTATCTAAAGATGGATCTCCACATTCACCTTCCACCTTTGGATTCTCCAAAACATCTCATCTCAAAAAGTGGATTGCTTCCCGCATTCCACCTTTTCCTAATCCTCCACAATCACCTCATTTTATTTCACCAAACATCAATGAGGATGATTCCACTTCACCCCTCACATCCTCCAATCCCACCCCCGGTGGGAAAATCCTTACTCCAGATCAAGCACCAGGGCTTGGATCTGGCACCTTCAACACCATCAAACAAGTAACACACACCATCTCTGACTTGTTTGATTCATTGAAACCTGCTACATTTCTTCATTTTATCATAGCCTTCCAAAAACCACAATCAAAAGCAGAACGCATCAATTTAGTCTGCTCCATTTTGGAAGTTTATCCCATCTTCAAAGGACTTCTCTCCTTTGTCGATTTCCTCATTCCTCTTTTCACTGACCTGTTTTTTGCAGCTTCCACCATTGACCCCAATTCTGTGCCCCAGGCACAGCCATTTGAAAAACAATCTCAACCACCAGATTTCATTGTCAAAATATTTGGCCCCACCTTTGACAATCCATTCGCCAAAATCATTCTCGGTATCATTGGACTCATTAGCATGGTGATCACTGGCACCACTGCCTTCTTCACCAAACCATCTGGAGACAAATCCAGTTGGTTCTGTAAAGTCAAGGAATCAGCCCAGACTTGCACTTCACTTGCATCCGTCTTCAAAACAGCCTACTCCATTGTCCCATCATTTCTCACATCTTTCCTTGGATATGAACCTGACGACCCTGTCACACAGCGTTACAATGAACTATACAACCGCTGCACAATCATGAATTCAGCTGTAAATGATTTCAATGACAAAACACGTCTCAATCCTGGACACTTCTATGAAAAATCTGACAAATTTCTCCAACTCTACAAAGAAGCTGTCCTACTTCACAAAGAACTCCTTGAACTTCCATCTGACGTGTCTGCCAAACTTTCCACCATCACCAGACCCACATTCAAATCACTTTCAGATTTCAAAGCCTCCATTGCTGATTACATCAAAGGCAATGCCCTCCGCCCTGAACCAGTCGTGATATGGATCTGGGGCGATCCAGGCCACGGCAAATCCACCTGGAAAAACATTCTCATCAAAGCACTCAGTGAGGAACTCAAACAACCTCTTTCAGTATATGAACACTCTTCCCATGACAAATACTGCAGCACATATCAAGGTCAACAAGTGTGCTGCTTCAATGACATGGGTCTTGATCCCAATGCTGAAGATCTCAAGTTCTTCCTCAACTGGGTTGACACCAACCCCTGCACTGTCACCAAAGCTGCAGTCGAAGACAAGGGCATGCCCTTTTGCAGCAGATTCATCATTGTTTGCTCAAACCAAGCCTATTATGCTCCACCAAAACAGGTTGTCACTCCTGAGGCTTGCCATAGACGCCGTGACTTACTCATCAGACCTCATGACTACAACTATAAAGTTGGATCCCAAAACAACCATCGTGCCACTGATGGTTCCCATCTCACTTTTTATCAATATCCAACATTTCCATTAGATGAAAAACAACATCCACCCACAATCATCAGACCCAAAGTGGCCACATTTGCTGATCCACCCCCCGGCCCTGCCGGAGGTGTTCATCTCCCTGGATATGATGCAGACAAGTGTGCAAAACAACTCATTGCCATCTATCATCGCAAACAAAGACAATATGATCTACTCGTTGGATCTACACGACCACCTGTCACACTCTATGATGCATATTTGCCACAGGACAATGACTTTGATTCACCACTGGCTGCATATCCCACTCCACCCATACAACCTGCAGTCATCCCTGTCACCATCGCACACCAACCTCAAGATGATTTCCCTCCACCACCACCACCTGAGCCCACTGTCACCATTGATCTTGCAGACAATAATGCAGTATACCACATCGATCATGAGCTCGCCATTTTTGCACAACTCATTAAAGAGGGTCTCATTCCTGCTCCACCACCTGGAATGTCCCTCCCCCAGTTCATCAAGGATATAAACCGGGCTGATCCACCACAGCCTGACGACGACAAGGACCTTATGACCTTCGATCCTGAAGAAACTGTGCCCCACTTCATTTATCAACCCATTCAACAATCCCGCATCCATACCACCCAACCATTCATCAATCCTGCTTCCAACTCAAATGGTGGTTGGAATCCCAATGCCGGTCCTGATGAATACTATCATGTTCAGGCCGGTGAACAAACCGCCAATTATGCTTTCCTCATCCTTGGCCAGCCTGGCTTGGGCAAATCAACATTCCTACATAGATACAAACAACACATCATGTCACTACAAGCTTTTTGTGACACAGACATTGACACTTTATGCACATACAACACCATCGCACTTGATGATATCACCGCAGACAATGACCTTTTCCCACGCATCGTCTCACGTGTCATGGCCCTTCACGCTTTCCCAAAACCTGTCATCATTATGACTGGCAACAACCAATCCATGAACGATCTTTTCTCATCCCAACCCAAGGACCTTAAACAAGCCTTTCTTCGCCGTTGCCATCAATTTTTCTTTGCCCCATGCTCTGCAGCTGGCATCCTTGAATCGAAAGCCAAATTTCAAAATCGCTGCACTCAACAACTCATGTCTGGCATCCCATTCGATGCTGTTGTCCGCATCACCCATCTTCCTCCAGCAAGTGCAAAGCGAGAAGAAATTAACATCACCATCCTTCATGGACTCATCAGGGAAGCAACCCCTATCATTGTCAAACCCACCATTGCTAAACGCATGGATTCAGCTCCAGCCGGACCAGCCGATTATATCTCTGCTCGCCTTACATATTCTGAACTTAAAACCATCTCCATTTCCCAATTTCTAACTCTTGATGCCGAAAGCTCTCTCACCAAAACTGACACACTCCGCTTTCTGACCTACTTTGCCCGCCGCATCTTGCCCTTCATCAAGAAATACAAAACACTTGAAGATGCCGTCGAAGCAACCGCTAACCAAGCTGATTTTCCAAAGGTTAGACGCCCACTACACATCATGCTCATTGATCACACTCTATCCATATGGTTTGAGGCAGGCAAACTACATTACAGCTACATAGACACCTCAGCCTCTCCCTTCATGCCCGCCAACCTGATGGCCTTCAATGGACGTGGCATTCCTGGAACTCTCTCCCAGGATGCCATGGCCAACATCATAGAATGTCGCCCCTCTCTTTCCATCTGCACATTCTTATCAGACATTGTTTCTGTCATCATATCCACTACTGGATTCACTGCAGGCATCATCGCTCTTGTTGAACCAAAAATTGACAAGAAATGGCTTGCCTCCCGTTTTCCACCATTTCCAAATCCTCCGCTCGTCCATCATCCTCATAATCCTCAGGCATTCGAAATCAACTGGGCTGACTGCCCTTTTGAACCCGTGGATGAGTCAACCTGGGACCCACCAAATCGCAATGCCCAAGTCCGTCGAGAACCTTTGCGCACACCACAACACAACCTCAAAGCTTCGCACGTCAGTGGAGGTGGATATACACAACAACACAAGACTAGCCACCATCCACAAACATTTCAAATCAATTGGGCTGATTGTCCATTCACACCAGATGAGGAGCCACCCTGGACATCTACTCAAACTCCCAGGATTTCCCGTCAACCCGTCAGAACACCCACTTTCAATCTCAAAGCATCACATGTCAGTGGTGGAGGCTACACCATGCAAAATGGCCCCACCGATGACTCCTGGCCTCCATCCATTGAAAACACCCTCACAGTTGGAAGCATACTCACTACACAACATGCATCCATCCGCAAATTCACCCATGAATCAGCCGACAATCACACCAACTTCATGGCAGTGTTCAGTCACTTCTTCTGCCCAGCCTTTGATCACATGACACCCGAGATGGCCTTCCATTCAATCACTCAGAATCCTGCTATCCTTCCCTCATTTTTTCAATCACGCCGGGACCACTTCATATCTTACCTGAGGACTCTCAAACATCTCTTTGACCTTGATCAGCCATTTACCCCACCCCTCAGTCCCATTGATGATCATAATCAACCTAGCACATTCGCCATGGCTTTTTTTCCTCATCTCATTGAATCTGATTCCACTGCTGTGGACGTCGCTGCATCCATCTACAAAACAATGTTTAAAGTCACATCCACTCATGGCACCTGCTGGGCCATCCCATTACGTGACAATTATTTCATCACAGTTGGACACATATATGATGAACAACATCCTCAATCACTCTACATTACATACAAGAATGAGGAGTATTCAGCCAGACCCATTGCCGCTTCTGACAATTATGACTTTCTCATCTGTCAAACTCATGCTTCATTACAATTTCCATCCACCATGAAATCATGGATCCTTGAATCAGACAAAATTAACTCCAAGGATCTAGAGGGCATTGTTCCTGTCCTACGCGGCACCACCCTTCTCATTCAGCCCGTTAAGTTTTCCCAGATGATTAGATTTGAATCAGGCTCTCTTCAGGGTTGTCTCGGCATCAGAGCCGTTCCCAACAAGCTTCACGCCGCCAAATTCGACAGCAGAGTCGGGGACTGCGGCATGCCATACATCCATTGTTCACCACACACACCACGCCGCTTGCTTGGCTTTCATAACGCCGGTAACGGTCAGACTGGCTTTGGATCTGTCATAACCCGAGAGCTCATTGAATCATGCATGACATCAACACACTCCTCACAGACTCAACCCATCAAACTCCTTGACTATCAACAAGTATCATCAGACATCAAATGCGCCCTTAACCACAAGGGTGACAAAGATCTCACCACAGGACCCGTTCGCACCAAACTCAAAGCCACTCCATTCCACAATGCCGATTGTGGTGTTGAACCTTCCATTCTCTCTCACTCTGATCCTCGCAATCAAAACCACATTGATCCAATGCTTGATGGTCAAACACGCTGGTCTCGTACTGTCATCGATGACCCTTTTGATATGGACCTGATGGCTTCATGCTTTCAAGACATAGAAAATGAACTAGTCACTCTTTTCAAATCAAAATCATTCACTCTTTCCAAGCTCACCCGCACCGCTGCCATAAACTATGATGCCTTATATCCTGGCATGTCATCTTTACCATCAAACTCATCATCTGGCCTTCCATGGTCACATCTGCCTGGCACTAAGCACAAATCTCCCATGCTTATTTTTGATGTCAACCGCAACATCTATGACATCAACAGAGAACATGAACTTGGGCGCAAGTTCATCTCTGCTCTTGACTCACTCCAACTCCATTGCACTCGTCGAATTCGGACGGCGGTCCTATTCGATGCTCATCTCAAAGATGAGGTATTGCCTTTCCGCAAAATTGAAAGCGTTGCCACACGCATCATCTTGGGCGGTCCGCTTGAACTCACAGTCTTGCACAGGCAATATTTTGCTGCACTTAGCAATCTCATCGTCCGCACACACAATGAACACCCAATTAAAGTCGGAATCAACCCATACACCGAATGGGATATACTATACAACCAACTCATTTCAACATCAGACTCTGGATTTGACACAGACTTCAAGGGGTGGGATTACTCCATCCAACCCTCCCTTTTCCGTTTTGTGCCAATTTGCTGGGCCAACATCTACACCCGCTTAGATTTCAATTCCACTCCCGATGACTACAACACAAGACTCGGCATTTATGACCACATCATTCAACCACTCATCTCATGGAACGGCAACATCACTCAACACCAGTGTGGAATGCCCTCCGGTCAACCAATGACCGCCATTGACAATTCCCTCATGAACTGGGCCTTACAAGCCTACTGCTGGAAAACCATCTTCAAAGACACACCATTAGCTTCATATTCATGTTATCGTCAGAACATCACTCCAGCCTTTTATGGCGATGACAACATTACAGCAGTTCCAGAATCACTCCAATCACAGTTCAACCTTGATAGCATTTCTCCAATTCTGGCCAAGGCTGGCATGACAATTACTCCTGGTCAGAAAACATCTTCATACTTTGGCTTTCAACCCATCAAGGATCTCACTTTCCTCTCAAGATTCTTCAACACATCACCATCAATGCTCAAATGCACTTCAGGAAAAGTTGTGGGATCTCTTAAAACTGACTCCATCAAGAAACTAGTCTCTTATGTCAACACCTCCAAGGCAGATAAATGGATCTCACCAGAGACTAATGTCACATATGAAGAAGAACCCCTCAGCGCCATCTTCACGTCTGCATGCTATGAATTTGCCATGCTGGGTCCTCATGTCTACAATAACAACATCCCAGCAATGGCCACCATATTGCAAAATCTTGGCATCAGGGCTATGGCCCCCACTCATCGCCAAATTTTGGTGGCACTTGGCCACCTCCCATGCGAGGCTTTCACCTCCATGGGAAGCTCTAATTAAATGCAGATGATCACAAAACCAAATCACCCACAAAACCATCAAATCCATCAACCTGCAACCAAACAATCACCAAATCACCAATCACCAAAACGTAACCAAAACGCAACCCAATCATCAAAACCATCAACAAAAACGTAACCAGATCATCAACGTCACCAACAAACGTAACCAAAATCATCAAACGCACTACATAAACAAAAACAAAACAATAAATAAAAATAAAGTGCATTCGTTCATCATTTCATTTTGCCAGACGTGTAAAACATGTCCTCACCAATTGAATCACCCTCCACAGGCTCCGGCCTCACACCTGTAGCCCCACCTGTATCTGCAACTGTCGGTCCTTCCGAAATCCCATCCATGGCTGGACCTGACCTCACCTTGCAAATGCGACAAATCAATGCCCTCGACCCCTCATTGTATCAAACATTTCGCCGCCTTTTCACATTCCGTTGGGACTCCACTATGAGATCTGGAACCGTCATTTACATTCAAGACGCCGATCCCACCAAACTCGGTCCAATCATGCGTCATCTCATGCAATGTTACATGTCATGGTCTGGCGGCATCCAAATTGCCTTCAACATCACCGCTACGGCCTTCAACTCTGGTTCACTCATTTTCGTTCGTGTTCCCCCTTACATCAAAAACCCTGCAACTCTCACACTCGAAGATCTCACCAATTTTCCATACTCCATCCTTGATTGCAAATCAACTGACATCAATGCAATCACGCTTGGTGACACCAATCGTATGCGTTTTCACCTCTCATATCCCGCCAACTCTTCCTTCAACCCCGGGGATGATCGTGGGGCTTACCTTGTCATTGCTGTTTATAACCCCCTCGTTGGCTCATCTCCAGAAAATTCTCAGTGTTTTGTCAATCTATGGTATAAACTCGCTCAAGATTTCCAAGTTGCTCAACTCATCCCCCCTCAAGTCTCCACCACCTCAGACTCAGAGTGGGATCCATTTTTCCCCACAAATCCCATCGACCCCTTTGTCTTCCAACCTGTTGATGACATGCTCATTACACCAACAGGAGCACTCAACAACTACCAATCCTGTTGCTACAACACCGCCACAGGATTACCAGTCACCTCATCTCAGTATCAAATCCCAGCTGATCGCCGTTGGACCACATCCAACGACGCTAAAGCTGTCATCCTTTTCTCTGATTCTCATGTTCCCCACTATGCCAAAGTCACAAGCAAAGCCTATGTGATGACTTCCGTTGCTCAAATGGACAACAATGTCGGCATCCCCATCAATACAGGAAACATTGATTGGAATCTCGACCAAGTGATCTTCCGCAATGACATTGACCATTCCATCACTGCAAACACCTTCTTCACCATCAACCAATTCGTTGTTGAACCAAAACCCATCTGGGGGGATCAAACTGGATACACCACTGATGTTCTCACCACCCTCTTTGGTGAATCCCTTGTCACCTTCAACAATATGGATTCCATTGTGCCTGGCCTTCCTCTACTCCACAATCAAATACAGGCCCTGCGCACACACACCATCATGGCTCCCGCCAACATGACTCCCATTTTCATGGTCAGAGACAAAATCACTAGAAATCCACTCTTTGTCATAAGACTGAACACTAAAGGATTTTTCTCTGCAGCTCCGATTAACGTGCCATCCACATACAAATTTTCTGACGTTTACATCCAACACTACGCCACTATTCCTTCCACCGACAGACTTCCACCAATCTAAACAACGGAAAATTCACACACCACGCCCTGTCTTGCACACATCATAAATGGTTTCCAACACGACACCTCCATCTTTGGACACCCCTTTTCGCCTCAGACAGATCCATTCAGACGACATCTCGCCACCTATTTTGACTCAACAACATCCACCATCCCTTCAATCAGCAGCGGCTCGAACTCGTCGTTTGCGGAATCGCCGTCTTCCATATCCAGCCACTCCATTGCCCCCATTAATCAACACGGAACGTCATTATCGGATTCAGACCATCATTCGACCCCCTCCTTACACACTGACTCCCAATTCCATTCCATCCACTCCTGGTACCCATCAAACTTGTCCACCTTCTCCACCTCCCCCATACAGTTCGATAGCACCCAACCCTCAGCCAGCAGAACCTCTTTCGACCACGATCAGACAAGCATTAAGCGTCCTCTCACGTCCAATGACTTCCAATCCATCCCTCATGATGATGCTTCAGCTATTCTTATTCACCCTACTATTTCAAATTTTCCTGCTGTACCTCGGCCTAAAGTTGATCATCCACAGGGTTACTCAGACCGTGTGCAATTTTGGAGCATGGATTCACCTCATTCCACCTCTTCTGACAATGTTCGCAGTGTACACTCTCAGCCGCCTAATTATCGTCTATTATTCGATGGCCTTGGAAAAGACAACTCTGCCACCTCACTATTAGGTATTAAAAATTTCTTTTCAGCTTTCATTAAAACACACAACCCACAGTCTCAACCACACATCTCACCATTATGGCAGCCGAGGCTGCTGGAGCTGCCGCAGGAGCCGGCGCCAACATCATAGGAGACATTCTCACCCTCGCCACCAACATCTCACAACAGAAACAGAATGCATCTCAATTTAAAGACACCATGAAATTTAAACAAAATCTCCTTGAAAGTATTCAAAAACCCATGAATGCTGCCCAAATCCAAGCAATGTCTTACACAAACACTCTGAATGCATCACAAGCCAATTTGAATCAATCATCATTTAATCTTAATACGGCACAATCCGAATTGGCTAATCAACAAATCAAATTTGGAAACCTTGCATTAGAATCATTTCAACAAAACAATGTCCCCCTCGCCTATCTCACTTCCCCACTCACGCGATCATTTAATTATCTCGGCGGTAGATCTGGGCAATTTGTTAACACCATGAATTCCATCTCATCCCCTGTCGCTTACAATGGCTCTCCACTCCAACAGGCCATGGGCATAGGTTTCATTAATGGTTAATCACGAGCGAAAAATATTAGTAGTAATCGTGCTCTTAACTTTTCACACCCACTATGTTTTAATTCTCATTTTAACATTCCACCATCATTTTCCCAAACACGAGCGAAAAATATTAGTAGTAATCGTGCTCTTGGGTTTT
>Ga0213931_1000062_pt1 | contig 9684 bp, 4 predicted proteins | sample McNCre317MT_FD_169140 | JGI IMG/M metagenome (GOLD analysis project Ga0213931, IMG submission 169140) | Metatranscriptome of freshwater microbial communities from McNutts Creek, Athens, Georgia, United States - 3-17 MT (Metagenome... | ecosystem: Environmental > Aquatic > Freshwater > Creek... | reverse complement strand
TGAAATGATATAAATCGAAAATTATTTTGGATTTTAAACCAAGGTAGTAAGGAAGACCTACCCTTCTGCTGGTGGTGTGCTGGCGGGTGTCAAAACAATCCATCCAAGATAGTACGAGACTGCTGTTATGACTATTATTAACATCCGTGAGTCTGGATGTTTGACGCGGAAGTATGTATGCATCGCTAGTGATTGAAATACGTATTGATAGACCGTTGATTCAGGGACTATCATGACCCAGAAAAATGACGCAATTGCAAGCATAACTTGCAGTGATTTCGGTGCAGCAAAGATTGTAGGTGCTGCAATGAGTAGACCCATGAATTTGGCTTTATTCGCAACGATCCAAATCGCCAGCGGATTTTCAGGATTTGCGGTTGTCCACTTACCAATGAAACCAGTTGCCGTGAATACAGTGTCATTTGTAACAACAACGGCTAGTACAGCTAATGCTGCAAGTAATACCGTAGGTTTTGACAGCGAGCTGGTCAATGACGATGAAATGTCTGCAAAAGCTCCATTCAGATCAAATGTTGAAGTTCTCTTGCGGATGGTAGTGACCCGTTTGACGATTGCAGATTTAAAGGGTGCAGTACGCAGTGCAATACGTGTAGATATGCGACGCAAATTACGTCTTCCTTCTTTGGAGGGTGTGATACGACGATTTTTTGAATCCATTTTAAAATTTTAATTGAAAACCGAAATTTAGATTAAGAAAATATAAAACACCAATGAAAAGATTTAATTTTGAGGTGAAAAATAAATGATTGAATTGTTAATAATTTTGTAAAATTCTTTGATACCTAACTTTTGTATAATAGTTGGGAATTCAGAGCCATCTTTGAATATGTCGAAAAATGGCATTGGAAAATATTGAACGTCGTTGATGTGGATTATACCACACTTATCTGGTTTTCCAAAAATCTTTTGATTTATAATAAATTCCTTTTGACCATTGCATTCGTATATATAAGAGAAGACGACATGATCAAGTATGAAATGGCGGAAGGCAAAGTCTTTGAGCTGCGATGAATGAACAGCAACAAAGAATGCAAAAGTAAAAAGAAACAAATGTTTGCACATAATAAAAATTTTATTGAAATTAAAAATTTTAGATTAAGATCCTGAAAAACAGGAAAACAGATGAGACAATAATTGAATTTGATGTGCAAAGGAAAAATTTCATAATAATAAAAACGAAGAAGGCGTCGAAGAAATTGACAATACCGCATGAACCTATTACCGAGACCAAACCTTTTGAAATAATACCAAAAATAAAGTTAAAAAGTGCGAAAATCAAATGAAATAGTGAATGTGCCAAGGACGCGCCGAATGACATATGTTCCACATGGACTGAATGTTCTAGTAGATTAATTTTGTGTGAAATAAGTTTTGGGCATAATGAAATATTTACGCACGAAAATGAAAGGCCTAACGAATGAGGATATAGTTTAGATGGTGGTCGGTTCTTGCCTTTTAAGTAAAATAAAGAAAGATTAGGCAAAGTGTCGTAGGTGATTGGCAGCGAGTAAATAAGATCATTAAGATCTACGTAGGTCGGTTTCGGGCAACTAGTATCGGGAAGTGTGTATGTAAAAACTTCACCGATTTCAGATTTATACGCCAAAATGACGGGTGGCTCGCGACCACGAAACGCGCTATCTACGCAGAATTCAGACAGAACGAGACATTTTTTGGCAGAGTTACAATAGATAAATGTGTCTTTTGTGAGTGTTGCACTAACTACCACCTTTGTCTGATTTTCATAGGTACCAGAAAAATAGTTGTAAAGGTCGACGTAAACAGTAAAAAGTAACGGAATCTTTGGAGTGTACTTATAGTAAACATAATGAGAATATTGTATTGTTGGTAAACACAAAACAGCTTTTTTGAAAAAGTATCCGCTAGTGTACGCCACTGGGAAAGAAGTGCCGCAGTGTGTATGTGGGCAAATAGGTTGTGTGAAATATTCAGAGCTTACAAAAATACAAGTAGGGTCAGGATTCAAGTAGATGTCAGTATAAAATGAATCAGAAATGGTGAAATTTTGAATAACGGGTTTGACTGCATTGATAAAATTTTTTGAAGTTAAAGTGTATTCCGTCGACAAATCCGAAAGGTCAAATGTTTGTCCTTCACAACTATAAAAAACTGGAAAAAGAGCGATAATAGTTATAAAATTCATTGTTAAATAATTGAAATCAGAAATTTAGATTAAGTAAAACATATTAAGGCACTTTAAAAGTCGAAACGATTATAAAAGCGATTTTTTGAGACTTCACCTGATGGCATTTCAAATAATGAGTGAAATGTTTCTTCATCAGTCATATTAGGAATCGAACGCAAGAACGAAGTGTAGTCTGCACCTATCCCGTACCTCTCGCGAATGGCTTCAGCGATGCGAATACAAATGAGTGCGTTCCTGTAATTTACAATGTTGTCGATCATCGAGATCCTGTATTCTTCCAAGTGTGCGCGATTGATTATATTAGATCTGCCTAACTTCGTAAATAATTTGACAGGATCAGGTGTGAAAGTCCAACGCCCACGTACAGGAAGTAAAAATTTTGAACAGAAATATGAGTAGCCAAAAGTAAAAAATTTTATTTCGAGATTGAATTTTAGACCGAAATGTTGTGAATCCTTATATTGTTCAAGGTTTTGACCGATCAGCAACGAATCGTCGCCAGAAAAAAGTGCGACTTCCAATTCATCAACTGGAATCAAATCAGATATGACAGCCATCAAGAAGAGTGTATTTCCTATGAAAGTGCTGGCATCACCGCTCTTACGTTGATATGGAATCAACGCCTTCAATTTTGTAGTCCTGTCGTAGATTTCAGTTAGGACGTGTGCGTGGTACCATAATCTGATATAATATTCGGGCACTTTGAAGAATCTCATTAATTTACATTCAAATTCGAGAGCAAGTTCTTGTTGTGATTTATCGTACTTACTAATGTCAATTTCCAGTTTCTCGGATAGTTTCGAAATCGTATGATGTGGGACGTCGTGATTCAGTATTTCTTCAAATTCCGCTGTCGATACGTCTGAATATATTTTAACATGTTTTTTCAATGATGAATGGACCCGCGATTTAATTTCACGGAATATGCCACAAAAAATTGCGTTGATGGGTTTTTCGTGGTATACAATAGTTTGAAGAGCTGTATATGATGAAACTGCATCGACGGTCAGGACCGGTTTTGGTTGTCTTTTGATAGAAAAATTGTAGCAGTTAACAGCAGAATTATGAATTGCAAAATCGGGGACGATAAGCGGAAGCGTCGATGTTTCTTGATTGACCAGCCAGTCTGTAATAGCTCCCGGTCCGACAGTAATTTGTTGTGTATTTACCATTTGTAATTTCTTTTGGTCGAAGCACCGATTGATTAGATTGTCAAGCATTGTATCTGACGTTTCATCAAAATTGACGACGGAGTTGTAGCGTGGAACGTTTCTGTTCCTTTTGTACAATGCGAGCATTATTTCTCGTAGATGGTAATTACGTTCGATAGGCATAGCTGTTTTCAGTAGTGGAACCATATTATCGTATGTGTGTTCAGCGTACGGTGCAGTAATATGACAATATTTAAGTTCGCCCAGTTCGAGTTCGAGGTCACTGTTAATAATTAGCCATTCATCCATGGTCTGATCGACAAAGCATGCTTCTGAAAAGACGTTATTCATGAAGCGTTGTGCTTCCGGCAAACTGAAATCGGTTGGTGCATAAGCAGTGAATAAGGGTATGGTGGGCGTTTCGATGAATTTTTCGACAAAGATTTTATTGTCATAGGCTCCAAACCCATTTGTTGTTAAAAGATCAAAAACTTCAGTCGGTGTGTCGAAGACTTTTTGTGTGCAAAAAACGAATTTACAGTTAGGAAATGCGTGTTGCAAAACACTCGCGAGAACTGAGTGTTCAATAGCTTCTAAGATCGCTGCGTCGACATGAATCGTAGTATTGCGCAAGTTCAGTTCTAGCAGTCGTAATGATGCAAGCGAATCCTTTATGTTGCGAAGCGTAAATTTTGTTTTAGTATTTTCTTTACCGATAGCGACGATGACGGGATTATCGTTAAATTCTGTGATGACGAGCCGATCAGGCATAGTGAACGGTTTCTTGACATTTGTACGCCCAACACGAGGAACGAAAAACAATTTCGGTGTATTTGTTGACCAAATGTTTGCACTTGTTGTTCGTAGTGTTGAATATTCTGCAGGCGTTCTCTCGGTGAGCATTTGAATGTACGGTAATTTCGCACCGATCTTAAGCGGAGTATATGCGGCTTTTATTCTTGACATTTCGAAGGTTTTACTGCCGATTGCAGTACCCACTTCGATCAGTTTGCACAATGCGTCATCTGTGACACGTGTAAAGTATTCCATTTTCTTTCGATGGCGTGTAAGGGCGACAAGGGCATGGTTTTCACGTTTATACAACTCGGAGCTGGGAAAATGGTCTAAACGAACGACGATGATTTCGTCGCTTTCTTTTCCTTGATATTCGTTTATCGTTGATATTGACAAGTTTTTATAGACCATACTTAATTCGTTCTTCTCCCATTGTGCAAATGTCAAATATTTGGCTTTCGGTGAGATTCTAAATGTGTTACTACCATTCATTTTTGTGAATGTACATGTGTTCTTTAGAATGTTAACGCTAGATGTCATACCTTGTTTAAATCCGTATCTTGCGTTGTTAGCCTTATAAGCTTTATCGAGACGTGCTGCGACGTCAGGAGGGCATCTAAACGAATTTGACAACACTTCTGAGATCGGTATAATAGATTGAAGTCTATCATATTTGACTTTATACGCAGGCATCCTGTTGATGAAGGGTATTTGCATAACATCACCTAACATACGAACGATTTTTGCTCCGGACAGTGCGACGCAGAAGAATAGTTCACCTGGATGCGACATTAGTGCTTCATCGATATGTAATACATTTCTTCGCAAGTTCTTCTTTGTATTGATTAAAAAGCTCTTTGTGGTCCTAATCAGTGGTTTTAGATCAGCAGTGTCGTAATTGTATTTCTTGACGATTCTTTCGATGAAGTCAATTTTTCCTTCCTTGGTAGCTAGCAGGACATTACACGCGTCGTTGCTTGTTGGGTCCGCGAATTTATTAACAATATGCGTAGTTTTTCCCGCGCCAGCGACTGCTTGTATAATCGAAATATCTTCAGGTGGTTCGAAATTCTCTATGTCGACATTTGTAAGTGAACTCAATAATTCTTGTTCAGTTGCTATGTGTGTGTATTCAGAAACCAATGCACGCGTTTTAATCTTTCTCATTGATTCGTAAGGATGAAATGTACCATCGTAGAAGACTTTGTTATAAGTTTTGCTTCCGACTGGACGACCGTCAACTTCGGGTTTTATTACGAACCAAATCTTTCCTTTACCGTCTGATTCAATAAGACCATATTCACCTCTTTCTTTGTGCAGGTACGATTTTAAAGGTAAAATTGATGAGCTCATGACGCGTTGATGATTACTAAGTTCAGCTTGAAGAGTCGCGTTAACGAGTTCTATATATTCTTGCATCGATGCACGGATAATGTCATTGCGGCTTTTAATGTTTAACTCTCCAGTTGTTGGGGTTGTGTTAATTGGTGGTACGATTTGTGGTGTGCAAACATTGATGTCGCTTGTTTTTTCAGGTATATTTTTTACACATTTCAGCTTTATTGGCGATTTCGGTTCAAAACCAACCGGATTTTTCTGACCCGGTAAGGTGATGGTTACACGTGATGAGTCCATCACTGCCATAGAATATGTTGGTGGAGGTTCGTTGTTTAAAACAGTGCTGCACGATGTATTTGGCACGTGACTTAACTGAACAGAAACTGGCTTGTATTGTGAAGGTAATTTTTTCAGGAATTCTTCGAATTCAATTTCATGACTAATAGGCGTACTATTGCGTGGAATTGTTTGTTCAGTTATGAATGTTGCTTCTTCTTGATGTAATTCGATTGGCTTGTTAAAATTTTGTTCAAGCAACAATTTTTCACGTTGGTCTGCCTGAAACGACGTACTCGGTATGGGTTCTTGATGACAGTTTGAAGTCTCGCCGGGCGTTACTATCTTTACAATTGGTTCCAGAGTCTCGAAGTCCGGTGCTGTGGGCAAGATAGTTTCTCCGATAATTTCATCGCAATCAACGATGCTATCCACATCAGCGGTAGAATCACAATCTTCTTCTTGGACATCATAATGTGAACTTGCAGAGAGGAATGACATCGATTCGTCGAACGCTTCATGTTCGTCTTTTGTTTCACGTCCGAATCTTGTTCGTATTATATCTTCGAGTGTTCTAGGTTGGTCGTGTATTTCATCTTCGTTGTCGCCTCTGTAATAATTGACAACTTTGCTAAGCAGTTTTTGAAAAACACCAACACGGGCCTCGGGTCCACATAAGAGACTCCTGTAGTTGTCAAGAACATCATCAGCGACTTCTATTATCAACGGACCGCTGGACTTACCGATGGACATGTAGCATGTTTTTAATTTATGCAATCCTTTCAGAACGCGTGCATTCATGACGCTTTGGATCCCGTTGCATATATGCACGTATTCGGCTTTAGGTTCTGCATCAATTGTACGTGGTGTTATATCAATTGCTGGTCTGAAATCTCTACAGATAATATGGAATTCAGTTGATGCAGGACGTGTCATATTAAGTTTGGCAAACATTACATCACCAAATGCTTCTGAAAGGAAACCTATGGCGCTAGCAGCTCTTGCATTTTCAATACTAAAAACCTTGAAGTATGCAGATCCACCGCGTTTCAAGACGGCTATACAAAATTTAATTTGTGAAATTAGCAGTGTCGTGCAAGCCTCTTTGTCTGCGCACGTATGTTCATAAGAAGGTGCAGCATCACCTCCGAAGAAATCAACGCCTTCAGGAATTTCTGATAATACTTCTTCCGAGGCGGAAACAATATTTTCTTCTTTATTAATGTCTCCAGAATCGTCGGCTCCGTATAGTTCTGTGAAGCAGTTGTAACGGTGAACGCTTTGATGGAATGGAGTCTTTCCTTCACCTTGCAATGTAATACCGAAGACGCGCGTACCGTGTTTTTCGACAAGATATTGGACTTCTCCTCCCGGTCCGCCAATTGTAAACGCGCTATTAATCTGTTCGCGGTCGAGATACCTTTCAATAATTTCAGCTGTTTTTAGGCCGGATCTACTGATATAGTTGCCAGATCCGAGTTTACTGAAAGGATAGTAGTTCTTTCTGGCTGTTGCGAGACTTTCTTTGTGTCGTGCCTCACTGTGGTTTCGTGGTTTTTCAAAATACTGATTCAGTGCATCATCGACCGAAGGTGGTACTGTGTCACATTTCGGGGCATATTTGTAGTTAATTTCATAGCACGGTAGTAGTTCTCTAATCGGTGTTAGTGCTTCACAGTGATTGTTGGAAATATTGAAATGATATGTTGCACCATTACCGTAATTCCTTTTTTGATCGAACTCATGCAAGCACACACGAATTCCATATTCGAGTGCTATGAGCATGAATACATCAAATGTAGCATAGCTTGCTTCAGTGCCATCATCTGTTGTTAGACTATCGATCATTTCTTGTTTATTTGCAAACTGTCTTAAGTATGGACTATTGGCCAGTCTCTCGCGAATCAACGGGACAGTTTGTTTTGTTATTTTATGATCAATAATTGACTGATAAACGCAGTTGCCATTTGACTGATTCTCGACTTGTCTAAATCTTCCGACACACTCACAGACATCCATGCTCGTTGTGTCAAGTGTTCCAGGTGGTTCTTGGGCTTCAGGTAGGTTACTACGGATAGTTTGTTCAATAATTTCTAAGTCAATATATGATGGCAGTGTATTAACGTGACTGCGTTTGAAAGGCGATTTCTTATTAATAAGTGCTTGTGTTTCTTCTTCGATTGTGACGAACTTAACCATTTTATCCTGGACGATCGTTGCAAATTGTCTCTTGACAGAGAGTGATGTAAATTTGCCCTTCTGGGTTGGAACAGGGGCGAGTCCTGAATAAACGTCAATAATTTCTTTCAAGTTCTTAGTGCTCATGCACGGATTGACATCATTGTCTTCAACCGGTATTGATCTGAACATCTCAAGATGCTCAGGTGGTGTAATGAACTTATCGACGAGGCTACGCATCTTATTTGAAAAGAATCGAGTAATAAATGACGAATTTGACAAGTTGCGCACACGGTTTTCCTCGTCAATTAACTTGCTCAATGTTTGACTACATTCGTAGCTAGCTATGTAAACCATCAAAAAGATTATGTGTGCGAGGTGATTAAGCATGCAGGGTTTTATCGGGTCAGGGACTTTGACGCTTTGTCCTGAAATAATTTCACGTGTATTGAAGGCTTGACCTGCTTTTAAAATATTCTTAACTAAAAATTTTTGATCTGTTAGTGTTAAAGCAAAAGCAAACATGAGATTGTACAAGACGCGTGGGACGATTAGCCTTAATGGCAAAATGCGATTTGACATAGTATTGAAGAATGTTCCTAAATTCAATGTTGACCATTGCCAATAATAAATGATCATTTTTTCGGATAGTGATTCGTCTGTAAAGACGCGAAATGTCGTCGTTGCTGGAATTGAAGGACTATGAATTTTCCTTATAGTGCAATAAACTGTATCGTCGTTATTTTGACCTTCATATTCGACGACATATCTTGTAATGGTGTCTGTTTTGTGTTCGATGACAAACATTCGAAGTAACCTCATATAATCGATGTAGTCATGATCGTAACCGTTTTGACCATCATTCTCGAAGAAGAATGCAATACGGATCCGACCATCGACGATGAATTTTCTGAATTGCATACCTTGCGGAAACATTCCGGATTCTTCGTACTGTACCATCGGATGGTAATGGAAGCATAGGAAGGCTGTTTCAGCATCTGCAGCGTGCATACTGGCAGCAATATCTTCAGGCCTGATATCATAAGATGAATGGACGAATGTGAGAAACGGAGCTTTAATAAAGCACGACTGTGATCGACGATTACATATGACTTGTGAATCTTGGTCAATATGTTTTAAATACGCTTTATTATTTTCGGTTGTCGGTGTAAAATTGCTCAGCGTGAATAAATAAGCGGCTTTTCTTTTAGCATCAGTTACAGACAATTGTGGGCAACATGAATGAATATTTGCGTTGCCGATATGTTTTGATGGATTTGCGCCGACGTCTTTAATAATGACGTCATATCCTTTGGCTGGTTCGGAGTGACAATTAACACCAATGATATGTTCGACGCGTTTGAAAAATAATTTTCTTGTTGCAGCATAGAATTGATGACCGATGGTTCTCGTGGCGCCGGAGAAATCAAGATTGAATTCTGGATTCCTATCTTGAAGAATTTTTTGTTGCGCTGGTGTCACGACTTCTTTCATCGCGAATGTTTTTCTTTGTGAAAGTTTTTTCACTCTTTCGACGGTTTGCTGCACGAATGATTGGACGAAAGCTTCTTTGACGTTTTCATTGTTAAGAGCGTTTGCGGCCAACCTGTTTTGTAAATCAGTTGGATTAACATTTGCGAAAATATCTGAACGTAGGATCTGATCCGTGAGTCCAATAAGATTTTCTTTTTGTTCTGTTGGTTCTCCCATTTTCAACTCGGAGTTTAAATAGAAGAAAACAGATTAGTTGTTTTGTTT
>Ga0213931_1000061_pt1 | contig 9689 bp, 2 predicted proteins | sample McNCre317MT_FD_169140 | JGI IMG/M metagenome (GOLD analysis project Ga0213931, IMG submission 169140) | Metatranscriptome of freshwater microbial communities from McNutts Creek, Athens, Georgia, United States - 3-17 MT (Metagenome... | ecosystem: Environmental > Aquatic > Freshwater > Creek... | reverse complement strand
CTGAAAGTATTTTATATATTTGACTCTATGATAATCGAACTTGCAAGGATAAATTAAAACAAGTGTTTTAAAATTGTTGGGCTCTAACCAACTCCAGAGTTCTTTTTAATAGATTAAAATGATATATATTATATTGTGATAATATGTTAGAAAATAAAATAATGATGTTAATTTTATCAACCCTCGCCCCTCATAGTTTTTAATCAAAAGGCTATTTCACGAAATACAAAATTTGAATATTATTTTTAGTAAATATGTTTCATTGTTTGAGCCAAAGGGGCTGAAGCATGAACTTCGCGAAGCTCCACTGTAGTGTATTTCTTCCTATAGTGGGTCTTCAAGCGTTTTCTAATTTTAATAAAAACGTATGTTATAATTGTTATTAAGACTACAACAACCAAGAATGCTGTATCCAAGGATGGTATCTTAAAATGTTTATGTTTATTATGTTTTGCTCCTCCTGTATTATTTTCTTCCTTTTTGGAGAAGCTAAGGTTATCTATTAATGAAAACATATGATCAAAAACCATTAATCGAAGATATTTAAAATACGTAAAGTATACTGCGGTAATGAAGTTAGATAACCGATGCGAAAATCTCTCGCTGCTGAGCGAAAGAACCTGCAATTTTGTCCTGTGTAAGGTCTAATACAGAGATATTTTTGATTGTTTCCTGTATCAAAACTGTCTGAATTTACCATTCTATTTAAATTGAAAGGTTGCATAAATGGAACATGCATGTGTACAATACATTCTTCTGAATATAAAACTTGCACACGTGCACCTGACGATGCTGAATTAGTTGCTACTATTGTTTGAATACCGCGTGGGCTACTCAGAGAAACACCAAGAAAATTGTTTTTGGAATTTACTAAACATGCTTCACCAAGAGGTAAATTATCAGATGCCCTCTTACTCATTGAAATAATTATTCCTCCCTTCCTGAAAGCATAAGCCGAACAAATATAGTCTATATGATCCATGTATTGTGGTGCATCAGCTCCCAATGCTGTAGTTGTTCTAACTAAAAATGGCTGAATAAGAAATGCTTGTGCGGCAGTAGCTGTAAAAGAATTACTAAAAACAGTTGAACCTGTCGTTAATTGTCGTAGATTCATTATTTGTTCACCAAGGGACTGTGACACTGTCGATATTGCATTCACTGATTTTGCGACAGTATCTCCCGATAAACCACTTTCAATTGTTTTACTCTTCGATGTACTTTGTTCCTGTGCCAAACTCTCTCCTTCTATTCCTCTCATTTGTGTCTGTGGTAGAAGATATAAATATGCTTCAGGTTCTGCCAAAATCACGTCTGATGCACTAAAATCAATGTACATTTGGACTGTTTGTGCAACACTTGCAGTAGCTATTAATCCAACTTCAACTACAATATAGAACATACCATATGAACACTCTCTCAAAAATCTATTTGCTGCCAGTGTTGTTAAACTAGCTAATCCTGCTGCATTTCTAGGAGACGGAACATTTCGCATATTTGTTGTTAGCATTGGTTCAACAGTATGTTCACCTTTCATTTTATCTGCACCAAATTTGTGTACAATTGCATCAATATTATTAAAATCATCTAATGACATTACTGCTCCTGCTGCATATTTTCCTATATCGTCTGGTACAAAAATAGATCTTAATTGGTAGGAATGGAACTGATTATGTGTTCCACAAATTTCAAAATTTAATTTTGCCGACCACTGTTGAGCCAGTGAAGCAACAAACATCTGATGTGAAATTGATAAGGTTGTTCCTGGTGTAGTTCCAACAAAATCTGTAATCGTACATGGACGTGCATATAAAACAGTTCTAGGAACATCGGATGCTGCTAGAGGAAAGACCGCAATTATATTCTTGCTGTTCATAATTTTCTCTACTTCCATCTCATCCATACTTGATCCAAATTGTCCAGTCGATGTTTCAACTTCTTGATATTTATCCAGAGTTAAACTATGTATTGGAACTTCCGCATGTTCATTAAGCATACCCTGACCTGGTTGCCATTTTACAGCAGTAATAGGTGCTGTCGATGGTTGTCGTGAGGGCATACTACTCGCAATGCTCTGCACCATATGTCTCAATGTATTCATCTGCATCCGTGGAATTTCAGGAGCTCTATGAACTACATTTATTTTCGGTGGTTGAGACATAATCTCTATTTGCTTTTCAATACGTTGTTTCTCGAGTTGCAATAAAGGAAGAGTTGTCACTTGATCTAAGAATGTAGGATATTCCACTCTTAATGTTTCTTTTGGACATAATAGTTGAACTTCTATTTTAATAGGATCTGTTGCTGTTGGTGTCACTCTTGTTATTCTATATGTACCGAGAGTTCCAGTCCCTGCTGCTAAGCTACGTGCAAGAAAAGCATCTATCCATGGTATTTCGATATCAACTTGTTTTCCCGTCGAAATCGGAATACATTCTCGCGTAGCTTGAGATTGTTGCAACAAGGTGGTAGCTCGTTGTGTTCCCAACTGTGGAATATACTGTGGCATAATAGCACCCGAACATGTTCTTGCCGAAGTTATCAAAATGCGCACAATTAGATTTGTTCTGAAAGCTGCAAATCTAGCCAATTTTGCTCTTACGTTTGCCTGATTTAAGTAAGTTGTAAAAGGATCTAATGTATAAACAATATCTCCAGGCAAACCACCAGTTGCTACTGTAATATGATCAATCGTGTAAACACGACACAATATATCTTTAATAGTATGATCCCTAATTTCTTCAAATTGAAATAATTTTTCTTCAGGAAGTGGTGTCTTGTATGGTACTGTTTCATGTACAATTGCTGTTTCTTTGTCGTATGTTAGAATTTGCTGCGCTGTCGTGGCAGCTGACATATTTTCATTGTTTTGTTGTTGTGCTGACCATTGTTTCATCTCAAGACGCGGCCAAAGGTCTTGAAATATCAATTGCATGTTAACGTCTTGCTCTAGGTGAATACCCTGACGTAGCCGATGATCAATCAAAATACTGAAATCATCCGAGAAATAAAATAAACTATCACTACATAATGTCATGTGTCGCAGATCACTCTGTGAAAACATACACTCTGGTGGTAAATCCAACTTATGTCTCTTGGCTGATGTGAGAATCAATTGTCTATATTTTTCAAACGTTGATTGCGTGTGTAGACTTAATTCTCGAATTGCCACACGCATGTTGACTACGGTTTGTGCTCTCTTAAGTTCGAATTTTCCAGGTGGAACCTTATCCCAATTAAGACACTCTAGAATCGATACTAACTCTAATGGAGCTATCCATCCATGAACAGAATCATATGAAAATGTTCTCTTCAAGATAGAAACTTCAGAAAGTGTTTTGTATTCTAATTCTTGATCATCTTTTGCATCATTGGTATAGGTATGGCCAAAGGTCTTCATCATTTTTGTTATTAAAGGGGGATGTATTAGCTGACGTAATGTGTGGGAAAAAGACATCAGGTTATCATCACCATATGTTACTACTCTAAAATGTTTTGTTAAATCTGCAAAAACTTCTAATGCTTCTGGTGTTCCAATTTCTCTCAATATTTTCGATATAACTAAGTAAAGTAAAGATGTATTGTACATTGTATTAATAAAAGTTGTCGCAGGATTTCCTGAAGGTTGTCCTGAAGAGATATGCGCCACTGCATTTCCAAATATTTGCCTTGAATCAGTGATTTCTAGCCATAATGCTTCTGTTATTTTCTTTTCTTCATCCGATCTATTATAAAATAATTCAATGACCTCATAAACTTCCCAAAGTAGACCCGTCATTAGAGTGCCATCGAAATTCTTAAAATCTCCTGCAAGAAATGCTTTCTCAGAAGGATGTGCTACATCCAATAAATATTTTACCAATACATCAACATCAGAGCTTAACATATTTATTCCAATTAGTGATGTATTGAAAACTCTCCGCTCCATTGTTGCAGCAAAATAATCAATATAGTATTCCCTAAAGAGGATTGTATATTGCAAAGGTCCTGCTGCAAAAATGCGTGCTAGTCTTTTCTCTATCTTTTTCAATTCATCCTTCATTGTAACGGAGAAATAAATTTCGGGTCTCCTATTATTCTGTATATCCAATAATATCGTATCTATTATTTGAGTCAAGCGTGGATGATCATAAATAAATTCTTCACCTTCTCCAAGATATTCAATCTTACCTTGTTTTTTTGTCTCTTGTGCTAATGGGTATCCTGCACTTGAAGCTCTATTTATAGCCTGTATATATTTATTTCCTTCCTCTCCTCTAATTGCTATCTCACGTGATTTTTTCTCAACAACACGTTTTGGCGTGAAACAGTGATTTAAATAAGATTTGCAAATAGAAATATCACTGTCATTTAAGCTTAATTTTGGATTTAAGTATTTCCTTATTGCCACCACTGCACCATGTTCTTCATTCTTCGCATATTTAAGTTTTGCTGGTGCTTTAGTTGTTTCAAAAATCTCATTATAACAAATCGATCTACAAATTTTAGTCTCACAAGGCATGAATAATGGACGTGGTGTTGTTGCAATAACTGGAAAGTCATTAGGTAAAATTGTTACAATCTTTCCTGGCTTATATAACATTTGACAATATGGTTTCAATGCACTAACCATTTCCCACGAAATAATCTGTCCAAAAGACTCATCAGTCAAATAATATCCTGCCATATGGATTCCAATAATTCTACCTGGCTCATTTGATGAATTCGAAACTATAACACTTCCACATGACCCCGGAATGGTTTGTGCTTCATACGTTACTGTTTTCCATGTCCATAATGTTTGCCCATTTGGATCTGATGCTGGGATCGGTGTCTCATTTATAGAATTTATTGTTGTTCTTTGTTTTTCTGCCATAAGTAACCAGTCTGTGTTCTTACACATTTTATCTAAACCATCTATTTTTGCGAATTCATGTTCTTCTACAATAGAAACTAATGTCACATTTTGATGTAGTATTTTCTGCATATCACACATTTTAACGAAATTTGGTTTAATCTCATCTTGCATTGTAAGGTCAATATGACTCTTAATATCTTTCCCAAATTTAATAGCAATAAGATCATAATACAAACTATTTGGTTCATCTTCATGCGCAAAAGAGACTACTGTGACTTTCGATGTTGGTATATTTACATACTCTTGAAAAGCATTAAACAATGAGATAGTGGCTGTTTTGTATTCTTCCTCTGTAATTGATAAAAAGTGGCGATTTGTTATCAAACATCTATCATTCAAGAAAACGCCACGCAAGACACCATAATTCCAAACACCCAATCTTTTATATGATAATACCATCACATACATGTTTTGCAAAATTTTCTTCTCTGTAACATATGCTTGAATACATGCCATTTCTGTTGTTGCTGAATTTACATAATCTTTCACTTCAATTTTAGTCATGTTCTCATTTCTACGCATATCTTTGAAAATGGGTACTACCTTGATTGGTTGTTCTGATGGTACTTTTCCTTTATCTTTCACTGATTTCGGCTGCCCATCATTATATTTCTGTGTGTCCATATCCTCTGATGGTGCTTCCTGCTTAGATTCCTTATGTTTCTCTACATCAATTTCCTTCTCTAAAGCAGCTTTCTTCTTTTCAAGAGCATCTATTTTAGTAGTGTTTACACTACTCTTTTCTTTCTTCCTATCTGGCTTAAAGAATCTCTTATATAATTTATAAGCTGCAAATGTAGTTATAAGGAACGTTATAGTTGTAAACGCTGCTCTTCTTGTTGAACGTTGATCATCGGTTTGTCCGAAAAGAAAATTGTTTATTTTATCAGCCCATGAGATAGGTAAGTAAAAGAAGACATAAGTAACTAAGAAAATCTGTAACTTTTCTGACAACCTTGCTTTCTTTTCTCTTCCAAGTATCAAATTTTGACGTGTTAGACCAGGAATTGAAAACTTCATTTGCATCTTACTTATTCCATCTTCTTCACTCACGAGTCTATTCTCTTTCTCATTTTCAATTCTAATCCGTGAGTACGGATTTGAACGCCAATTGAAAGGTAAACGCGCTGATCTAAATCTGTGTGAGAAACTAGGTCCACTTTCTTTAGTACTTGGTCTTTCAACATTCTGATAATTATCTGCAATATATGCCGGAACCTCCTCTATTTCCCTACTCTTTTCCGACCCTACAACTTTTTCCGCTGTAATTTTAGCACGTCTATTAAACACTACTGTTTCATCTTTAAAGCGCTTGTGCACATCTTTCAGCTCATTCCTCAAAAGAGCAACAACCTGATCATATGAGTACACTTCACCTCCACTATGAAATTCATAAATATGTTCGTTAGGTTGTGTTAAATCCAATTTTAAAACATCAATCACACGAGATTGTTTTACAATTTTAGAATATTCTTCTTTGAGCACCATTTTAAAGGAAAAATCTATTCTACGATGATACGCTTCAGGACATTGTAAATAAGATAAGTCAGGGACAGCTTTATTATCAGTCGCTATAATAAGTGCTGATTTAAAAAGTGCTTGTGATTTTAATTCTATCTCTGCAACTGGTAACATGTGATCATGTTCATTATTTAAATGAATTATTGCTTGAGGAAAAGGCACACCTTGTTTTAAATGCTGTGCATCTACCTGATTTGCATCATCACATACATAAATTTTTGCTCTAGTTGAGATGAAATTTTGTTCATATTGAACCCCAACAGGTCTAAAATAAATAAATTGATCATACGAATCCAATGCTTCTTCCATGTCTTTATCAGTATAACCTTCTAGTTGAAGGATAGTTGAGATTGTATCAGCCGAGACTAATTTAATTATACGCGATTTACCAATACCGGCATCACCCCAAATATGAAATACTACAGGTTTCTTTCTTCTACCACAACCTGCTACAGGAGAACGTTGTGCAATATTATACATGTTATTCACATGTCCTTTTAAAGTCAAGAACTTTTGGTAATAAACTGATTTTGAATCAATAATCTCAGATAAACTAATAATATCAAGACGTAACTTACAAATTTCAACGAAGGCTGTTTCATCAGTTGTCAATCTCTCCAATCCTTCTTTTGAGCTTAGTTCCATAATCTTTTCTTCTATCTTCTTTAAAGTTGTTGGTACTAATTCATCAAGAGTTTCAACTCCTTTAACATAATTACAAACTCGTTTAACAACATCTTCCAATAAACCTACTCCTCTAGAACATAATGGCAAATCCTTAAATGAATTGACCAAGACTTCAACTGTTGATGCCTTGGGTGTATTTCGATATAACATTGTCAAAACTAAGGTTACTATAATTGAAACTGTCGATCCTGCCTCAAATGTTTGAACTTTCGGATGTTCTTCTGAATGTTTTATAAAGCCTAATCTCTTGAAAAGATGTATGACCATACTTGCAAATAGCGCACACGACATCGTCTTAATATCCAAAGCACGTCTTAAATTATCACATGCGTTCCATTTGACCATTAAGTCAGGGTTTGAATATATTAAATACAAGCTATTCGCAATAGAGGCCCAATTATATATTTTCTTAACATCCTCGTTAAACAAATTTTCAATTGAATCAAGAAATTCCTGGAAATCGCCAAATTTTACATTAACTGGAAGTTGCCATTCTAAATTCGCCAAATCTGAATTATGATGTAATGTTTGGAGTTGTGCAATCAATTTATCTGTCTTCACTTTATCTTGTTTCCGTTGGATTGCGTAAATCTTTTGTAATTTACAAAATTTCTCATATTGGGCATGTTTTCGTGCCGCCTCAATATGTCCTGAATTTTGTAACTTGAGAGAACGCTGGGAATTATCGTGTTTATGAGTTTTATTATCACGTTTAGTATTCTCTTTAACTCCACTCTGCATGGTAGGGGGAAAAATTTTACGCAATTTCATATCCAAACGACCCAAGACACCAAAATAATATGTCGACAGCAACTTTTGCAATAGCATCTTATGTGCTTCAGTCTTAATTATTTTCTTATTTTGTCCTGTTCCAGTCGCATAAACTCTCTCTTCTCTAATTTTGACAGAAACAATACCTGAATTGGGTGTAGTTTGTTCATACTCACATGTCTTTCTCCTATTTTCAAATGAATCCAATTCATTTAATAAGCTGACATAATCAATAGTCTCGTCAGAAATACCTAAACATAACGCAAATTGTCTTCGAGTCATCTCTCTAATATCTTCTTCAGTCCACAATTTTATATCCCCATCTGAGACATAAGAATCGCCAACTTGACGGATATTTCCATTCAATGAGTGCATCAATTTATTTCGGTGTTTTGCCAATTCGTGAAGTACCCGATGGCTTTCCTCATTAAAAACAATTTCTTCATCTAATCGTGCAATACATGGTTGAGGGTCATATGGGTCGTAATGATGATGTCTATTGTATAAGAAAATACGTTGCTTACGGATTACTTCTTCAACAACATATGTTTCTGCAATGGAAAGTTCAGCCAATTCGTAAACCATCTTCCATCCTTCTTCATTATCAAAAGCGAGCTTAAGAGCCACTTTTCCTTCACGATGTTTGGGTGATCGATTCAAATTTCGCTCAATCTTCTCACTTTCTCTTCTCTTTTGCGTATCTTGCGACAATAAGCCCCTGAAGGGAGCACCTACAAAATGATAATGTGACACTTTAGTCTGATCACATTCATGAACTATAGTTTCAATTCCTTTAGAAAGAATCTGAATTTGTTGCTTGAAAGATAATGCCATGGTTAAAATTTTATTTTTGTTATTATTAAACTTCTGAAATATCAAATTCGTCTTAAAAGCTTTAAAGGAATTCAATATTGTTGTCTGCATTAAAGAAAAGTTTTTAGGACCGTCTTCTTGAGCCCTTCGCCAAGTTCACCAGAGTTCAGCCATACCTTTAGATTTACTTAATTCACATCCAGGTATAAATCCACTACCCGTGGGGTTTCACGCGTGCGAAATTTTAGACTAGCTAAGACTGAATTAGAACATAAATGTCCGTCGTCCACATTAATCCATCTCGTAAATTTTTCTTAAATCCTCTTCAATTAAACAATAGTATTTTACATCCAGACCCCATATTTCTGAAAGCTCTCGAAGAGCCATATGAGTAGCATATGCATGTTACCACACAAAATGTTATTGCTCAATACCTATCTAATAAAAGTTTCATTAAGATACTTTAAATCTGACAAAAGAACTGAACCTTGGTAATATATTTATACACTTAATTTTCATAAAATCAATATACCTCCTTGGGGAACATAGTGATCTGGGATTATCTCACTATGTGCGGCGTACACACTTAACACTTTGGAGACCGCCAGAGTTATATCTTTTTTAACTTCCATTAAGCCCCGTTCGGCAACGAGTTTTAGAATTTTTCTTCGTTCCAATGAACGCGTCTCATCCTTTTCTAAGGGAATCCACGCACATAATTATTTTGAAATCAAGTCATAATGACCTTCCTATTACTGATAAAGTTGTGTGTAATATTGGGATCAAAATTTTATATTCCATAGTCATAATGTGTACATACAGAGCCTACATAAATGCGGGTAGTAATATGTCGCGTTCGTCGTCATAAGTTTTTGGTTATTTTGTTTTACGTAATTTAGTTATACCGAAGTATTTCCTGGCAAGCCCGTCGGCGTCCCTATAAATCAACAGATTTAAAGGGCCCCAGTCTCAAATTTTTATCCATTACGGACCAGTTATG
>Ga0213931_1000060_pt1 | contig 9696 bp, 2 predicted proteins | sample McNCre317MT_FD_169140 | JGI IMG/M metagenome (GOLD analysis project Ga0213931, IMG submission 169140) | Metatranscriptome of freshwater microbial communities from McNutts Creek, Athens, Georgia, United States - 3-17 MT (Metagenome... | ecosystem: Environmental > Aquatic > Freshwater > Creek... | reverse complement strand
CCCTCTCTTTTCTTATACTAAATATTCTTTCCCCCCACGCTTCTGCTATTTTCTGTAACCCCCAGACCCCCTCTCTTTCCTACTATGCTATACGATCACCACTTAGAACCGCAGCTTACTGCGCTATATGTATAGGTCCTTAGCCTTCTTCTAGTTTCTTTTCTTTGAAGCTATATGTTTATATTAGCCGAGAGTTAATTATTAAGGGGTTGATACTCTTTCAACCACTAACCCCTGCCTGGGCTTACGCCCACATAATAATAATAATTAAGCTGTAATACCATTTCAGCCGAGAGTTGATTAATATTGGGTTGATACTCTTTCAACATTTAACCCTCCACACCACCCTTTTTCTTGTGGCTTATACCTTATTTGCCCTTCCTTGCATACGTTAGCACATTTGGGATCACACCGGGTTTGGATCCGGTGGAACAATATAATATAATTTTGTTCGTGAATCCTTTGATTCTTGGACTTTATACTCCGTACTTGTGTATCTATACAGAGTGTTTTCTTCGTCTATAGTGCTAGTCACTTCCTAGGCAAGTTTGCATGTACTGGCTTGACCACTTGTATCGTTTATTAAGTACTTGATGATCAATATCCCCATTTGTTTAATTAATTGAAATAAATTTACGCCATGATATCTGTATCTAACCTAGCTAAAATAAAAATTTTGTATTTCGTTATGTTTATTTTATGCAACTTGCCTGAGTATCAGGTAGGTCACACCCATGTGTGTGATGGTAAGATGCTTTCTCGAGGAATTCCTATGGATAGGGTTCACTTGAAAGGTGTGAGACACAGCTCCAACTCTCCCCGCGGTTTATCCGCGCTTTCTTCCGTATTGTCTGGAGACCGATTTGTTTACGGTCTCTCTAAAAAATCCCTTCATTTTATCCAGCGCCTTGCCTCTGGTTTCCCTTCCCCCCCCACCCGTGTGCCTGAGTTTGTACCTGGCTATATTTCTCATACCGTATATGAGAGGGACATTTATTGTTTCTCTCGTGTTGAGCGGTTTGGGATCCCCGGTGTCTTTAGTTTCCCGACTATTAGTTGGGATGAGTATAACGAGTTTGACTATATGTTATCAGTCAGTTCGCTTGGGTTGTTTTATTGGCGGCGAGTCGACTATGTATCATCTAAGTCTACACGCGGCCTTGTAGGGTACGTTTTATATTTGGCGGGATATTCTATTGGTAGTTGTATATCGGCTGGATTGACTATTTTTCTTGCGAAATGTTTAGTCATTTGCTACTGCTTTGAATTCCTATATATGTTTTTTGGATGTGCCTGTATGACGCCTCAAATTCTTTTAACCGTAATGTATCAAGCACTTATTAAGTTATCACCCATTAAGGCTCGGCCACCCATTTTTCAGGCTCGGCCCATGTGCTTTGATAGGAATCGTTTGGTGCGTATGTTCGGTAAAGATGATTTGTCTTGGATACCAGCTATTATTGACATAGAATCTACCTTTATGGTTTTAGGTGACGGTTACCAGCTAGATGCCGTTGCGTCGATAACTGACAAACCCATGCACTTTGGTCCATATTTTGGTTCTAGGACATCGGTTATAAATAAGTTGCATTTGGATATTTTCTGTGCTATACCATCCACTCCTGTTTATCAGGATGGTTGGTCTGATTATAAGGCCTACCTTACCGATTTGGTCGATATAGTCACGCTAGTTGTCTCGCTCATCTATTCACCACACAATGTTCATAGGTTGGTGTTGGCCACTCGTTTTGTTCAGACTAAGATAGAGCTAAGAGAATTAAGGCGTGGTCATTACTACTTTTTCCGCCCATCATCCCCCCCTTCTGGACATAAGTTAGAAGAGTTTTGCACTTACACTGTTGAGAGCCTGCTGTCGCTGGTGCCTAGTTTGCCAGACTTTAAGAATTTACAGGTCGTGTTTCAGGTTAATGACCCCATTACTCAACTTTCCTCTGTTTTAGGTCGGGTAGAAGCCACTGTTTCGAAGGGCGCTAGCTATAATGTGGTCAAAGCCATAGCCGGGGTCACCACCTTTGTGGCTTTTTGTTTTGGCACGCTTCCTATATCAGTTAATTCTTACAGAGAGATGTTGAATAAGCTCAATGCTCTCCAAGTCCCGTTGGCTGGAGAGATGATATCCGGCACCATCTATGTTCTGAGATGGATCATAGATACTGGGGCAGCTATTTACAATGGGACACTCTTCAACTTCTCTCCAGAGAGTGTCGATAAGTGGTTAGTGCAAGCTCGCGATATACTGAGTATTAAGAGCCTTGACTTCATGATGGCTTTACCCTCAACTGGTGCTCCCTTCACCATATACGAATATATGTCCGTTGTTGACAAGCTTCTCTTGGATGGTCGATCTTTTCCTAGCATACCAGATAAGCCGATGGCTGCTCAGGTGGCCGCCACTATAGCGTCTCTTGCAGGTAAGAAAGTGGATTTAGACGCTTTTAAAGCTGCAAATGATCTGCGTGTAGCGCCATTTGGTGTGCTTATATTTGGTGGGTCTTCTCAGATGAAAACTGCTTTCAATGAACAGGTTAAAGTTGTTTTGCAGAAGTCTCTCAATCTACCAACTGAGAGCGGGTACACCTACACTGTACCCCATACTAACAACTTCCTGGATGGTTTTAGGTCTAGTATGCATACCATAATATTAGATGACGCCGCCAGTGCTAAGCCGGGTGCTGGTGTGGTTGATAATACTATCCGTTTTATAATAAATATGATTAATAACGTCTCTTGGATGCCTGATCAACCTGTGGCTGAGGACAAAGGCAAGCACCCGTTCTTGGCGAAGTTGGTGATGGCCACCACCAACACCAAAGATTTAAATGCACACGCATACATGTCTAACCCCCAAGCAGCACAACGTAGGTTCCCGCTGGTTATCACTATTGAGGGTAAGCAGCAAGACTCTTTTGGCACGATAGTGCCAGATCAGCCTGATTCTTGTGGTTTTCACAATTGTTGGCGCATAAAGCTTGAACGGACCACTTTGGGCACATCGACGGACAATAAGCCAGTAGTGACATTTACGCCTATTGTCCTTTCCGATGGGTCAACTGAAACTACCGATTTTGGCATAGCTATGCAGGAAATTTTGAAAGAAAGCAAGGATCATTTTATAAGACAAAATGCGGTTCTAACTGATATTAAGCGTATTCGAGAGGCTACATATTGTGATGCCTGTCATATGCCTACATCCTTCTGTAAGGGCCAGTGTCCTAATATGATCGGAGCTGTCCCTATTTCAGGTAACCTGGTCAATCAGGCCTGGGTTGGTGTGCCTACTATGAGCACATCCCTGGTGTATTGCCTGTGGGTTTCAGTGGTCGCCATTTTAACTGGCATATGTTCTATCTTTCGTGCTGTGTATTTATTGATAACAGACATACGAGGATCCGTAAATCGGATTAATGGGGCATTGGATTGGTTAGGCCTGTATTTTACCTCTTTTGAAAGTTGGATAAGTATAGGAGCAGCTGGCACAATTTACAATTATGTTCTGGGGCCCTATAGGCAGTGGCAAATAGCTATAGCTAGATTGGTACCTCAGAAGAAAGCCATGATTGCAGTGACTATTATATTGGGAACTGTTATCACGTATTTGACAATAGTCCAGCCTATGTATGTGGCCATGTTGAATCCCCCTAAGATTCCAGTGGCCCCCACCATTCAGCCGGAACCTATAAAAGCCCCTGAAATCACACCTGTGGTATTACAAGCTTTAGAAGATTATGTTACACCGGGACCGGGTGGTTCTATACCCGGCTCCAACCCCTGGTTTGTTAACAGGAGAGTAGTTCCCCTGTCACCGCAATCCAAATCTGCTCGAGGAGAAGGTCAGCCTGGTATTATTGCTAGTATGGCTAAACATGTGGGAGGCATTAGTCTCACTTCCACTGTTAGATCATCTGCTCAGAATGTCACGTTCCTGGGTCACCCCTACCCGAATATGTGCTTGGTCAATACTCATTTTATACGGCCTTGGCTGGGTCTTCTACCAACCAGGTCTGGTTATCTAGCTAAAGATGTATCGGTGACTATAGATGCCATACCATATTCTTTTAAAGGAAGGCCCGATCAAGCCGCCCAGTCTGTTGTGACACAAAAGTTTGCTGGCGACCACTTACAGTATTGTATGCTCGATGGTTGTGATATTACTATATTATCCACACCCGTGACTAGGAATAAAGGGATGTTTATATATATGCTAGAATCTGCTTGTTGCATACCACCTTCCTCGGCTATAGTTTTTGGTGCTAAGGAGCCTGATTTAGAGATATGTGACGTGAAGAGTGGCCGTACTGACGAAGGCTTAGCCTGGGTTTATGGCTTTAATAAGGGCGCCACCAATTATGGTGATTGTGGTTGTCCTCTTATGGGTGTATATGATAAAGGTATAGCTTGCTTAGGAATACACTACGCCGCTAACCAAACTGACACAGGCGAGCTTATAGAGGGTCTTACTACACCGATAGATCAGGGGACTTTAGTGCGAGCTGTAGCGCATTGGCAGATCTCATCACCGTCTCTTGTGCTGCAATCGTTATGTTCTGACCCTGTCCACATAGGGTTTGGTTCTCCTGCTGATAAGGTCAACAGGCAGATAGCTTTGCGCCCTGCGACTAAACATTCTCCTCACCTCGAACAATATGGCGTTAAGCCAAAGAACTTTGAGTATCTTGGAGGATATGGGCCGTTGGACTTCTTTTCATCTGACGTCTGCAAAACCCCTTATTCTGATTTCTTTTCCGGTTTAGCCGCTGGTTATGGTGTTTCCAATACGAAGATAGCACCTAACCTTAACCCTAAGGATAAAGATACTGGTTGGCTTCCCAAACATAGATTCCTCTCAAATGTGTCAGAGCAAGTGAACGGCTTTGATACCCAAGTGCTTGCTGAATGCGGCGCTCTTCTTGAGGAATTTTTGGTCAGTACTGTGAACGGGCAGGGCTGTGTTCCCATAGTTCATGCGTTGCCCTTGGACCGTTGCCTCAATGGCCTACCCGACGGCCTTGAGAAACTTAATCTATCAACCGGCTGGGGGTTTCCTGAGAATTGCTCTAAAACGCGTTTTATATCACAAGATGAAGACTCTATTATGACACTTTCGCCAGAGAAACAAGATCAGTATTACTCATTGTTGGCACAGGTCCGCGCGGGGTATAGCCCCCCCTTTGTGTTTAAGGCCTGTCGGAAAGATGAAGCCATATCACCAGAGAAGATGGCAGTCCGAGGGCCGCGATATATATTCGCTGGACCAACTATGTTGACCCTTCTTTTACGCACCTTCTTTGGTTGTTGGATTAGATGTATCTCTCGCGTTAGGCTTCTAGTTGGTATATCTGTAGGTGTTAATTGTTGCTCAGAGGAATGGGCATATATGTACCAGAAATTGTGCAGATTCCCTAAGAGTAGGTGTATAGCGGGAGATTTTAGTAATTTCGACCAACGGTTGCCGTTGCAAATATCCCAAGCAGCGTTGAACGTCATCATAGCCAGCAATCTTATGTTGGGGTCTACCCACTTCACCCGCGAAGATATTAGGGCCATGATGGCTCTGGCTGGTTGTATTCACAGCCCACTAGTTATGCTGGATACGGATATTTATAGGATTTTTGGTTCTAACCCATCTGGTCAAGCTCTCACCACACACACAAACTGTATTTCTGTGCTCTTGTTCCTTATGTATGTTTGGGTGAAGGTTGGTTATAAAGCCGACGAGTTTTTTGAAAATGTCAGCTTTGCCACCTATGGCGATGACCACGTTCTGACTGTGGCAGAGGGTTTTGATAATTTTAATTATGATTCTATAGCTTGCGTATTAGAACCTTTTGGGGTAGTGTACACGACTTTCGATAAACAACCGGCCAAGGGGAAAACGTATGACCATTTAGATAAGGTTCAGTTCTTAAAAAGGACATTCAAGGAAGTTGATGGATGGGTCTTTCCTCAGTTGGAGCTTGCAACCATTTTTAAGTCTTTAGATGTCTGGAAATCCACCACCTCCATAACTGACGAGGAGCATCAACTTTCTTGTCTAAGTAGCGTCTGGTTTAATGTTATGTTCAACGAAGAGAGAGATGTTGTCCATGATAGGATATCTCAGTGGTGCGTAGAACGAAACTTGCATATGAGAGCGTCCATGTTCCCAAGCTTTGAAACGTATTTAGATAGCATACGAATATCTAGTGAGCAGTGGCGGAACTTTTCTGGACTTGCGAGTGCCAATAATTATAGATACGCACGCGTCGAGACTGTTTATCAGTGCTTAACCTTTGATAAATCTACACCAGCAGTGGCTCCATGGCTGGTTGAAGCATGGGTCGAAGTGAACAAATGTACAAGCGTTATACGTTTTGTAGGTGTGTGTGCTATGTTCGCCTACTACGTGTGTTGCTGTATAGCTCTCACCCCAATGATTGCCACAACTGTCAGTGTATTGATATGGTCCGTCACAGGATATGTTAGCTTCTGGTTTAATACGTTGATTGTCACCCCATTTGTTGAGGAATGTGTTAAGAGACGAGTTGGATGGTTGCCCACTTTGGGCTGGGCTTGTTATGAGTTTTATGTCTATGTCGATAGTGGGGCCAACCCGTTTGGCCGCTTGTTTACGATACTAATGCATTATGTTAGTTGCAGGTTGCCATTCTTACAGGGAGTAGGTTTACATTATACGTACAACTTTGCTACCATGTACTTTCACAGGGAGATTAAGTACATCTTTCCTGTCCGGCCTGGCTCTATCTACGCCACTCCTGCCCATTGATAACTTGACTTAGTCTTTTGGTGAAGACGTTAAACATCACCTGGTGGTGAGACCTTGTTGTGGTCTCTCATTTTCACGGGAACTAGGAGTGCCCATTCTCTGAATGGGACCAGCTTTAGCTGCGTATACGCGGAATTGTAGATATTCCTTTCCTTTTCTTTGCGGCCTTGGATACAAAACTCCGCACCGTGTGTGTTATTCTTAGCCCGGAGCGTACAGCTGGCTCCGAGTGATAGTCTCCCACATTGTGGCACTAGGGGCGCTCCCCCAAGTTGGTTTAGTGCGCCACATGCTGAATCTAGTACGCTGTTTGGGCAAAACGGCGTGCTACTAAATATAGCCCACAGAACTTTTGGATATAAATTTGGATAACACAACTGTGTTACCCACAACTAATTTGGGGCAGGAGACTGTCTCAACAACACACCCCACGCAAGCCACTAGCTTGTCAGAATTTTTATCACGTCGGTTAAAAATCTATACTGCTAGCTGGTCTGAGGGGGCGTCTATGGATCTATCATTCGACCCATTGGATCTAATATTGGCGAATACGGCGTTGTCGAACAAATTGAAGGGCTATTCTTTAATGAGATTCACTATAAATTTGGAATTTACTATTAATGCGTCTCCCTTTCAGTACGGTGCCTTACAAATTTCTACTTATCCGCTGGCTGTACCAGCCTCATTTAATTCGGTTGGAGAACCAGATGGTCCCGCTAAAGCTACCGCTATTACCACGGCAGGATCTTTGACTCTCATGCAGCGATCCCAGCGTCCTGGCGCTTTTAGGCTCATAGCCCCCAGTTGCACACAACATACTATGAGCTATAAGTTTTTCCACCCCATGGAATGGCTTCCCTTGCCAGACACTGGAACTTACTTGACTATTACTATGAATTCCTTTGTTCCGTTGAAATATACTGGAATAGCCTCAGGTATCGATGCAACTGTGCAGGTTTTTGGTTGGCTCACTGACGTTGAGGTTTCTTCTCCTTCATTAGTTTACCAGTCTAACACTTTGCAGGGTGTTAGCAAAGACATGGATAGATTTGGTATGCCAGCAGCCTCTCGGTGGGTGGCCGGAGCTGCTAGGTTGGCTAAATTAGTTGGCCTGACGAATGTGTCCAACAATGCGCCAGTTTCTGTGACAAGGAATGATCCCTTACCAGCATTATCTAGTACGGAGTTGCACATTCCTGTAGATAGCCTCGGTGTTGCCCTATCTTCTGGGCTCGATACTAGCCCAGCTACTGTAGGAGAAGAACCTATTGATGAGTTGGATATAGCATACTTGGGTGGGAAGCCCTCGTTTTTAGCCACTTTGACAGTCGCAGCCGGGGCTACAGCCGGTACACGATTGTTTACAGCTTATGTGACTCCTGAGCTTTATAGATCCCAGACCATCACGTACAACACATTCACCGGTTACGCTTTGGGTGTCACCCCTATGGCTTATATATCGTCTCTCTTTAAGTATTGGAGGGGAGATATTCAATTTAAGTTTACAATTCTGGCCACCCAGTTTCATAAAGGTAAGATTCGCGTGTATTATGACCCCTCGGGATCAATACCTACTGGTGCTGTGCCCGAAGGTGTTTTGTATTCCCAGATAATAGATCTATCAGTTGAGCGAGAGGTTGTTATGACTATTCCTTTTGGTGCACCTAGTGCGTGGCAACAGGTGACCGGTTTACTAACCGGTGAAGCAAATTTTGGAGCACCTTCTCTCTATGTGGCTGGGTCTACAGCCCCTTCGTATGCTTACTCCAGAGCCAATTTTAATGGGAGTATTATAATGGAAGTTATGGAACCAATTACAGCTCCGTCTGCTTTGTCGGACGTGTACGTGATCGTCGATGTTTGTGCTAAAGATTTAAAGTTAGCAGTGCCGCATTTGCCAGTTTGCACCACCAATTGCGTTTCAATAAATCCCCCTACAGTAGGAGGGGTATCTTGGGTCTATCAGTCTTTAGACATAGTCAATGAGACCACCTCACCTGAAGCAGCAATTCCAGGCTATATGGGAGAGGATATAGTGTCATTGCGTGAGTTACTGCATAGATCGACATTTTATAAGGTTTTGTTGCCAAATCTCCCAACTTTGGCACCTTTCGGAGATCCCATACCAAAGCTAATAGATTATTTGGCTGCCACATCTTTGTATCCTAAACCTTTCCCGTTCGGTACAGCATTCACCCCTATGGCTTCAGATTCAAAAGCTAGGACCCCTACCACTGATGTAGCTTTTAATTATGCTAATGATTCATTTTTGACTCGTATTATGCCAATGTTTATAGGGCGGAAAGGAGGTTTTAGATGGAAGTTTCAGATTAATACTGAAGATAGATCGATTGTCGGTTCTTTGGGTGAGAATATAGTCGCCAAGCCGCCTATGAGCTTGTCAGTTACCCGTATGCCCATACCTTTTGGTTTAGTATACCCGACACAGGTTTTTGATCTAGGGCCGCCAATGGGGGGGCAACCCGGTAGCAATTCAGCTAGGAATGCCCTTTTGACTTGCAATGATATGAGCACGGGATGCTCTGTAGCAGCTCATGGTGTACCTGCCTTAACAGTGGATTTTCCGGACCAGTCTCCATTTAAGTTTTCTCCAGTGAACTCATGGTATCAGCTTCCTACCAACTTTCTTCACGTCACTGGGTTTCGAGCTACTGTGGATGATGGTATGCAAGTTATGGTTAAAAACTCTTTGTACAGCACATATAAAGAGGGCACAGCGTTGTCAAGGGGAATTTCGTCTTATGTTTCAGCTTCGCCTGAATTTAATTTGTTTCGATTCTCATGTGCCCCAATTTTATTCCTAACAAAAGGTTTACCTCCACTTGGATCTACCACGATCTGATTACACTATTATACGAGAGTAGTGTTCTTATTAATCTCTAAGTTTTTTT
>Ga0213931_1000059_pt1 | contig 9702 bp, 6 predicted proteins | sample McNCre317MT_FD_169140 | JGI IMG/M metagenome (GOLD analysis project Ga0213931, IMG submission 169140) | Metatranscriptome of freshwater microbial communities from McNutts Creek, Athens, Georgia, United States - 3-17 MT (Metagenome... | ecosystem: Environmental > Aquatic > Freshwater > Creek... | reverse complement strand
AATAAAGCTCTCTCTGCAATAGAGTTAGCCTTATTTATTACTTATCTTATTTATTTTAAATTACCACCCAAACCCTACGACTACTAGACGCAATGTCTCTTAGTCGCCCTCAATCCGATGTGGAATCTCCACACTCATCATCACCCACATTTGGATTTTCCAAAACCTCTCATTTCAAAAAGTGGATCGCTTCTCGCCTTCCACCTTTCCCAAACCCACCCCAATCTCCACAATATTCATCATCACCTCCTGTCTCATTCAAGGAGGATCATTCTTCATCATCAAATCCCACCACTGGTGGGAAAATCCTTACTGCAGACCAAATGCCATCATTTGGGTCTGCCACTCTCAACAAAGTGCAAAACATCACCCACACTGTTTCAGACATTTTTGACACACTCAAACCAGCAACCTTCTTACATTTCGTGCTCGCCTTCCAAAAACCTCTCTCTCATGCTGAGCGCGTCAACCTGGTTTGCTCCATTCTAGAAGTCTATCCCATATTCAAAGGACTTCTTTCATTCGTCGATTTCCTCATCCCACTCTTCACGGATCTTTTCCATGCTGCTTCCGTCATCGATTCTGACACAGTTCCAAAAGCTGAGCCTTATCAACATCAAGCTCAAGCACCAGATTTCATTGTCCGAATCTTTGGCCCAACCTTTGATAACCCCTTTGCCAAGATCATCATGGGGATCATCGGCATGATCAGCATGGTCATCACTGGAACCACAGCCTTTTTCACCAAGCCAACATCAGACAAATCAAGCTGGTTTCAAAAGGTGAAAGACTCTGCCCAAACCTGCACTTCTCTTGCTGGAGTCTTCAAAGTTGCTCATTCCATTGTTCCATCATTCCTCACCTCATTCCTCGGATACGAACCTGATGACCCTCTCACTCAGAGATACAATGATCTTTACAATCGCTGCACCACCATCAACTCAGCAGTCAATGATTTTAATGACAAAACAAGACTCAACCCAGGACATTTTTATGATTGCTCTGACAAATTCCTACAGCTTTATAAAGAGGCTGTCCAACTCCACAAGGAATTGTTAGAGCTACCCGCTGACGTTTCTGCCAAGCTATCATCCATCACTCGCCAAACCATCAAATCACTCGTGGATTTCAAATGTGCCATTGCTGATTACATCAAAGGCAATGCACTCCGCCCCGAACCCGTTGTCATCTGGATCTGGGGTGATCCTGGCCATGGTAAATCCACCTGGAAAAACATCCTCATCAAAGCACTGGGAGAAGAACTCAAACAGCCACTCTCAGTTTATGAGCATTCTTCACATGACAAATACTGTAGCACCTACCAGGGCCAACAAGTTTGTTGCTTCAACGATATGGGACTCGACCCCACCGCTGAGGATCTCAAGTTTTTCCTCAATTGGGTCGACACCAATCCCTGCACCGTCACTAAAGCTGCCGTTGAAGACAAAGGCATGCCCTTCTGCAGTCGATTCATCATCGTTTGCTCAAACCAAGCCTATTATGCTCCCAGATCTCAAGTTGTCACCCCTGAAGCTTGCCACCGCCGTCGTGATCTTCTCATCAGACCCCATGATTACAACTACAAAATTGGTACTCAAAATAATCACAGGACCCTGGATGGATCCCACCTCACCTTCTATCAATATCCTGTTTTTCCCATGGACGAAAAGGCCAATCCTCCCACTGTAGTTCGCCCCCGCCATGCCACTTTCGCCGATCCACCACCCGGCCCAGCTGGCGGTACCCATCTGCCTGGCTACAATGCGGAAATTTGTGCCAAGCAACTCATTGCCATTTACCATCGCAAACAACGCCAATATGATCTGCTCGTTGGTTCAACTCGCCCACCTGTCACACTTTATGACCCATACCTTCCAGTTGACCACGGATTTGACCAACCTCTTGCTGCATACCATGATCCACCAGAACAAACTGAACCTGCCTTCATTCAAGTCCAACCATTGGAACCTGAACCCGATCTCCCTCCTCCACCAGAACCAGAGGTCACATTGAATGCTGAAGCCCAAACAGCCAACTTCAACATTGATGCTGAAATTGCCCTATTTCACCGCCTCATTGACCAGGGACTTCTCGCCCCACCCCCCCCTGACATGAGCATTGAGGACTTCGTCAGGGATGTCAATCACAATCCTCCACCTGATGAGGCTGACGTTGACCTTATGACCTTCGAGGACGACGTTGCATACCAACTGTACCAACCAAACATACAAACCACAAGACCTTTCATATACACACCTGCCTTCCAGGATCCCATACATGTTCCCGCCCCTTATATCTACCAAGCCGGGGAACAAACTGCAAATTATGCCTTCCTTATTCTTGGACAACCTGGTCTTGGCAAATCAACATTCCTGCACAAATACAAGCAACACATCATGACACCAGCAGCCTTCTGCAACACTGACAATGACACCCTTGCCACATACAACACAATTGCCATTGATGACATCACTGCTGATGCACAACTATTTCCCATCATTGTGCACAAAGTCATGGCACTACACGCTTATCCCAAACCACTCATAATCATGACAGGAAACAATCAATCCATGACTGACCTCTTCCATTCACAACCAAAAGATCTTAAACAAGCCTTCTTGCGACGCTGCCATCAAATTTTCTTCACACCAGCATCTGCAGCTGGTCTGTTGGAGAGCAAGACCAAATTCCAAAATCGTTGTACTCAACAACTCATGGCCGGTCTTCCTTTTGATGCCGTCGTGCGGCTCGTTCACATGGCTCCTGCCTCTGCAAAACGGGAAGACATCAACCTGACCATCTTGCATAGTCTCATTCGTGATGCCACACCAGTCATAGTCAAGCCCACTCTCGCCAAGCGAATGGAAAACGTGCCTGCCGGCCCCTCTGACTATATTTCAGCCCGCGTCACCTATTCTGAACTCAAGAACATCTCAATCAAGAATTTCCTCACTATGGATGCTGAGAGCTCACTTACAAAGACACAAACAGTTAAATTCCTCTCATATTTTGCCAGACGCATCCTGCCTTACATTAAAAAATACAAGACACTTGAAGAGGCAATAGAAGCTACAGCCAACCAGGCCGATTTCCCACGTGTTGACCGACCACTACACATCATGCTTATTGATCACACACTCACTGTCTGGTTTGAGTCTGGCAAACTACATTATACATACATTGACACAGCTCAATCCCCTTTCACACCCAACAACTTACAAGCCTTCAATGGACGAGGCGTGCCAGGGACACTCACCCAAGCAGCCATGGACGACATCATCGAATGCAGGCCCAGTCTCTCAATCTGCTCTTTCCTTTCTGATATTGTCTCCATCATCATTTCCACCACTGGCTTCACCGCTGGTGTTGTGGCCCTTGTCCAAAACAAGACACGCAAGCACAAATCTCAGTTTTTCCAGATCAATTGGGCGGAAGAATCACCAGCCCCCCCGTATCAGGAGGAACCATCCTGGCCCGCTTCCGCTGCAGCTCAACCACGCCCCATTCGGCAGCCCATTCGCAATCCCACTCACAATCTCAAAGCCTCTCACGTTAGCGGCAATGGTTACACCATGCAAAAGAAAGCCTCTCACAATTCTCAAGCCTTTGAAATCAATTGGGCTGACGAATCTCCTGCTCCACCCGAGGAGCTTGAACCTTCTTGGCCTGGTCGATCAATTGTCCGGACACCCATTCGCTCACCCGCTGTCAATCTCAAAGCCTCTCATGTGAGCAGCGGAGGTTATAACATGCAAAACGGCCCAACTGATGATTCTTGGCCCCCTTCTGTTGAAAATACTGCCACGGTCGGTAACATTCTCACAACCCAACATACCTCATTCAGGAAATTCCAAAGAGAGGCAGCTTCTAACCGTCAAAACTTTCTTGCTGTCTTTAGTCACTTCTTCCGTCCATCCTCGGACAACCTTTCTCCAGAAGAAGCTTTTTACTCCCTCATTTTGGATCCCACTCTCTCTGAGGATTTCTTCACCTCCCGCAGAGACCACTTTGTCACATATCTCCGTACTTTTGAACACCTCTTTGATCTCAATCAACCTTTTCAACCCCCACCAAATCCCCTGGATCAAAATCAAACTCACTCTGTCTATCAACTTGCTTTCTTCTCTCACTCTCTTGAATCTGACTCCACCGCTGTTGATGTCGCAGTTGCAATCTACAAGAATATGTTCAGAGTCACATCCAACCACGGCACCTGCTGGGCCATACCACTGAGGGACAACTACTTCATCACAGTCGGCCACATTTTTGATGATGCCCATCCTGACTCCCTTTACATCACTTACAAAAATGAAGAATACTCAGCCAGACCCATTGCAGCATCAGACAACTATGATTTCCTCATCTGTCAAACTCACGCTCCTCTGCAATTTCCATCAACCATGAAATCCTGGATACTTGAGACTGACAAAATCAACTCCAAGAATCTCGAGGGCATAGTTCCTGTCCTCCGTGGAAACTCTCTTCTCATCCAACCTGTCAAATTTTCCCAAATGATCAGATTTGAGTCCGGCGCTCTGGCGGGCTGCATTGGAGTCCGTGCGGTTCCCAACAAACTACATGCCGCCAAATTCGACAGCAGAGTTGGAGACTGTGGCATGCCATACTTGCACTGTTCACCATCCACACCTCGCCGCTTGCTTGGATTCCACAATGCTGGTAATGGACAAACCGGCTTTGGATCAGTCATAACTAGAGAACTCATTGAAGCGTGCATCAATACAAAGCACACTCAAGAAGCTGAACCAATTAAGATCTTGGACTATCAACAAGTCTCACCTGATTTATCCTTCGCCCTCAATCACAAAGGGGAAAAAGATCTCACTGCTGGGCCTACCAGGACAAAACTCAAATCAACTCCCTTTCACAATCCCAATTGCGGTGTTGAACCTTCCATCCTTTCCCGCACTGATCCCAGAAACCCTGAACACATTGATCCAATGTTAGACGGCCAAACTCGATGGTCCAAATCACTCATTGAAGACCCCTTTGACAATGACCTCATGGCCTCCTGCTTCCAAGATATTGAAAATGAACTTGTCACCCTATTTAAGTCTAAATCATTCTCCCTTTCCAAACTCACCCGCACTGCTGCCCTCAATTATGATGCACTATACCCTGGCATGTCTTCACTTCCATCCAGCTCTTCAGCAGGCCTTCCCTGGTCTCACCTTCCAGGCACCAGACACAAAACACCTATGCTCATATTTGATGTCAACCGCAACATCTTTGACATCAACCGTGAACACGAGCTTGGAAAAAAATTCATTTCATCTCTTGATTCATTGCAATCTCACTGCACACGCCGCATTCGCACTGCAGTGCTGTTTGATGCCCATCTCAAGGACGAAGTCCTCCCCCACCGCAAGATTGAAAGCGTCGCCACACGCATCATTCTTGGTGGACCTTTGGAACTTACAGTCCTACACAGACAGTATTTCGCTGCCCTCAGCAATCTCATTGTACGCACCCACAATGATCACCCCATCAAAGTTGGCATTAACCCATACACCGAATGGGACATTTTATACAACCAACTCATCGCAACATCTGACACTGGATTTGACACTGATTTCAAAGGTTGGGACTATTCCATCCAGCCCGACCTCTTCAAGTTTGTGCCAATCTGCTGGGCCAACATATACTCCAGGCTAGATCCAAATTCCACTCTTGATGACTACAACACTCGCCTTGGAATCTATGATCACATCATTCAACCTCTCATTTCCTGGAATGGCAAGCTTATTCACCACAACTGTGGCATGCCTTCTGGCCAACCCATGACAGCCATTGACAATTCTCTCATGAACTGGGCTCTCCAAGCCTACTGCTGGAAGACGATCTTCAAAGACACTCCCCTTGCTTCATATTCCTGTTATCGCCAAAACATCACTCCTGCCTTCTATGGTGATGACAACATCACAGCAGTTCCTGAATCACTTCAATCTCAGTTCAACCTAGACAACATCTCACCAATTCTCACAAAGGCTGGCATGACCATCACCCCAGGACAGAAAACCTCCTCCTATTTTGGCTTCCAACCCATCAAGGATCTCACATTCCTCTCCAGATTCTTCAACACCACCCCCTCCATGCTCAAATGCACTGGTGGCAAAGTTGTTGGATCTCTCAAGACTGATTCCATCAAGAAACTCATTTCATATGTCAACACCTCCAAAGCTGATAAATGGATCTCTCCAGAAGCCAACACAACATTTGAGGAAGAACCACTCTCAGCCATCTTCACATCAGCCTGCTATGAATTCGCCATGCTGGGACCACAAATCTACAACAACAACATCCCCAGAATGGCTCGGACATTGCAGAACCTTGGCATTCAAGCGATGGCCCCCACCCATCGTCAGATCTTGGTGGCACTAGGCCACCTGCCATGCGAGGCTTTCACCTCCATGGACAGCGCAAATTAAAACCACACAACACATGCACCACCCCCTGCATCCAAAACAAAACACAAAACCAACACAAAAACAAAACCACAAAAACAAAACGCACCAAACCAAAACGAAAACGCAAAAAACGCAAACGCAAAAAACCCAAAAAACCAAAACAAAAAACCCAAAAAAAAGAAAACGAAAAGAAAAAACGCACACAACACGACAATTGCATAACAACACACACTCATCCAAACATACATTTTGCCGCTGTCCTGCTGAAAGCCTCGCAATCTCAAGTTAAGCTGTTTCATTCATTTTGTTTCAATCATCAGCCATGTCAACTGAAATCACCGCCCCTTCCACAGGCACCGGATTGAATCCAGTCATGCCCGCTGTTGCACCCACAGTGGGCCCATCTGAAATACCATCAACTTCCGGCCCTGATCTGCGTCTCCAAATGCGACAACTCAATGCCCTTGATCCATCCCTCTACCTCCAATTCCGTCGACTTTACACCTTCCGATGGGATTCCACAATGAGATCTGGCACCGTCATATATGTTCAAGAAGTTGATCCCACTAAACTTGGCCCTATTATGCGTCACCTCATGCAATGCTACATGTCCTGGTCTGGTGGCATACAAATCGCCTACAACATCACAGCCACCGCCTTCAACTCTGGATCACTCATTTTCGTCCGCGTTCCACCCTACATCAAAGATCCTCACACCCTCACACTAGATGAACTCACCAACTTTCCCTATTCCATCCTTGATTGCAAATCCACTGACATCAATGCAATCACACTTGGTGATACCAATCGCATGCGCTTCCATCTCTCATATCCACCTAACTCATCATACAACCCTGGTGATGACAGAGGCGCATACCTCGTGATCGCTGTTTACAATCCATTAGTTGGCTCCTCCCCTGAAAATTCTCAATGCTTCGTGAATCTCTGGTACAAACTAGCACAAGACTTCCAAGTTGCCCAACTAATTCCCCCCCAAATCACCTTCGCCGATGACTCAGAATGGGATCAATTTTTCGACTCCACCCCCATTGATCCTATGGTGTTCCAACCCATCGAAGAACTCCTTGTTACACCAACTGGGGCTCTCAACAATTACCAATCCCTCTGCTACGACATCAACACAGGCCACCCCTCCACTTCTTCTCAATATCAAGTGCCTCTCGATCAACGCTTGACAGTGGCAAACTCCGCTGATCAGATCCGTCTCTTCTCTGATAACCACACTCCTCACTACGCGAAAGTCACCTCTTCTGCCTATAGAATCTCTGCCACAGTACAAGTCGATGAGGGTGACAGTCTTGCTGTTCTCACGAATGACATTGATTGGAATCAAACCCGAGTGGAAGCCGTTAACAAGATCAATCATAGTATCACTGGCAACACTCTCTTCAGCACGACTCAATTCATAGTTGAGCCACGTCCCATCTGGGGCGCTAGAGATGGCTACACTACCGACGTCTTCACCACCCTATTCGGCGAATCTCTTGTCACATTCACCAACGACAACTCCATCATTCCCGGAATTCCACTGCTCCACAATCAAATCAGGCTCCTCAAAAACCACACTCTTTCGGCTCCCACCAATTTGACTCCTGTTTTTATAGTCAGAGACAAAAGTACATCCAATCCTCTCTTTTTGATCAGACTGAACCTTAAAGGCTTTTTCTCTGCAGCTTCAATTAATGTGCCATCTATCTACAATTTTGCTGACATCACAATCAAGTATTTTACAACCATCCCTTCCACTGATAGACTTCCACCCATCTAAACACGGAATCTTTTTCTTCTCTACCCTCTTTAGTTAGAAACACCATTCATGGACAATACTTTGATGCCTTCCCCTCCTCCTTCGGCCAGAGCCTTTCGCCTTCGTTATATCCATTCAGACGACATCTCTCCACCTATTTTGACTCCAACTCTTCCTCCATCCTTTCGGAGCTCCCATCTTCGCTCCCGTCGTATGCGGAATCAATCTCGTCGGCAACCAACCCCTCTTCCCGCATATCCACCAGAGACCCCCTTCACTTATGGAGTCCAAATCCCATTGACCCTTCCACCTCCCTACAATCCATCAGTCAATGGCACCAATCAGACCTTGCCCAATTCACCCCCTCCCCCCTACAGTTTGATACCACCCAATCCACAGCCAGCAGATTCGATCTTGACCACGACCAGACAAGCGTTAAGCATCCTCTCCCGTCCTTTAGTGTCCAGACCATCCCCATGGACGATCCTTCAGCTATTCACATTCACGGTAGTCTTCCAAGTCATGCTCTTCCTGGCCCTTCCCAAGCTGGCTTACCGGAAAATTACTCGGACCCTATTCAATTTTGGAGCATGGATTCACATCATTCCACCTCTGCTGACTCTTTTCGCGACCCTGTTCCTGTCGAACCTAATTATAAGGCATTATTTGATAATCTCGGCAGAGACAACTCCAAATCCACTTTCTTAGGCATTCGAAATTTCTCCTCAGCATTCATTAAATCTAGACACTCCACCGTAGACTCAAACATCACCCCATTATGGCAGCCGAAGCTGCTGGAGCTGCCGCCGGAGCCGGCGCCAACCTTCTAGGAGACATCTTTAATTTCGCAACAAATCTCTCACAACAAAGCCAAAACGCATCCCAATTTGGTGCCACACTCCTATTTAAACATCAACTCTTAGATCAACTCCAAAAGCCTCTCACCAATGCCCAAATAGCCTCAATGTCATACACCAATTCATTAAATCAAAGCCAATCACAATTAAACCAATCTCAATCACAATTGGCTGACCAACAAATCAAATTTGGCAATCTCGCATTAGATTCATTCCAGCGCAACAATGTCCCCCTCGCCTATCTCACATCCCCTTTAACACGATCTTTCAACTATTTAGGAGGTAGATCTGGACAATTTGTCAACACCATGAATTCAATCTCATCCCCCGTTGCCTATAGTGGCTCTCCACTCCAACAAGCCATGGGCATCGGTTTCATCAACAGTTAAACACGAGCGAAAAATCATAGTAGTAATCGTGCTCTTAACACAATTTTTTTTTTTTAAAAATCTCAAACACGAGCGAAAAATACTGAGTAGTAATCGTGTTCTTGAGTTTTCATTCAACAAATTTCATCAATTAACACATTTTTTTTTTTTTTTAAAAGACTCAAACACGAGCGAAAAACACTGAGTAGTAATCGTGCTCTTGAGCTTTTATTTAACAAATGTGACAAACTGCTTATATCAGAATGTCACAATCATCATCATTT
>Ga0213931_1000056_pt1 | contig 9748 bp, 3 predicted proteins | sample McNCre317MT_FD_169140 | JGI IMG/M metagenome (GOLD analysis project Ga0213931, IMG submission 169140) | Metatranscriptome of freshwater microbial communities from McNutts Creek, Athens, Georgia, United States - 3-17 MT (Metagenome... | ecosystem: Environmental > Aquatic > Freshwater > Creek... | reverse complement strand
GGGCCCTCGCCTATTGGCGAAGACTGTAGGTTTATGATTATGTTCTTATGCTTGTAGCAACCTACTTGAAGTTAGTTTACCCTCAGATTAGCTGAAGGTCTTTTGTTGTATGAGAATGTTTTTATGTGCCACGTCTAAAGTCGAAACGACGGTAAGCTTACGCGAACCCGTGGCCACCTCGTCTGGTGGCAAAAAGATTTTCCGGATCTTTAAAACGGAATACCTTGGAGCGGTCTCTAGAACGAGATGAAGATTTGAAAGAGGTCACCTAGTGGTATTGTGCCCCGTTTTGCAGGGGAGGACAACAGCTCCAACACATGCCATTTACTCGAAGTCCACTACGGGAGGTGTAAATGATGAGTCGAGGGGTGGTGCCCGATGACGCTTTGATGCCAGATGTCTTTTGGATTCTCCGGAACCTGTTTAATATTTTAAGGCCTGTACCGGTAGCGCGAGCATAAACCCGGCTAAAGCCTTCTAGGAAGACGCAGAATAGACTGTTTCCCCACCGGCATGGGCCGTGAGCTCTTAGGAGTCGATTTTCATGATCGCTAAAGATGAATCCATTCTCTCCTTTATCCCTAGACATGATCAAGTTTTTAAAAGGCAAAATCGATATGTGGACAATGTCACCGGGAAATAGAGTGTTCACCAAGGGCTCTAATTTTGGCATCAGCAATGATGATGAAAGACCTCTACCACCTGGCCTGAGTGGCTGGTGTTTTGATGGTCCGAGGGTTTTACCTGACCTGAGTGGTTGGTTGGCCCTTTTCGGGTGCCCTTTCATGCACCCCGGAATAAAATTTTCTTTTCCCTGTTTTACAGGTTTTTCCGTTGAAGACGAAGGTCTGCGAATGTTTTATTCGTCTTCAACGTGGGTGAGATTGGCTTATCTCACTTTTGTATTTTTGGCTGCACCTGTCTTTATGGATGCAGTCACAGCCGCGTGGATTATTAGGTTTTTAGGCAACGCAGGGTTGTCTTACGCAGCAGTGGCGTTATACCTGATACCGTGGAGAAGAGCCACGAAGAGAACAATTGTCCGTTGTTTAGCTTTCTCCAGCCCTCTTGCCTTTGTGGCAATACCGAACCTTTTACCTGAATTACTGATCCAGTTGTGTAGCGACCTTGCCGGGGCCATGTTCGACGCCCTTACATATGTCAGGCATCTACGACGTCTGACGTGGAAAGCCGTTCGATACAGGCTCGCGTATATACCAGGACTTTGTTACCTCAGGACGACGAGTGCTTTTCTCGGATTTTTCCCAACCGTCTTAAAGGTGTGGCAGAGCGGGGCGCGCAATGCTTTTTGCACCCGCCGAGGCAATGTAATCCACGTCCTAGATACCTGGAAACAAGGGTCCTTTCCACTCAGCGAATATGTGAAGCGTTTCCCCACCGCTTTATGCGGTATGGATTCCTGCTTTTTGCCTGAGAACGTCACACCCGGTGACAGGCGTGAATGCACGTGCACCATGAAGTTTGATTTACCTGAATGGCGCGAGGCGGAAAGACATTGGACACATCGTGATGGTGTGTCGACTTGGACAGGAGGACCGTTTCAGGACTGGCAGTTGGAAGACGACTACTTACTCACCCACTGGTCCACTCAGCTGGTTGAAGCGCGACGTTATGCCCCTATACGGAAAAACCGTGATTTCGTACATGCTGCCGCTATGACGCGTCGACTATTAGCTCGCGGGATTGTAGGCCCTTCTCTCTCCATCCATGCCTCCAGGCGCACCATATCTGAATTGAACAGGCGAATAGATGCGCTGGTAGCTGTCGGTTCAGACTATCATCAAGACGGAGAGCGCCGGGGCCCGTGTGAGCCTGGTAACTGCTATTATAGTGACGACGATGACTACAGTGACGATCGCGGACAAGACTCGCTACATTACGACGCGTTTTTGGAGGCAGATGACTTCCACGGCGAGGGTGATCGTGTGGAAGTGCCCGACTCTCTACTGGCTTTTAGTTTCCCAAGAAGAGATTGCACTGGCTATGTTGTGAAACCGCCGGTCTCGCGCACTGAGTATTTTGCCCCTGATGATGAAAATGATTTTCACGTACGCTTCGAGATCCTTATCTGCACCAATGTTGTCACGATTATACTCCGGGACGAACAAGCGGGTGTCCCTGACTGGATCAGAGAATACCAAGAAGGAAACCCCACTTCCTTTATCGTACTGGTGACAGAGCAAGATGCCATTTGGTTCGAGTCGGTGGATCAGCCGCCCGACCGGACCGTCACAGTGAGGGATGAATGTTATTGCTGGTTACGTGGATTGTGTGGATCTACGGCACCAGGATATATGCCGGAGCTGCTAGCTGCTCGAGACTGGAGTGCAGATGATGAGTATTTCGGTATCGACCATGTCGTTCCCGGGTGGTTTATAGCGCCGCAGATGATAATACTGGACGAAGTGTGCTGTTACGCGCATCTCGAAGACGTGTTTTCAGGATGGTGTTACACACTTTTCGACTGGCCGCCACGCCTCCATTTCACTTTGGCACGTTTCCATGAAAAGCCAGAAGGGGCCTCGGTATGTACCTGGTGTGTAGTAGGCTACGTCGTGGTCAAGACCAAGAAAGTGCCCGTTATCCACATCATAAGTGCCGGCCGGGTCCCAGACGAAGTATGGAACGAGTGGGTCATTACTGAGGCATTGATAGGGGCGAAAAGTTCGGAGAAAGATGCCGTTTCGCCTTCTATTGAGTGGTGTAAGGACATAGGCGTCGATGTTGAATTGAATGTAGCGTACAATACCCGAGTGACGTATGTCCCTCAGCTGGTAGGCGTAGGCATATTGTTGTCATTGTACCGCTTCACTGAAATTGGTTCCTCCCTCCCTGCGTACTTCGGCATTCGCGCCGCTTACTTGTTTGGCGAACACGGTTTCGGTAAGTGCTATATGGCCTTTTGCCCTGTCGACCTGGGGCGATTCCCAAGCTGGGAGACGATTTACCAGCATGAGGCTTCCTGGTTGGAAGGCACGTGGACCGTGACGTGGTCGATATGGTGGCATGTCAGCAAGGGCGGCGAGTTTACGACTTCCGATCTCAGATATCTGGCGAAAAAAAGAAGGAAGGGACGCGTCGGACTCGACCCAGTTGTTTATCACGTAGTGATGACTTTGTTGGTCTCGTATATGTGGATGGAGTTGCCACTAGCGAAATCACACGTCCTGCGCAGTCTTTTGACGGCCGCGACGGCAGGAATTGCTGTGTCGTACGTGTTCGGGCTTGCGTATGCCTTCTTTTTGCGAGGAACTAACGGATACTGTTACCTTGATGCCATCCCATGGTACTTGCGGCATTCGTTCGGTCCGTGGCCACATTTAGCAGCCATCCAACCGTATCTTTCCAAGACGCTATGTGTGGAAGTGAACAGTATACCGGGAGCTTACCATTTCTCCCATTCCGACATTTGCGACAGTCTTGAGGATCTAAACCCAACGTGGAGAGTTGGGGGACTCCTCGGCGAATTCATGAGTATCCTGGATGCACAACAAGCCAGCCCTGGGACCGTCCCATGGCGAAAAAGGGAGCACGAGACCACGCTTTTGAATGTGCCTATCCTGTTTGCCATTTGGGCTACCGTAGCTTCCATTTGCTTCGTTTTCTTCATGCGCGAGCTGCGCGCCTACGAATGGATGTGTTTCTCTATTGCTGTCGTCAATTCGTACAGGACGCGAGCGAGAGGACGCTTGGTACTGTTATTGCGACCTTTCGGCACCACTGGCGACTTCGTGCCCCTGAGGGCCTGGAAAGCATGGCTGACGAAACAAGGTTATAGGGTTTTGTGGGCACCTTGTGCACCTCTCTCAGAAGGAGAAAAAGCACTCGCACACCTTGAAGCTGGACAGGCCTACCTCGGCGCGTCGATTCAACGTGAAGCCCTTAAAAACTCTGCAAAGTGTCGGAATGTTATTCAATATGTGCCTTACCAGTGTGCGTCTCAAGGTTGCACGGTTGTTTACGATTTGTCAGCGCCGCTGTACCAGAGGGAAGTGGCGAAAATTCTACCTACGTCTTCACCCGCATTCATTGTGTACAACCATTTGAGGGAGTTCATACGGCTAGTGCGCATGCCAATGACCATTGGCCCGTTCGTTAATGGGGCACCCAGATTGGACATCTTACCCCGCGTCCTACCACGGCAAAACAAGATTTTTGTGACAGCCGGCAGTAGTAGATTATCCCCGAGCCGTGCGTTTTTAGACACACACCTGAAAGGTTTGACTGGGAAGTGGGTAGTTCAGACCGACAATGAGACCCTTTACGAGCTCCTTAAGATCTACCACCGCGGCCGTGTCCGTGTGCGACTCGTGCCGAAAGGCGACCACCGTGTTCTTTTTTCGGGTGCTGCTACCGTTCTCTGCCATGGAGGTATCGGAACAATGTGTACTGCCATTGCCAACGGGGCGTCGGCTCATGCTTGGAGTGAAGCGTATGACAGGGAGTGGAAACCTGCGGTCCAATATCACAACTCGCCCTGGCGGTTTCTACGCGCGAGCATACCCTATATGAATTGCACACAGTTTTTACAACATTTGTGCTGCATGTCGAGCTCCACTGAACGCGCCATTGATGCGATTGCATTCCATTGCTTCCTATTCATTCAGTCACTTTTCTCTCAGGGTTTCGGTGTGGTTCTGACGCTCAGAATATTCATGATTCCAAAGGTGTGGTTCACCGCAGATTTTCTTTCAAGAGGGGATGTCATGCGTACGGGCATTTTACTTCTTCTATTTTGCACTGTCACAGCGGTGGACGTATTCACGGCGGTTCCCCGGCGGCGTTTCACAGTTTTGTTCGAGTCAATGGCAGGGACATGTGTGTACACCTCGACATTCCTCACGACACAAGGGCTTGCTCTATGCTACCTCTTTGGTTTTTCTGGCTTGATAGTGTCACGTGTTCTGCACAGTTGCCTGTTGTATTTGACATCGTTGCTCAGTAGCATCATGGTCTGGTTTACCAGCACCATGAACTTCACTGCGGAAATGGAGGGAAGAATCAGCTTACGCGTGGAAGCGATGGACATGCGCTGGTGGTTCGGTCCGGCGTGGCACGTATACCTTTGCGACGGGAGGACAACGGTTGAGATTACGACGAAGAATGAAAAAGGACTGAAGTGCGTGAGCGTGATATCTGTGCCGGTGGACCCTAATCGTGCATTGCAGACCGTATTCTCCTTGCCAACAGGCCTCGAATCGTCGGCAATGCCCAAGCTTCTGGAACTCCTGAAGGCGTATGACGGGACCATTTACCATAGTTTCAACAATTGCCAAACCACGACTTTATGGACTCTGCTGCGATCGGTTTTCGAAACACTGGATATGACCCCAAGGGGTATGCCTTTGATGGTGCTCGCGTGCTCGGCACTTTGCGTAGTTTACATTGCAGGGCTCCTCTTCACCCTTGTGGTTGTAAGTGTATGTCTCTTATCATGGCCTTTCGTGCACTTTGCAATTATACGTGCTGAAGATACCTTCCTCTTGCTGACGGTTCTTTTTGCGTTTGGTGAACGCATGGAAGCGTGTGATGCGAAGGAGTGGTTGCTCGCTGTTAAAGCCAACGTTGAACAATGGATTCCAAGGACATTCGTGTCTGCCACGAGAAACTTCGCTGACCATATCCTGGGCCCTGTGGCCACTGCCACGGTGGCCATCGCCCGGGGTGCCCACCATGAAGCCGTTTGCTTTCATTCACGAGTCGCGATTTGTAAGCAGGCAAGAAAGCCCGATGACGTGTTAAGTGCATTTCAGACGATGGGACGCATTAAAACATCATGGGGGCCAGACGCAGATCCCTTGATTTCAAAACGGAGAGATCCTCTTTCCGGGGTCGTGCTTGCTGAATACCCGAAATTTGAGCTTACGACGTACGAAGCCACCCTTCGCGAGCAGGTGCGTTCTGCAAATGCCGCAGTTAGGCATAACCACCTCCATCTACGCGGGCTCCGAGAACAACTGATAAAACACAAGTTAGTGGCTCCGAAGTACATCGGCATAGTCGATGACTGGTATGTGAGAGAAGGTATTGACGGCCAGGCCTTCGCATGCAGGGAAACAATGGGTGCTTCACTGAAGCCCTACACAGAGGCGCGTGTCAAAAGCCCAGTTACGCCGGAGCGCATGGATGAGATAGCGCGCACAATAGTGGAAAATGCGCCCCAGCGCTTCAGGAACGCGTCGCTGATGGACCCCTCCTTCGGGTACAACCAGTTTATGAAGCACCCGAAATATGCTGCCGGGCTCGATCTCATGATGTGTGGTGTGGAAAAACGCAGTGACATAAGACGTTTAAAGCTGGGCCGGAGACTGATGTGCGCAGGTTTGTCTCCCCTCATAACAGGAAGGTGGCGGCCTGCTCTCATGCATGCAAAACCCAAGAGCCAAATTGTCGACCGCGAAAAGTTGCGGAAACGTCCCGACAAGTTGAGGTCGATCACAGCGACCACCTTGATCAACAACATTTCCCAGTTGTGCCTTTTTGGTGATTTGAACAAGCGTATGGACTGGCGTGGAATGGCCAAAAATGGCATCCCCCTGAATGGCGCCTGTATAGGTAAAATATTCGAGGCACACGCAAAGTACGACGAGCATTTTTCTCTGGACGCAACAGCGATGGACAGAACGGTTGGTGAGGCCGGGATGGAAATAGTTGCCCGCGTCCGAAAACTGTGTTTCAAAGACCACCCCTTGTACGACACAATCGCACGGCACATCGATTGCGCGCTAGAGCAAACACGACGTGCGTACATCGTGAATTTGGTAGGCACTAGGATGTTCGAACTCGAGGGCTTAATATCTGAGCAGGATAAGGCCACTTGGATGGACGTGGATCCTGATGTGAAGGCTGAAATATGCGAAATAGCGGATGAAATATTGAACTTCAACACGTATGCACCAAATGGTTACGTTATAAAAGTAGGAGGTGGGGCGACAGGTGATGCCAACGTGACTTTCAACAATTGCGTGGTGTGTGAAGCTTACATCATTGACTGTGTGTGTCGGTCTGCCGGCATACCTCCTTCCGATTTTTGCAAACATTTTCTCCTTTCCAACATGTCCGACGACAACATGTTGAGTTCGAGGGGCTTAAAAATCGACATACCTATGGTCCAAAAACTCTGCAAGGAACTTTACGGGATGACAATTCGAGTGGAGAGTAAGGGTGCCGATATCCTCTCTCAGCAATTTCTTGCCAAGATACCATGCGAAGGAAAGTTACTTTCAGCCGAATTCGCCAGGTTTAACATTCCAGTGCCGCAATTTGCTGTGATCCATGACCCAGAGCGTCTCCGCCGGTCTATAGCTCAGCACAAGATAGCCGATGGCGGGAAATTGAAAGGCTCTCGCGACAAAGTCTTGCGATACCAGGTAGTGCGCCTATCGGGGCATATGGCCAACTGTGCGCACCAGGAAGAACTTTATCAGGCATTGCATGACCAGGCACATCAATACCTTCTCGAGATGTCCAAGCGTAACCGTAAGGGCCTTGTGATCCCTAGCTATGAGAAGATCTTCAGGGACTGGTATTCCGACAAGCGGCTTGCAGATTTCCTTCGCGTGCAGCAGCTTAAAATCAACAGCTCCTTTAGCGGGCGCCTTGAGGTTGGCCTCACGTCTTTCATTGACACTGCAAATGATGTGCTTCGTGCCAGTAATTTAGCCGATCTCAGCGCCATCATAGAGCCAATTACACCGACAAAACTTGAATCGTCGGGCTTTTATGAAGAGTTCGTTTTTTGGAGATTTGCCTACAGATTTTCACGCGCGCCTTCCCAGATCGAGTTTTCGAACGCATGTCGGTTGAGCGCATTCGCAAACCTGACCGCCCCAACAATGTGGTACGAACGCCTTTCCGAGAGGTTCAAGGATTCACACGTGCGGACAGAAGCCAATATCCAAACGTGGAAGATGGTCTGGCTTACAATCGTTTATTGCACGGTGACAAATAGCATAGGCGTCGTAGCCAGGATGCCAGGAGGACACCTTTTGCTACGTGCAGTGAACCTGGTACGTTACGACATGCCCTTGCTGTTTGGGAGCTTGTCCCATCTCGCCTACGTCATTAGAGGTGAAGTGCGCGCAGACGTTGGAAAGTTCATGCCAAAGGACAAGAATTACTACCTCAAGTATGCGGCCACGCTTGTTAGCGACCAATTTCCTGTCCACAAGATTTTCGCATACATTGACGTTCTCTACCTAATGGAGATTTGCGATCGAACACTTACCGCCGTTTTGAGCGTGGGGCAACCTGTGCTCGGCAGCGCGATCCTCATTGACGACCTTGCTGACGCCTCCATTTGGGCCCAGAAAGTAGATGAAGTGATAGAGTGTCAGACAAAAGCACCCATTGTAACAGTATCCGCGCCGTGCGGGACAGGTAAGACAAGGTTTTTCCCAGACCTCTTGCAACGTCGTTCCGGCAAGGTGGTATACCTTATTTTACCACGCCGTGTCCTTTGTGCAGCCTATATAGCACGCAACCCACAGGCAGTGTGGCGGCGGGCTGGCGTGCCAGAAAAGGCCCCAATAATGGTAATGACATACGGGTATCTTGCCACTTTGATGGAAGAGGCGCCCGCCGATCTTTCTGACGTCCTCTTAGTGTTCGATGAGGCCCATGAGCCATCTGCGCATTGGCAAATTCTCATTCAAGAATACCTCCCCGCGTGGAAGGCCGTTTTGCTTACGGCTACTCCGCTAGCCTGGATGAAGAAATACCCGCACTTTGACGTCCCTGTAGAACCCTTACACAAAGTGGTGGATGTGCCTGCGATGACATCTACCATGGTGGAAGAATTCAACGCACGCGTCTCCACATGCCAGAGGATACTGCTTATTGAACCTTCCGCAAAGGCTTGTGAACACATAGCGAGCACCCTTCGAGCCCAAGGACATGATGTTAAGGTACTGAGCTCGAAGCAGCCAATAGTGCCTGAAATTGGTCATGTTGTTGCAACATCGATTGCGGACGCCAGCCTGACTCTACCAGGGTGTGATTGTGTTATTGATTCAGGTTATTCCCTTGTGAATGAGGACGGCTCTCTTCGGCGCGTGCCGTACGATATGGCAACCAAAATCCAAAGGAAAGGTCGTACTGGTCGTACGTGCCCCGGCATTTACATCAGTTTTTGTGCTCCGTTGGACGTTTTTAGAAAACCCGCCCCAGGCATCGAGGACTTACTGGAAGACAATTACGTGGCCAAGCACTACAAGAATTTTATTGTTTCCCTCGACCGCTATGACGATGTGCGTTTCCCTTCCAACGCTTACCTAACATGCCAGGGTGGCGCGCTTTCCCCTTCACAGGCCTTAGCTATCGCCGAATGGGCAGCAGCCGAAGTGAGTTACGGATCAACGTTCAATAATTACGAAGCAGCGCGCGGTGACCCGGAGAGGACGTCCCGTCAGATGAAGCGGTATGGGGCACTGGTCCATCCTCCGGCTGCAGAGGCTCGTAGGCTGTACCAACAAACAAACGCACACTATACCAAAGATGGGCAGAGGGTCGCGCACCTGGAATATGCAAATTACCGGGTGTCACCTAAGTGGTGAAGCCCTTCCCGTCTAAAATACGAAGCCTCCTGTACGACACTAACGTTCGCTGGGTCCAAGGACCGTTCGAGGCATAACATGCATATATGTGAACAGACACTACAAAGCGGTACCGAACCCGACACTATCGGGCGGGCGGTTAAACTTTACTGGTGGCATTCACCATACATTAT
>Ga0213931_1000052_pt1 | contig 9848 bp, 1 predicted proteins | sample McNCre317MT_FD_169140 | JGI IMG/M metagenome (GOLD analysis project Ga0213931, IMG submission 169140) | Metatranscriptome of freshwater microbial communities from McNutts Creek, Athens, Georgia, United States - 3-17 MT (Metagenome... | ecosystem: Environmental > Aquatic > Freshwater > Creek... | reverse complement strand
TGCATGGGGTTCCCCCATGCATGTGCTTTTAAACGTAGCCGCCTACGAAATTGGCGAGGCCTTGTCACTTAAGTGAGTATCTCTTTATTTGGCTTGAGCTCTTTCTTTTCACACAAACTTACTTCTGATTCGTCATTATATTTTTGTTTAACCTTCCTTTCCGCTGTCCTTCTTGGATGGGCTCACTTTGCTTATGACCGTCGCTTTGTGAGTGTTAATGTAATCGGTCCCACTCCGCTCCTATATTGCGCAGTAGCGTTGATACCATCGGTGTTTTTCCTTTTCGGTCCTATACCTTATAGTTTCAATATTCAATGAACCAGTCGAGTCTGCTCATTGAAATAACCTCTCGCTCCATCATTAGTAGTTGTTTCTCAGCCCGATAGCTGTATTGCCCTAGAACGGGGCCACCAGCTTTTAACGTGGACCTCCAAGGCCTAAACCCCCTACTGGAGAATAAACACGCCGACCAAAATAGTAGGCGCACGTCACGGATCCCCTGTTTTACAATGAAAATTTTGTGAGTCTCTTTCTAGTCTCCCGAGGCTGTCCTACACCTCCACAGCTAGATTGAACCAGATTAAAAACTCTAGTTCGTTCCGGGCTTTCTCATCGCGTTAGCTGACTGTACGGATTAGTTTAGCGCTTCAAACTGCTTTCTGTCTATGTCTTTGCATTTTTCTATAAAACGGGACTTGTCCCACCAAAATAAAAAGTCAATAAAATATATATCTTGCTTCCCAATATCGGAGAACGAAGCCTATTGCTGGTCCCCCTCCGCTGTCTTAAATGAGGCAGTTAACCCGTTGCTTGCTAGGCCGCTTTTCAAACGCGATGTCCAGCCTTGCTAAAGGCTATCATGACGACGATATCGTTTCCACACTGCTTTTTCAGCGTCCTATACGGACTTTTGCATTCACAATTTATTTCATTTCATTCTTTTGTTTTTACAATTCACTGCATTAAAATGGCGTCTATTGTTTCCTCTTACAACGGCTTTGCCGAAGCTTTCGAATATGATGATGGTTCTCGTTTTACGTATAACGACTCAAATCTTAACAGAGCTATTGAAGATTATGAGATTGAAGAAGTTCTTGACCGCTTTCCCATGGCTGTTTTAGAACGTCTGATATCTCGTAGACAGCTCAAGTTCAACCTTAGAGCTGTTGATCTTCTTCTTTTTTTTCAAGACTCGCCGTTTCTCTCTAGAATGAGATATCTCCATCTTCGTTTTAAAAATGAGCGCAGTTATGCCAATCTCCGTCGTTCTTTTCACACCGTTTTGCGCGAGGCCTCCAAGAGGCATTTCGTCAAGCCTATTACCACCCATCATCTTGGCCCGGTTACTCTCGTAAGTCCTGCTATTTCTTATGAGAATGATATTCAGGAAGTTGTTGCTGAGCGCCTTGCTCATGCTGCTGTTACTGAAAATTACATTCGTAAGAATTTCTTTACCCGAGAACGCGTCCGTGTTTCCGCTATGCGGAAGGCTTACTTCCAACGCCGTAAGCCTCTCGATGATGTTGACGAAGGTATTATTGGTGATGAGGGAATTGTTTTCGATCGTTCCTGCACTACCTGGGACGATGGTTCTGTTCAGCCTGATGAGCTCGATACTCATCCTGGTGAGCGCACTTTTGAGTACGCTTACTGTCCCACCAACACAGAGGATAATCAGTCTCTTCCACCTGTTCTCAACAATATTGAGGTCTATACTGGACCTGAACTCGTTAATCCTCCCCCTTCTGATTGGTCAGCCCTTATCAATGCTGAGATTAATCGTCCATCTGATATGCCTCTCTTTGACATGCCTGTTGAGGATATTGTCTCCATTGTCCCCCCTGAGGATGCCTACCATCTTGAGTGGCCTCTCAATGACGATGATTTTGGCGATGACCACCAGTTGTTCCCTGATGCTTTTCACGAATATGATACTGAGGAACATCCAGATAATTTAAACAATAATTTTGATTTACAACATACTCTTCATATTCGTAATCTTATCTTTTCTACTTGTCCCGGTTCCAACATTCCTGATTTAGTTAATAATTCTGATGATTTCTCCCTTCCTGGAGTTCCTTCTTCTGATTCTGATTACTCTCTTTCTGAGAGTCTTGAAAATGTTGAACCCACTCTTGAAGTTCCTGATTGTCTTCATGATGAACCTGATTGTTATTTTTGTTCTAGATTAATTCAATGCACTTACTTTTCTTCCGTCCGCGTACATAAGCAAGCCCACCACATCTTTGATGATCGCTTTCCTGAATTACCTCTCTGTCAAACCATGAGGTTTATTCAGGAAGCCGCTGCTCTCCAGACCGGCAAGTCTCTAAAAAAGGACTGTTACATCTCTGAGATCATCTCTCTTGCTTACTCCACCGCCGAAGGTGCTTCCTTCAGTGGCATCAAAGACACTCTTAATGCCATGACCTCTCTTACCACGTTTGTTAACAAAATGTCCTCCATCTTGACGTGGTTTAAAGAGGGTCTTTCTACTGTTTGGGACGCTATCAAGAACTGGTGGCCCCAGCTTTGCTGTGTCGCCTACCTTATTCTTGGTATTGTCATCATAAAAGCTGTTCGCCCCTCTGGTAAGCTTCTTGTCGTTATGTCTGCCGGCTTCATTGCTGGTTGCATCGGCTTTGGAGCTATTTCTGGAATGGAAGCTGCTTTTATTACTAACCTTCAGCAAGTCTTCGAAAAAGTCACTGCAGCCACCTTTGGTGGTAGCCTTAAGGCTCAACGCCACGAATTTCGCGAGGCTGCTATGGCCGCCTATAAACAGGAAGGCCATATCTCTCCTCGCGGAGTTGCTATGCGCGTTCTTCACAAGAAACCTCAGAGCATTCGACAGCTTGTTCGGTCCACTGCTTTACCACCTCCTCGTGACGGTGAAGTAATTCTCACTCAAATGGAAGAGCTACGAAACCTTCCATCAAAGGTCCCCAAAAACGACCTTGCCGCTCGTGCTCTTGAGGTTATGGAACGTGCTGTTGTTCACCCTGCTCCTGATCCTCGCGATCTTCACGATATTGGATCCTCTGAATCAGATTATCTTGAAGACGAACCTCCTTCGTACTCTGAATCCGAATCAGCTATGGATTATCTTTATATCGTTACAGCTTTTGCCAAAAGTCTTAACATCAAAGACCAACTTCTTCACCTCAACTACCTTCGTTCCCTTCTCACCGCAGCTAGGGATATGTCTGCTATATTCAAATTCCTTTTCGAACTCATTCCAGTTTTTGTTCAAACTAAACTGCTTGAATATTGCCCAGACATAGCAATTACCCTCCTCTATTCCCAGAGCAAGTGGAAATCTTACCATATAGCTATGGAAAAGATGGAAAAACGTCTTGCTAATCCTGACGCAACCATGATTAGAGAAGCTGAACTTTTGCTAGACAAAGCCACTGCTTATCTTACTGTGCACTGTTCCGAGGGTTGGGCAACTCATGCTGAAGCCCACCTTTCAGCATTCAAAACTGTTGTTCGTAACGCTCATGCCGCGCTTAAAACTTGCGCCCTTGGTGCCACTCCTCTCATGGTTTACCTAGCCGGCCTCCCCGGTATAGGCAAGACTCGCTGTATTCAGCAAATTAACTCCTTCCTCACTGGTTGTTACACGCAAACTCCCAGCCCCTATCGCGTTTATCGTGTTCCCCCCGGTGCATACTGGGAAAACATTGGTGACGCTATTGGTGCTTACTATCCCGAGTTTGCCGGCACTTCCGATGCTGCCAATCTGCAACAATTAGATGAGTGGATGGCTCTTGCTGACGCTGCCTTCAAGCCTAACGGAGCTTCCATTGCTAACAAAGACAAGGTCCACATCTTCAACTTTGTCACCGCTGCTTCTAACTTCCTGTACCCCCGTGGTACCACTGGCTTCAACAACTATGACGCTCTCTATCGACGCGCCGATTTCCGCATTTATGTCAAATTGGATAAGGATTTTGCTAGTGAACTAGGCGAAACTGCAACTATTGCAGAGAAGATGGCTACCCTTAAGGAACTTAAGCCTGAAGTTGCTGCCACCTTTCCTCACCTCCGCTTCACCTTAGTCCTCCCCTCTCCTTTTGATAAAGGCCAAATCGAGCAATACAATGCTGGTTATCTTCCCCATGAGACTTTGGATCCCAAATTTTTTACTATTTGTAGAAATTTTGGTTTCAATCAGTCAAACCTCAAGTTTGAACATCTTCTTGCTGTGCTCCATGCTTATGCAGCAAACCGCAAAATAGGAAATGCTCACTTGACAGCCGAAGAAACCAGCTACATGCTTAACACCTTTTCTCGCATCACTGGCATTGCAGCTCCCCCTCCCGTTGACCCTTCCAAAGTCAAAGCAGAGCACGAACTTTACTTTAAAGTTGGTATGGCTTTTGCTATAGGGCTCCCTACCACCGCCCTTCTTGCAGGAGCTGCTTACGGTATCTATAAATGGTATCGTGCCAACCCCATAGAATCGCTTGCTGAATATGGTAATCGCCCGCGCGATTTCAAAGCCATAGCTCGTCAAAATCGACTCAAGGGCATACCTACCGTTGCCCCTGCCGCCTCTCTCCAGGAAGGCGCCACCCCTGGCGTCATGGAAGAACAATTCATGGAAAGAGTTAATGCCAATGTTGTTAGCTTGCGCTGCGGCGCTGCTTCCATACATGGTTTTGCTCTCGATGATTCTTCCATCATCACCCTAGCCCATGGCTTTAGTGATGGTCCAAAGCTTAAATACGGCGCCATGGTTGAGCTCACTTTCTTCCATGGCCAATCATCCATTGTCCGCACTTTTGAGCTTTTGAAAGAACGTGTTTTCTTCCCAACTGGAGAGGATAATGATACAATCATCATTCGCCTTCCCCAGCCCATGCCTGGCATACGATCGTCCTTAGGATGGTTCGTTACCCAGGAGGAGCTTCGAAACGTTGATAGGGACTTTACTCTTGTCACAAGCACTGGAATTTATTCCGGTATACTTACTGGCACTATGAAAAGTACTATTTATGCTCTCAAAGATTCTGCTGGAAATAAAATTCCAGGCACTAAGGCTGGCTGGTCCCAAACCAAGCTCTTCACCACCAACATTAAAACCACTCCTGGTGACTGCGGTTGCCCCGTCTGGGCCTTTGCTAACGGTTCCCCAAAAATTGTTGGCATACATATAGCTCGTCACACCCAGGACACGTCACTTGAAGTCTACCTTCCCAAAGAATGTCTTGCTCCACATACCTACAAAAATTCTCTAGTTCAATTAGATGTTGTGGAAAGCATTTCTGAAGGCGCTCTTCTTCCCCACCTCTTCACTGATATGGAAATTCCTGATTCGATTCTTCCTCAAGGCAATTTTTGCCCAATAACTGGTCTCGCGAAGAATATTTCCTCGTCAACTAAGACTCAATTTAAGGAAACTCGTTTTAAGGATTCCGTTCCTACTCTACCTTGCCGTGTCGCTCCCTCTGTTCTTGACCCTAAAATCATCAAGAATATGGAGGAGAAATACGGCTTAATTCGCTGGCCCATACCCAACCGTCTCCTAAAATGGGCCGAGCTTGCTTCCGACCTTCAGTACCCTGTTCCCAAGGAACCTCTTCGAATGCGAACTCTTGTTGAAGCGTGCAATATGATCCCTCGAACTGGATCAGTTGGCTTTGGCTGGACTTGCAAACGCTCAGATCTCCTTGAAGTCACGGCTGAGGATAAAGTCATTCCCAACGGAATTCTCAAAGAAAGGGTTGAAAACATTCTTCGTCTAGTTGATGAAGGAAAGGTGCCTATGGCAGTCCTTACTCCTTGTCTCAAAGACGAAACCCTAAAACATGAGAAAATTTTCCTCCGCAAGAGCCGAACCTTCCAGATCTCTCCCATAGAATGGTTGGTTTTCGGTAACATGGCCTTCGGTGAATACTGTGATTACATCCATCAGCGTCCTCTCGGGACTCCGAACACTGTTGGTGTTGATCCTGCTTCTCATGAATGGCATGACATGTTTCATCCCGTCTTCACAAACAACACTAGACCCGACGATGTCTCTAAACTCGTTGATTTGGACTACAAAGCAATGGAAGCCACCATCACCTGGCAGCTTTTTGATAGCTTCCTACGTCACACCACTCGCTACTATCGTGATGAGGGCACTTTCGCCTGGAAATGCCGCAAGGCTTATCTAATGGCTATGTGCAACTCAGGAATGGCAATGAAAAACATTGTCTACTGGCGCGACGGAGGTAATCCTTCTGGAATGAACGGAACCATTGACGTTAACACATACTCTGCTGGCATCTATGCTGCTTATGCTTTTGTTGACATCTTCCCCGCTTCCTTCCCAGCTGACTACGTTGCTTGTATCAAATCCCGTTTCTGTGGTGATGACACTGTCCTAGGTGTGAGTGAAATTGTTGCCGAAAAGTACAATTTTCTCACTATCTACGAGAGCTTGCAAAAACTCAATGTCACCATCACACCTGCCAAAAAGGACGAAGATCCAACACCCTTCGTTCCTCAAACCGAAATCACTTTCTGCAAAAAACAAATTCTCTACTCCGATGAGCTTCACGCGCTTGTTCCCTTCGTTTCGTTCCATACTCTCTTGGATCAGCTTTCCTACACCAAGGATAACTCCCTAGAGGGCATGGTTCAATGCATAAACAGCGCACTTCAATGGAGCTTCTTTCGTGGTAATAAGGCCAAAAATGGTCAAATTCCCTTCGAGGAGCCTACTTTTGATGACCAGAGAGAATTTTTCTGCCAGATTTACCCCGAAATTCGTGACTCGCTTTTTACCTATGAGGTCTTCACCCACAGGTACTATCACCCGACTGAACATCGCGCGGAAGCTTTGTATCGAGACTTCGATATAATGCCTGTCCCCGCACCACTTACAAAACTTAAAATGTCTTCCCACACTTCACGTCATTGCGACACCATTCAATCAAACAACAACACTAAATTTCCATCCCTTGATTTCGAAGCTCCAACCGAATCCTCTCTTGCAGAATTTGGTTTGGATCTTGGTCCCTTCCACATAGGGATCGGTGACGCTCCGGATATGCATGGCCCTACCAACCCTCCGGTTGTTCCGCCTGCTCCTTCCAGTTTTGTTCCTGATATCATCACCAACACCGTCTTGCCTATTCTCGAGGATGCACTTTCCCTCGCAGAATCAGGCACTGTTCTCACTCAGCCTGTTCGTGACGGGGAGCTTATAGCTCCTTCATTTGACAGCAAAACTTCCATGACAGTTTTAGGCGATACTGCCGGTGTTCTCACCCGCGGCAAACCTGAACACACCCTTGTTGCTCGCGACGAACTCGCACACAAGACTTGGGCTAGCGTTCCTGTCATAACAAACAAGTTTATGGTTAATGACCCCTTCACCGTTGAAGCGCTTCTCTATTCAGAGAATATGTCTCCTTTCACGAACATCACTACTGCTGATGGCACAACCGGCTATTACCTCTCACCTGTTGAGGTTTTGGCTCGCATGCATGCCTTTTGGCACGGCTCTCTCCGTTACCGTCTCCAATACGTTGGACCACGTGAGAGTACCGTCCGTGTCGCTGTTTGCTTCCTCTTTGGAGAATCATCGGTTCCCCATTACTCTGATGCTATTCAGTATCCCACTGTCTACATCACCTATGATTCCAAGAAAAGAAGTCAAACTTGGGAGGTTCCTGACATCTCTCCCTACCGCTGGAAATTGCGTGATGACCTGCTTCCGTGGGTTGCTCAAAGCTACCTACAAAAAGCTAACGGAACTATTGCAATTTTCCAAGTCTCCGGTGTTTCTGGCATTAACGTTGACTTGACCTCTGCTCCCTATTTCAATCTTTGGAAGAGTGGGGGCTCAGATTTTGCAGTTTACCGTTTTGCCCCAACTGCCGCCATGTCCAAATTTGGCGTGCCTTCAACACAGAGAAAGAAAAAGGGCTTTGATGCTGATCGCTCTCTTGTCCATGTTTCCGGCCCTGTCGCTCGAATGGAGGATTCCTATTCTCTTGCTGAATCCGACATGGATGCCACCATGGCTAATTTGCCTGGTGAGGAACAACAGGTATTAGCAACCAGCACCACTGCTGCTGATGCTCTTTCTGCCGGAACAGTTATGGAGGCCGCCACCCCACAAACTGCCCCCGCGCTCAATCCTGCCGCCTGCCGTACTCACGGCATAAAGAATTCAACCGTTGAATCCTTGCAGATTTCCAAGCTTCCTGCTAAGTTTTCGAGCCTTGCCACCATCGCTCTTGACACTGGCATGGCTGGAACTGTTGTTTTCAACAAAGAAGTCCCTCTCGACTTCTTGATTGCACAGTCCGCCCTTATAGTGAGCACTGGCCGATACTTTCGCGGTGACCTCCGTCTTCGCCTAACTATTAACACCGGCGCTTTCTCGGGAGGCCTGATTTTTGTCTACTTCGTGCCATACAATGTCAACTTGGCTGACACCAACATTAGCCGCATCACTTCTCTTCCGCATGCTGAGTTAGATGTTGCTACTAATAAGCCCATTGACTTTTTCCTGCCTTATGCCTACCTTGCTGATTATTACAGTGCTCCTGATATTAAGGACGGCAACATGCCAGCCTTTGGCTCTATTGTTGTTTTTGTCCAGAATTTCTTCAAGCCTGTAACTACTCCTAAGCCAACTACTCTGTTTATTCAGGGTCGCTGGGAGAATCTTCAGCCATTCATTCCAATCACCGTCCCACCTTGCGTTTCAAACGCCTCGTCTGCTCGTCAGTCCATGGCTAAGCGAGCTATCAAACCCGCTCTTAAGTCATACAAGCCTGGCTATTCCATTGCTGAATCCGCTATGGACGCTACCGTTACCAACATGGTGGCGGCTGACTCACCCACCAATCCCGCTGAACAGCGTTCAGCCAGTGCCGTTGTTCCTTTGTCTACCAACAAAGTGCCAAATGTGTCCGCATCTTTTGCTGACGAGTTTGTTCGTCCAACTTTGTACTTCGCAAAGTCATACACAATTGACACTAATACTTCCATTCAGATTGATCTTAACAGTCTCTATGAGGGGAATGGCGCTAGCGATGGAGCCGGCCAAGGGAATGTTTTTGACACTCTCAAAAGCTTCTTTGCAGCTTACATTGGTGACGCTCAGTATAACATTATTTTGCGCGGGGGAGGATCGACCAATCTTTCCTATTGTGTTGGGAGTCTTGTTACTTCTGAGGAGAACATGAGTTCCACTGGTCTAACACCTATGGTTCCTTCTCCTTACATACCAACAAATGGTGAGCCACCCTATTGGCCCGCCCGACTTGGCACCACAATCCCTGCGGATAGCTTTGTTATTCCATCCGAGCTTCCGCTTACAACTACCCAACTGCCTGGTAAGCTTGAAGTCATCGTTCCCTTCATGTGTCAAACCCGCTATGCTCCCGTTCAAAACTGGGGTACTGGCGCTGAAACACTTGTCGCACCTATGATTAAAGGATTTATCCGCATTTGGAACCCTTCAACAGAAAAACAAGACATTACTGTTGAGGTTTGGCGTAATCCCGCCAGAGGCACCCGCCTTTCCCATTTTACGGGACTAATTCCCTTCTACTTTGATTATTGCATCAATCCAACAGTCGCGGATCCCATACCAAAGAAAGTCAACTACACCGGTAGTTGGTTTACTCTCCCCACCTGACCTTCAGTTCTCACTGATTGTCAGTTTCCTACAGCGTATCGTTATTAGAACGTCTATTAATTTTCGATTTCAGCGCTAGATGCTAACCAATCATCATAATTCTTAACCAATCGCCCCTAAGGCCCAAACATAAGCCTAGGTTGATTGCTCGCCTTCGGGCCAGTTCAGTCATGGGGGCTTCATGTTTTTGATTTTT
>Ga0213931_1000041_pt1 | contig 10166 bp, 1 predicted proteins | sample McNCre317MT_FD_169140 | JGI IMG/M metagenome (GOLD analysis project Ga0213931, IMG submission 169140) | Metatranscriptome of freshwater microbial communities from McNutts Creek, Athens, Georgia, United States - 3-17 MT (Metagenome... | ecosystem: Environmental > Aquatic > Freshwater > Creek... | reverse complement strand
GTCGCAATTAAGGTTGTTGTATGTTATGTGATATTTTGATTATGATGTTGTGCGACGTTGTTTAACCTCGTACGTTAATTCGTCCGCTGATCTCAATATTGTATAACTTTAGTTTTAATTTAAAAACACTTTTAAGCTGGACTTCCTACTTTTATGCCGACTGATTTGCATTCTAGTACTTTGAAATAGCAAGATATTTTGGAAAGATTACATTATTTAATGCTCTATATCTAGATAGTTCCTGGTTATGAAATATGTCAATAATGCATTTCTATGGATCCGGAGATTTGCTTGAGTGAGACATTGACTGTGGTGTTAGTGTAGAATTTTTGAGATACAGCCTCCTTCCTCATTGTTAGTGAGTTAAAGGATTGTATAAAGAGCACTTTCTCAATTATTCATTTAAATGGACGACCGTTTCGCTCCGGAAGTTACAGCTAATATGCGAAGTTACTAAGGAATAATCTTCCAAGATTGAGTATTTTATTTTGTAATTCTAAATTTTAAGTTTACTCATTTTTGATGAACAAGCACTTTGGGAGAAACAAGTTTAAAACAATGATGAGTTTCATAAAAGAAATACCTACCGTCTCAACCCATACCCTTATAAATGATATTGGTGAACTTTATGATGTAGTTATACATCGTGATGTTACTAATTCATTGATGAATCAAGAGATAGTATATAATGGTACATACAACATAACGTCTGTTGTTCCAATGATACATGAAAGTATGAGAGTATTATATTCTGCTAATTATGTTTTTAAACAACAATTAAAATTTTCTTTTGATGTTATTGGTAAACATAAGAAAGTATTACAACGGAATTGTCCGTTAGAGCTTGCTCTGCGAAATTTATCTGTGATTTTAATTGAAAGTGATGAACAACGAATTACTAAATTACAAGCCTTATATGAATATAAAGTAGCTCAACCTGAAATGAATTTAGAGGAATTCGTTCCTACAGATGAATTATTTTATCATGAATTTTCAACGAAAGATGATAAGGAAAGTTTTTTGTGGGAAGAAATATGTTCTATGTGTGGCTGGGAAGGCATAGAATATAAGTCTAGACATAATGATCGTTTTATGGTGTTATTACGTAAGCGTATTGCTGCATGTAAATGTCGTAATTCAAATGTTAAACCTATTGTATTACGTATGAACAATATTGTTAAAAGAAATAATATTTCTGCCACTCCTGAGATGGATAATGGCAGAGAAGAGAATAATGCTTTAACAGATGGTGAACGTCAAATTGATTCTTCTAATATTGTCTTGTCAGAAACGCAAGAAAGTAGTAAAGATATAGCAGCTAAGCCTGCACAATTACAATCTTATAAGTTTTGTTCTACTGAATTCAATCCAGCATATAGTCATTTGACTGATCGAGATTTATTTTGGCAGAGTTTCATTTGGAAAACTGAAGGACAGGGTGAAGGATTTCCATTATTGAATGTTACATTGCCTTTAGATTTTGTAAATAGTAGGAATAAAAATTATAGTTTAACCCCAAATTTTATACCTTTTAATATACATACTTATATGAATTTTGAGTCTATGACTATAAGATTGCATGTTAATAGTAATCAGTTTCAGAGTGGAGGATTAATTGCATCATGGTTATATGCCTCTAGTTCTTATTCAAATACTGGTGTAAGATATGCTAATGTTGCATCTATGTATCAACGTCCTCACGTTATTATAAGTGCTGGAGCTAGTAATGAAGCTATTCTTGAAATCCCATATAAGAGAACTACAGCTTTTATGCGGACTAAAAATTATTTTAGTGGTTCACCTACTAAAATGTCTGCATTGAATTTGGGACGTTTGTTGATTAGTCCGTTAGTACCTTTACGTACTGGTAAGGCGGCAGGTGCTCCAAAAACATGTAATGTTTCTATATTTATTGGTTTTAAGGGTGCTAATTTTACTGGTATGATTGATGGTAGTTTAGCTGCACCTGAAATGAATTTTGCAGGAAATATAATTGGGAAAACATTAGGCGTTGTTGATAAAGTTATTGGCGATGTTAATTGTGATAATCCTCCTCTTACAAAACCACCAAATTTTGTTGTTCCATTGAATGCGCAATCTTGGTCGCATGGAACTAATACTTCTGAGCCGACTAATACTCTGCGGTTAGATGGGGGTACAATAGGTATGTTCAGAAAATTAGATTCCGGTTATTCTGAAACTCAGATTAAAGAAATACAAAGTATTTTTGGTATGTTAAATCCAATTGATTGGGATTCAGGAAGTAACTCTGTTAATCAATCTGGATTTATGTTATGGGGTATGGGGGTCCACCCACAATGTGATAAAAATAGAATGTATCGTAATATTGCTACTGGTTTGATGGATTCTTATACTTTGCCTCCTGTTTCTGTTTTATCATCTTGTATGGCACTCTGGAGAGGAAGTTTGCAGTTTAAATTTCAATTTTTTGCAACTTCGAAACATACTGCAAGAGTTTTGTGTGCGTATATACCAGGAGTTCCTGATTATAGAACAGTAACGCTTGAACAAGCAAAGAGTAGCGCACATGTTGAATTTTCTTTAAATGATGGTACGGATACTTTTACATTTATTGTTCCATATATTGCTGATACGGAATGGTGGCAAAGAAGATATGGTGGAGCACAACGTTCTTCTGATTTTATTGCACCAAGTTCAATAGTTTTATTTGTATTAAATCCTTTAGTACCTATGGAAGCTGTTCATCCAATTATAACAATTATTCCATCTATTGCTGCAGGAGCTGACTTTGAGATGTCAATACTTGCTCAACCGTCAATTGGTTTATCATTGAATAGAGTCAATAAAATTCCTGATAATAATAAAGTACAATTTAAACAAGGATATTATCCAGTTTATGCTGGTTCTTGGCATAGTTTTATGAATGGTACTAAAGTTATATTGCGCTATGGTAATGTTTCTGACCATATTGCGCAATTAACAACACCTCAAAAACCTCCAATTCGTTCTGCTTATTATTGGGAACCTATGAGACCTAGTTCTAATGTATTATTTCGAACTAGTATTAAAGGTGGTACAGATCCGATTACAGGTACTGTTATTAAACCTGTTCCAGTTGGTAATTATTTAATGGGATATGGAGTTATTTTACCTGATGGAGGATATTATTATATGATACCTATACCAATCAGGAATTCTCCAGATGATCAAGGATCTGACATAGCTAAAGCAATAGCCTTAGCATATGCTCAGCATAAGTCCTTAGACACGATAAAAGATATTGTACCAGATTATGTAATAGATAGTGACTATTTTTCGCAAGGCAATGTTATATGGCAACCCATTACGGTTGAATTTCCGACTAAAAAAGCGCGAGGTGAAATGGAAAGTGAACGTATTATTGCCCCCAATTCTCTCATGCCTACTACATTATTACCTAGTACTGAAGATGGAAATTTAACTTTTGGTGAGCATTTTAATGATATCAAAGATTGGTGCAGGAGATATCAATTGTATTGGGAAGGTACAATTTCGCCCGGGAGTATTAAAGAAAATAAGCGTAATGCAGCTTTTATACAACTACCTGTATTACCACAAGGATTAGAGTTAAATCCAACTCTTGGGAATCCTGTATGGAATAGTATGAGGGAAGGAATTATTCCAGTTTTATCGTCTGGATTTCGCTTTTATAATGGAGGAGTTCGTTTTCGTATTGTTGTCACTGGTTTAAATGATTCTGTATGGGTACAACATCACCCTGATAGGCATTTTGTGAAAGCAGCTCCTATAATTGGTAAGAATATTAATGATAAAGATGCATATCGTAATCACGGTTATGCATTTCATGTTCAAAATTTATCAGTTAATCGCACAATTGAAATTGAGGTACCTTGGTATAAGCGTAATGTTAAAAATTTACTTGGTGACTGTGGTGATGATTTTGATAGCCGTGAATTTTCCTCTTTGGGTGATATTGTTATCGGGTTGGAGGGTGATCAACCCGTTAATGCGCCGATTGATATTGCTGTATATTATTGTATTGCAGATGATTGTGCATTTTCTACTTTTGTTGGTTTTCCCGATATGGTATTTTGTGATGAAGTTTTTAAAGAAAATGTATTAAATTCTGATGAAGATTTGCAGGATTTTGAATTTTTGCCTGTCCCTGGCACGAAAGCCGTGCCTGAGATGATGATGGGCTTTAGTAGTAAGTCTCTTAATTTTGGCAGTTCTGTGTTATCATCAGTGATGGGCTCAGTAATTGGTACAGCTGCAACAAAAGGTACAGCTGCTGTTACTAAGCCCATCTGTGATGTTGTTAAAGGTGAAGTTTCCCGAAATGTTACGCCAGTTTTACGTGACATTGAAAAACAAGTTAAAATTGCGTCAGCGGATATACAACAGTCTATTAACCGCACTTTACCTGAGCAAGCAATTATTTCGGCATTGGGTCAGTTTTCACAGGTTGCTCTTAATCCGACACCTAGTGCTATAGCTGTGGCGATTGTTTCAATGTTGGGACAGTTTGTTGTTGTTACAGTTGAGCTTTTATTGAGTATTCAAACTTCATTGACTTCTTTTCTCGAAAGAACATGGTGTAAATACTTTTCACAATCGAACGATCTCCAAGCAGATGTGAGAAGTGGTATACCAGAAGGTTTTTTTGAGGATATGAAAGATAAGGAACTTAATGGCTTTTTAGGCTTGATATTTACAGCTGTTGCGGGTACTGTTGGAATTACTATTTCTCCACCAAAATCTTTTCCAAATGTTATGAAAGGTGTTCGTGAAAGTTTAAATGTATGTAATTCTTCAGTAACTTTCTTTAAAAATATTATGGATTCTGTAGTATATATGTATAAATATTGTTTGGGTGATACAGATGAAGTTTTAAGAGCTAAAATAATTGTAGAACGTGAGGCTCCACATATGAAAGATTGGTTTGATGAAGTTCATAAGCTTCTTGACCCGAGAAATGTACATAAAATTCGTCATTCGACGAAACATGCAAATAGAGTTTTTGAAGCTTGTATGTACGGTGCAGAATTATTACGAGAAGGGCTTGATAAGTCAGTACCAGGTAATCGTGTTATATATGATTTATATTCAAAAATTTGTAAGATGCGAGATGATTTGATAGAACTTGGAAATCACCCTGATGTTCGTTTTGAACCTTTCCCAATTTGGGTATCAGGGCCTGCTGGTATAGGTAAAACTCATATGACAACAGAAACTGTTAAGGAAATGTTGCAGTCAATAAATTATGAGACTAAAGAATTAATGATATATTGGCTATCTTTGGGTCAAAAATATTGGAATGGTGTTGGAAATAATCCATGTATAGCTAGAGATGAAGCTTATGCTGTTAGTGGTCAATTTACAGAAGAGGAGATAGCTACTCATTTAGCCATTTGCTCTTCTTCTATATTAAATCCACCTATGGCTGCTTTATCTGAGAAAAATAAAAGATTAAATCCTCTGATTTATTGGCTCAATTCAAATGTAACTTTTCCACATATTGCTGAAGCGAGATGTCCTGAAGCTATATATAGAAGGCGTAAAATTTTGATTAAAGCCGAATTTACTCCGGAAATTTTGAAAAAGTACCCTAAATTGTTATCAGCGGATGAACTTACAAGTGAAGAGCGTCATAATTATAAACATATTAGATTTTCAATTGCAGAAAATCCAAAAGATGAAAAGACGCTCTGGTCAGAATGGAAAAGTTATAGGGAATTGCTCAATATTATAAAATTACGATTTAAGAATCATATAGAACTTGAAAGGTCAAATTTTAAACAGCGCATGCGAAATGCCTACGCTCTTGATCCAGAGTATCAAGATGATGATGATTTGTTATATACTGGAGGAGAAACTCTTTGTGAAGAAACTTTGCATGAAAAATTTTTGAGAGAAAGAAGATCAGCTCGTGATAAATTATATGCTGAACCCCCTACAATTGATGAAGAAGAAGATTCTTATCTTTATAATATTCTTAAAAAATATTCTTACTTTTGGACTCCACCTGAAATACCACAACCCGAGATGAATGATGATGATCTTTATGATGATGCTAATGGTGAATCTTGTTCAAGAGATAATATGGAGGATACTATGTTTGCACAAGCGTGTAGGGAAGAAGCATATAATGCTGCTTGGTATAATTATGAACAAAAAAGAAATGAGAAAGAGATAGGGATTAAAACTGGTTTGAAACCTAGTGAAACTTTGAAATTGGTTGCTGGCGATATCCTGTATACTGCAGAGGAAATTAGTAATTTTACAATTAGTCCTCTTTTCTCTAAAATGATTAAGGATCGTAAAATACGTACAGCTTTCGGTTTATTTATGAAATCAGAAAGTATGTTTCCTTCTTGGATTACATATATGTGGGATGAAGTAGCACATAAAGATGATTATTATTATTCTAAAAGAACTAGATTTTATGGTAATAAAATTCCAGATCATTGGGATCATTTAACGGGAGTTGATGCCATTAGGTCTTATGTTTATTGGATGTTGCGTGAATGGCAGTTTGAAGCCTTTACATCCAAAATGTTGGAGCGACATACGTTTAATGATATTATTGAAGGCTTTAAGGTGGCACATGGTCCTTTCTTTGAGTTTAATCAGGATTTGAAGGGACTATTTGATAATATGAATGATTTAAATGATGTGATTGAGGTTGTTAGGAAATTGGATAATATACCATGGGATGAATATGGAGATAATACTCCTGGTCATGCTTTGGTATATTATATTAGTCATATTATGAGTAAAATAGTACAGAATAATCGTAGTGATTTTTGTGAACATTGTCGTTTTTGGGTTGAAAATTTAGTTGATACAGAACCTTTATCTTATTCTTCTCGTTTTGATGCTATACTTTATAAAAATAAGTTAGGTCTTAAGCAAACTTTTAAGAATTTTTGTGGAGAAAAATGTAATAATAGTATTGCTAAATCAAGAATATTTCAAAATTCGATGCGTATAATATGGAATAGTGATCATGGATGTTATGAAGATAGTACTAATCCTTTTGCGTTTGCAGAACACTTACAAAGTCAATTAGATACTTCGAATTGGCTTGCTCGAGCTATTGAATGGGCAAAGGAATGGTGGCGCTTTGTAGCCATCCCATATGTGTGTCAAGTTTTAACTTTTATATATGAGCATTTTGGAAAAATAATTCTTATTATGGGTGGTCTATATAGTTTATATTCTATGTATAATTCTCGTTTGGTTCAGGAACATGTGGTTCCTAAGGCATCACACATTTTTGAGAAGACTAAGGAGTATACTTCTGCAGCTCATGAGTCTCTTATTGGTGCTGCTGTTTCAGTTGGCTTAATGACTCAGGAAAGTGTTCCTGAACCAGTTAAAGCTACTGCAGAATCGAGTTATAGTAAGGGTGAAAAACCTAAGCCTGCTAAAGCCGGACCATTACCAGCTGATAGAGAATCAGGTGTGATGATCGATCCAATGGGCATTATAGAACGTAAGTTGCAAAATAATTTCGTCTTTATTACATGCTCTTTTTATATTAAGAATCAAAAAGGTGAAAATGAGTTACGTGAGATTCAAGGACGGTGTTTGGCATTACGATCTCGTCAAATATTAGTGATTAGACATTATTTGGAAGAAATGAAAACGAAAGAAGGTGGGAGATATAGAGTTACGTATTGTGTAAATGGTAAAACAGGGTTTGCAAATATAGATAGGGAATCTATTAACAATGTTCGATATTTTAAAATTAATGGTAAAGAAGGTTTTAGTAATTTTGGAATTTTGGAATTACCTGTATATGTGCCAATGTTTAAAGATATATTATCTAGTATACCGACTAAAGCAGAGCATCATAATGTAGCTGTTGAAGGTCATCTTATATCTGTAAATAATGAAGGGAAAATTTCTCGTCGTTCTCATCTGGTATTGAGAGCTAAGCAGCATCTAAGAATAGATGGTAATGATGATATTCTCCCAATAGGTTTAGATATTTGTTATGAATACTCATCACGTGGTCCTGGCATGTGTGGTACAGTTTTGGTATGTGAAAATGTTTGTAGAGGAAATCCAGGTATTGTTGGACTTCATGTTGCTGGTTTAGACGGTGATGGTTTTGCAGAACCAATATATCGGGAAATGTTTGAACATGTTACGCTCAAACCAAAATATCAATATCGAATGCCCCCTTTAGATAATGTTGAGGATGCTAATGTCCAATTAGATACTAACCTTCTATTTTATGGTACTGTTAAGAAAGAATATGCTCATCGTGAATCTGGAAAATCTAAAATTGTGCCGTCCCTCTTACATAATAAGGTTTATCCTGTGTTAACAGAACCTAATCCTCTTCGTCCGGGCGATCCTCGTCAACCTCCTGGTTCTAATCCTCTTCGTGATGGGTGTAATAAACATGGTACTGGCTACAGTATACCCTTTGAAAAAGATCTGTTAGATATTGTTACACATGATAACAGACAAATTTTATTAAATTTTGTACAAAAACCTTTAATATTATTGAGAACTTTAACGTTAGAGGAGTCTATTTGTGGTACACCATATATTCCTCACTGTGAAGCTCTTAATTGGAATTCATCAGAGGGTTTTCCTCTATCAGCTTTAAGACCTAAAGAATTTCATAATAAAAAATATTTGTTTGATTTGTCTATTGCAGGAGATGGATATAGTCTAAATGGTATGGATGATTCATTGGCTAGAATTTTAGATATGCGTCACCGGTTACGAGAGGGGAATATAGTGTATCCTACTATATATATTGATTGTCTTAAAGATTATCGTTTGCCTTTTGAAAAATGTAAAATACCAGGTAAAACGAGAATCTTTTCTATTGCTCCTGTACAGACTACAATAGATTTACGAAAGTATATGGGTTTGTTTTTATCAGGTTACAAATTAGCGTGTATTGATGCGCAGCATGGTATTGGTATAAATGTAGATTCTTTACAGTGGACTAAACTTGCTCATTACTTATTGGAAGTTGGTAATAATATTGTCACGGGTGATTATGCTAATTATGGACCAACACTTTCTTCCCAAATTGTACAGTCAGTTATTGAAGATGTTATATATTGGCATGATATTAATGGTGCTGACGATGAACATATTAAGCATCTTGAATATATTCTTGAAAATGAGATTTTGAACCCTTGGCATTTGTGTGGAAATTTGGTTTACCAGACTTTTAATGGTATAGCTTCGGGTTCTCCTATTACTACTGAATTGAATTCTGAGATTGGTAAAAAATATATTAAGTTGGCTTTTTTATTATTATGTATTAAAGATAATTTGAAATATACTATGAAAGATTTTAATGAGAAGTGTCGTTTAGTTACATATGGTGATGATTTCATTATGAGTGTTCATGACGATTTTATATCATGGTTTAATTGCGCAACTATTTCTTTAGTTTTGAAATCTTATGGTATTACTTTAACTGATGTTGAGAAGGGTGAAATTATAACTCCTTGTCGCCCTTTAATGAAATCAAAATTTCTAAAGAGAGGTTTTGCGTTGCATCCTTATATTTCAGACTGTTACTTGGCTCCCATAGAAGAACAGTCAATTACGGAGTGTTTGAATTGGTGTCATAAACAAAATGATATGAATGCTGCTACTGAAGAAGTAATACGTGCTTCTTGTATTTTGGCTTTTGGAAAAGGTCCAAAGTATTATAAAGAGCATGTTGAGCGAATTCACAAGGCAGCTTTAAAAGAAAATTTAAAAGCAGAATATTCCAGTTGGGAAGAGCTTAATCGAAATTTCTTTGGTAATTAAATATTTTTAAAATATTTTATATTTGATTACTTTAAATTTTAAAATATTTTATTTAATCTATACTAAGTTGTTTGGTAATTATTGGTATAGGCAATATCTGATGGTGTAAATATTAAGCAGGAGCTTGTAAAACAAATCCAGAGTTAGGTCTGGCACGTTGGGTCGATGCTATCGATATTGTATATTAAACTTAACAGTATATCATCATTATGGGTGATAAGTATATAAGAGAGAGCTAAACTTACAGGATAAGAGCTTGAAAACAGAGCAGATTAGACTGTCATTTTCAACTTACCTGTAGGAAAGGGTAAGCTGCCTCTAAAGGCTTTGCTCACTTATATACGCCCCCTAATGGTTAAGTTTTTCTAATTTACCATAGATTTTAT
>Ga0213931_1000040_pt1 | contig 10190 bp, 1 predicted proteins | sample McNCre317MT_FD_169140 | JGI IMG/M metagenome (GOLD analysis project Ga0213931, IMG submission 169140) | Metatranscriptome of freshwater microbial communities from McNutts Creek, Athens, Georgia, United States - 3-17 MT (Metagenome... | ecosystem: Environmental > Aquatic > Freshwater > Creek... | reverse complement strand
TGGGAATGCTGGGTCTATTGACCCCTCACATAAAAAATTGCGGGTCATTGCCCCACAATTTATACCCTTACATTTCGATTTGTAAAGGATTGAGAGGAAGGTGCCCGCACACCTTAAGTAATTCCAAGAACCCTATCAGTTAAATAAGGTGTTGAAATTGTTTGACCAGTTCCATTATCAATATCTTTTAATGGGAAGGGAAATATAATCGCACCAATTGATAAAATACCACCTGTAGGTGCGAATGTTGGAGCATTATTAATCATAATGCCACTAGTTTGTGCATTTACATTTAACACGGTTGCACTAACATTACCGTGATTGCCAATACCTAAGTTTCCAGTTGAATTGAAAATTCCATGGCCAACAAGACAATCTGGGAACATGTACGCTGATCCTTCATAAACAACACCAAAATAATAACTGTCTGGTTGTGCACCAACAATTGCAAACTTCTGAAGATATTTCGTTGTAGGAACGTCGACGCACTGCCACGCAGCACCTTTAGAATTGGTATAAGAATTATTGGCACAAACTCCAGACGATGAAGTAAGATTTGATGATGATATATACTTCAACTGTTGGTTTCCTAAAATATATTGCCATGGTTGTGCATATGGAGCTTCAACCTGTGTTAAATAAGCATCTGCTGTGCTACCAGCAACTGGATAAATCGAGATGTTACGTAATTTCCAACCTGGTGTGGTATCTGAAATAGGCGCTGTAACTCGAGTTACTGCAATTTGACTGTTATTAGGTCCAACATAGTATCCTGTATCTACAATAGCTCCCGCTAACGTTGTTGTTACAGCCTGTGTAAAGTATAAACGAATAACACCAGGTTGTCCATACACACAATTATATGGTATTTGCATCGCTGTGTTCCCACCTATACGCGTTGAAAAATTTGCACCAGGATCTGGCACAACAGTCCCTAGACACAAGACCGGTGGTATTGTGCCATAGGGTTGGTTTAACGTAGGAGCGATCGACATGACTGGAGTTTTACTGGGAACGCGAGTCGGTGGTTTATTAATAACAACCGGTTGCACAGGAGGTTGTGCTGGAGTTGTTGGAACAACGGGTTGTACAGGAACAATTGGTTGAACTGGAGCAATTGGAAAAACTGGTGCCAAACTAGGAACTTTGATTGGTTTGGATGTTGGCTGTTTTGTTGGTGCTTTAAGTGGTGCACTACTTGGTTGCTTAGTTGGAATACGTGTTGGCACATGAACTGGAACTAATGATGGCTTGGATGTAGGCTGTCGCGTCACCACATTTGGCACTGTCGGATGGGCAGTAGTAGTTGGTGGTAGCACACTACCAGGTTGTAGAGAATTTCCTCCAGGTAATCGTTGTAAATATATCGGATCACTTTGCAATAAATTTTCTTGAGGCAATAAGTCTTGATAGGTATTAGGTAACTCATAATTTCCAACAGGATTAGTAAGTAAGTTAGGTTGTGCATGAGGATCAAAATCATAAGCACCACCCTTGAGACCAACTGGAGCAAAATCCCAAACTGCTATCTCTTCTGGTACAACTCTACCCCAAACAATGACATCCACTGAAAATGACTCAGCTGTGCTAGTAAAAGATGAAGAAATTGGAACTAAAACTCGACACGAAATTAAACCATTATGCAATAAATCATTGTACTCAACGGCTGTTCCTGGTAATGCACCAAGAGGTGGGCGTCCGCCTGCGAATGTCGTTATTGGATGGTCTCCAAAAGTTAACAAGCCAATATTATTGTTTTCCCACTTAACTTTAACGTTTACTGTTCGAGTAGTGGAAATATCCACTCGCACAGACTGAATATTAGAAGACAATTGAGCGCCTGCAACGGTCAAGTCAGGTGGAACGTATGGTTCATACATAATTTCCATAATTCCCGTCACGCCCATGGGAGCTACTATATCAAACTCATATTCAATAGTTCCACACCAATATCGGAAAAAAGAACAAATATGTGCCTGTGGTGACAAAGCTACTAAACTATTGTCAATATTAATAAAGACAGGTGAAACCATAACTGAAGCAAATATGTAAAAAGGAACAGAATCTGATGTCCACTGTCCAAGACCTAGAGGAACTCGCATACCCCATTTGTCAATAAAATCACATTCTGATCTTTTCCCTAGGCCACCAATAATACCGTCCATGCTTGTGCCGTATGTATTAGATAAAGACAACATGCGTGAATGACAGTCGCTATCACAGCTAGTCATTGACGTCGAAGTAACAGGAACCGCACTATTCAAGCGAGCATCAATAGGTCGTGAATGTCCAAACAAACGTGCAATTCCAGAAATACCCTCAAATACTATACCGCCAACTTCAGCTGGTACTGCCAACATTGGCATATTCATTGCATGCATAATTTCACCAAATGACATTAGACGACCAGCAATAGCACTAGCTTTACTACTAGGTAATTCATTGGGACCTTCACCCTCTCCAAGAAACTCAGATTCAGCTGAAGGATAACTAACAAACGCCGGAAATACAGTTGAAGTGTTACCTGTTAAAACTAAATCTTTAAAATATACAGAAAAATTAAGAAACAAAGAACGACTTGAAGTACTGCTACCGGTCTTGAGAGGTGACATTGTTCTCATAAGAACTGCAGGATTAAAAGCATGGTGTAATAAAAAATTTGGAACATTAGTGAATAAGTCTGTAAAAGCTGCACGATTTTGATCGTAAACAAAAGGTATAATTAAATCCGTGTATCCAGCCTTACCAACATCTATAACCACATGATTCGAACAAGCCATTCGCATCCAAGCAATAACGTCTGGGGCAGATCTATATTTCTCATCATCTGCACTAATATTAGGTGATATAACAGAAAAAATATAACGTCCTGAAAAAGCAATACCACCAGGACTTTCAATACGCAATACAGCAGTACCAGAAAAATACAAACTGCCTGCAATTCTCTGTTGCACTAACACATCTGTAAAGAAACTAAAAACGGGAGTGAACACCCTAGAAATATCAGTTCCCACAGGTAACTCTAAATATTGGACTGGAACACAACGAGTGTACCACGCCATTGAAGACAACTGATCATCAGCCATAATCATCGTTGGATCTTTAACAGTTGTTTCTCTTAACTCATCCTCTGTGTCAACTTTATCCTCAGTAAATGTGGTTAACCCTAAAGTCTCACTCTCTCCTTTAAAAGTCGAAGTATCTAAATTATGAAACTTCAATATAGGAGGACCACGATAACCCAACAATAAACCATCCTCCGCAATTGCAATACGTGTGTACACAAATGGCAAAGTCTCAAAATCATTCGGACTTAAACCAAAAATGTTAATACTCTTCAGTGGCATACTCATTACAGGTTGATATCCATGGATTTGAAACCACCTAACATTTCGTGGTCCAGGAAAACCAACTGTCATATTTGGATTGACTCTGGTATCGAGGATTTCAAGACCTGCATTGCTATCAGAAAAATTTGTATTATACTTGTCCACACCACGCGCAACTTGAACTATGCCATCACCATAAACATGGAAATTCATCATAACTGAACCACCAATGCCTGAAAAAGCTAGGATTATCCAATCCCACAAAAGAGGCCCACCAGTAGTGTTATTTATTGTATATATTTGTGAAACCGTAAAATGATTAGCATCATTAACATACCCACCAGCTTGCGAAAAAACTTTTAATAAAGATAAAAAATTTCTAACTTCTTCACCACCGACCATACGATAAATGAGTTCCGGGTTACAAGTTGTTTTACCAAAGGTAACTGACACCATTTGATTATTCTCGAGTTTTTCAGTAACTCCTTCACCAATAAAACAACTCAACTTTGCATCTGGAACTAGTTCTATTGGCCAAAAAGGTGAACAAGTTCTATTAACTAATTGATAACTTTCCTTAAATTCCTTCAAATATTCGGCATAGGTTAATCTCAAACACCCATAATCTACTGGTAAATTGTTTCGCATCAGTAGTTTGTGTAAACGTAATTTGACATAATTGTATTCTTCTTCTCCAGCCAAAAAACTTTCTCGTAAACAATTCTCGGCAACAACACAAAAGAAACTTGGATCTTTTAAACTATTCTTATCACACATATAAAGACTACGCAAACGACTAATAGGATCAAGAACCCCAACAAAAGAATTAATATCCTTATTAAAGTAAATAAATCTCTTTAAAAACCATCCTGTTGAACCCAATTTCTTCCATAATAACACACTATCAACAACTTTGTCTGACAATGTAATGGTGACACCAAATTTACGCGCATCTTCGATTTTCCTTTCTAAACTGAATAAATGACAATTTGCTTCTTTCATCACCAACTTAACATCGTCCCCTAAAGTTACACATCGCACATAATCCGAAAATTTCAAAGTTGGATTTTGTAAATACCACAAATAACGTTGGATAAAGGAATTCATAATGCTGTTACCACGACTAGTTAATGTTGAACCAGAAGGCTGAAAATTTGTATTATGTAATATAACACCATTAACGTTTAACAACACTTGCAAATATAAACCGTCAACAATCTTCATTAACATTTTTTTGTTGCTCTGTGACCAATTCATTTCAATAGCGAAAGTTTTCAACATTTCACTAACGACCAAACGTAATTCTATACACAATTTCTGGTCATAGTTCTTGAAATCTTCATCAGAAAAAACCATACCACTACCAAAACCATACATGTGTTGCCATACTTCATGCCATTCATTTCCATATGGATTAATACCCAATGCACACTCTGTCAGTGATGGATGACGTACCATGGAGTTAATCATTGGATCAAACCACTGTTTGGAGATGATCACGGAACCCAAACTACTTGCCATAAAAACTCGTGTGTTTTTACCAATTTTACGCGGTTCGTCTTTTAATGTTGCCGTAAAAACTTCTCCAGGATGTTCGCCATTCGCTAACTTGGTTAGAATTAAATTTAATTCATCACGCAAATCATCATTAATTAACAAGTGATTATTGTCATCTAAATCGCAAACCTTTTCTTTCGGTTTATTGTATGGAAATCCTGCTCCTGTATGAACATTGAGAGTAGTCACCAATGAATTACCATCAATACCTTTAAGCACAACATCTTCATCAAAAGGTTTAGATAACAAATCCAAATCAGACGAACTCAATTCGCGTTTTAATAAATCACAATGTTGTCGCATTAATTCACGCATATCACTTAATGCACAATCATAGGCTTCATTCTGATTAAAATCTTGACTTTCGAAAGCATTTTCTAAGAATGGTTGAACTGCTCTAGAAAAACTCATATTAGGTACTTGAAATTTCTGTTCAACACCAAACAATTCAACCACATCACTAACAATAGGTGTAACAACCATGCATGAACGTGGCGTGTAATGTGATTCAAAAATATCTTTGACAACTGGTTCAAAACTGCTTACATACTGCACCGGATTGTTTTTATGAATAGTATCAGCTTTAACTGCTTTGCTATCTCCAATTTCACTAACAATGTTTTTAACAACACATGGTTTAATGTGTTCCAACCCAATTGATTCAAAATATGATACACAACTTTCAATCTGTTTTTGCGTTATGGTTGCTAAATACCCCTCACAATTTAAACCATTTCCTGCAATGTACATGCCAATAACACTCAATCTCTTATTGTTGTAATGAACGCCATATGTTCCACAATTACCCGCTTGTGTTGGCATAGGTGTTTTAAACCTATAACCAACATCGCAATGGTAGTTGGTGCCATGATAACGATAATCTAAAGAACTCATATAACCACTAACTCTAAATACTTGGTTAACTAAGTTAGGATCAAAGTTTATCCATGAAAAAACCATCTCACCATTATAAGGTTCCAATGGGAAAAATTTCCGGATATCTTTACGATCACCAACAACAAATGGTTTACAATAAATACACAAATTACCATCATCCGTAAACCAGAAATCACTCTTATTCACCTTAAGATGTCGTGAATTGAGTTGACCATTTGGCCCATTCCGATACTGTATGTCAACAGTGTCTAGTGATTCAAAAATAGAATACACTGAATGTGCACTAAGCAAAATCATTGAACTAGTCAACAATAATCCTTTAGTTCGCTCCTTAAATGCTTTTCCACCTGTGACAAAATTAAATTCACAAAGAACTTGATTCTTTTCAAGCACTTTTATTAATTGTTCTTCTGTCATTGTCTTAGTGTCTTCCGCATATTCTCCAACGTCAATGACTGGCTTGACCCATTCTTTACCAGGTGTTATACACTTACGTTCTCGAACTTCATAAAATTCAAGAGCCTGTGTAGTCAAACCTTCGCCGTAAAAGTAATTATTCAATATCGGGCCAACAACTCTAGCCATTTTATAAACTACCATCACTGCTAGTGCTGTTTCCGCATACTGTAACCACTTGTATGACTTCTTAACAACATCTTCACATAATGTTTCGTACGTAGCAACTGTGGTCAATGCTGCTGAAGCAAAACGACAACTTAACAAATTCATTTGATACCAGAGACAACCAAAAAATATTAAAAAAACACAAATATAACACAACACTGTTGACATTGCGTATTCGGAGATAATGTTTAACAAACCACTCCAGTAAATCAAACCACTACAAAAAGCTAGTAAAACAACAAGAAAAACAACTCCAAAATGATGGAATAAAGTGAAAGCAAGGAAGAATAAGGGTCGCTCGTGTTCTAACTTACTTAAAACAACAAAAGAGGAATCATTCGCAGTTGTTGCAGTTGTGGCAGATTCACCAACCATATTGCCATCGCAAAGTTCACAATACTTACCCCATTTACCATGTTCACACTTATTTAAAGTCGAATTATTTCTAAACAATTCCAATGCGAATTCTTCACGCTGGTAATGCCGTTTAACATCATTGGTAACATAGTCGACAAATGTGTTTCTATCAATCCAATCAGTAATGTTAACACGACTGGCTTTACCACACTTATCCTCCAAAGTATAAATTTGGAACTTATGATATTTTTGAAAAGCTTTACCAGGCTCAGCAAGTTGACTCATCAAATAAGGACATGGCTTTCGCTGAGTGCCGCGATTTTTTTTTACGCTATCATCTACATCAATCTCAACAAAAATATTAACTCGACGAATTAAAGCGTCGGGTGTCTCAACTTCTTTAAAGATACCAGCGTCAATCTTATTACTCGTGACAACGACTTGTCGAACATTCTGCATAACACGTCCTTTTTTACTAACTTCTGCTTGAACTGTGTATTCGTATGTCGTAGCAACATATTTGCGAATTAATTGTGCTCCAGAACATTTTTTGAACTCAATCTTATCAAGACCCAAATCATCAATTGTTACTGCATTGTGTTCTTCTGTCTGAGCGCTATCATATTGATCACGCTCATCTTTAACCAAAATAGCTAACCGTTCCATTCCTGACGCACTTGCAATCATGTGATGAACACTATTTGCACTGGCTGTCTTACCAGTTCCTGCTCCGCCATACAAAATTATACAATATGGTTGTTGTTTATATGTACCCATTTTTTCCTTACGATCCAACAAATGCATGGCATCACGAATAGCACACAATCTTGTTTCCAAGGCTAATTTATGTGTACCAGTCGCATGGACTAATTGTTGTTTGATCTCATCTCGCGCAATAATGTATACGCTTTCAACTTCTTCAGGTGTTGTCAGCTCAGGATCATATGTGCCAAGATTGAATTGTTCAATGTACTGTTGTGCTTCCACCCATTTGGGAGTGCGCAACACTCTAAGGTCTTTAACAAAATTACCTGTTTTAACTAAATGTACTGCTGTTTGTAGTACATATACAAGTGAATTCATTATGCCTGTCATTGAACAGTCATGGTTTTGCATTATTTTGTCAATATCACCACGCCAAATATTAAATTGTTCTAATGAAAAACCATCAGGTTTTAATTTCATTAATGGAACAGCTGTAACAAAAGAAATTAATTCAGAAACACTTCTACCAATAGGAGACTTCTTATATTCTTTCCAATTTTGTAAAACAGAATGACAGCCATCGAGAAAAATCTCTGGACTAGACCAACTTTCACCTGTAAAACCTAAATGTGCGACACTAGAACAAATTTCTACCGTATTGAAACCTAAAATAATTAATAATCCAACCCAAGGTGCTATAAATGCAAAGTAATTAAATCCAATCAATGCTCGATTATGTGTCACACTAGACGGAGCTGATATTAATCCACACATCATACATATAGATCCAAATAAAGCTCGAACCCAAATCTCATGTTGAGCTTGCACTAAAAAAGTGCCAATTTTACTCCACATATCAGCATGAGTTGCCATAAATTTTGAAGCCAATTGTTCCATTATATCTTTAATAACTGGTATACTATAATACCTGGATGATTTAATACTTTGTGAGAATATATCATCACCTTTAAATATACTATTAAGAATTGGAACATTGCTAACAGTGTCAAGTAACAATGATTCACCATGAAATCCTGGTTCAACATCAAAAAACTCAACAACATCCTGTTTGACAGCCTCAAAAACTTCATCAATTCTCTTTTTTGACATCTTAGTTGCTGCTTTGCGCAATGTATTATAAATATATTGCCATGGAATCATTGCAATGATAAGCAAAAAAAAATAAGATAAAAAACTTTGCGCCTTATCAACAGGTTTTGCCTCCACACATGCGATGCCTTGAAAAAGAATATAAGTGAAAGCAAAATAACCCATTGGTCTAAGATCTTTAATTTTATTAGTCAAACTATGATTAATAGAGATTATAGAGCGTCCTGTAATATTAAATTGTAGCTGTTCTCCCATGAAGTCTTTTGCATAAGCATGATCAAAGAAAAAATTTTCCTTCTTAGGAATATAAGTCAAATCATTAGATCTTAAAAAATCTTGCCAATAAGTTGCAGGTCCTGGTTTCTCATTATTAATTAAATGATAATATGCTGTAATTGCATCTATAGGAGTAAAGACACAATTTGCACCAAACTCAGGAAATGAATAACTTAACGCGGCAACTATTATATCTTTGATCTCTAAAACTGAGTGTTTAAGATAAACATCACGTGGTATTAATGATTCTACATGGTATAAACTATTAACTACCGTTTTATAACACATCATGTCAGAACAAACTTCCACAATGCTATTACAACCATTACCTATATCAATTGAACCACCTTTACTTAACATTATACCACGAGCAGCTTGTATTTTTTTTAACATATCTAAATCCATTGTATGTTTTAAAACATGGCTCCATGAAATATATTCCTGATTAACCTTACGCAACAAGACGCACTTAACCGAATCAAAAGGTGAAACGAGGAGGCACACATTCACATGTGGCCATTGACCATTACTAAAAACACGTTCAAGCCAACTAATAGCTTTTGGAGTTAATACAACATCACTACGTGTTAAATAATCAACATTAGTATCAACAAAATGTTGTCTAAATGGAACTATCAAAGAAGACCAATTCAAACTATGCTTATTTATAAACACTGTCACATGATATGCAATACTTGCAGGATCTACAGAAACTATAAGTTGATATAGCCAAAAAAGATAACAACAAGCAGTCCATCCGACACTCTTCAAGTAAGCGAAAATGAATAAATATTCAAATGCCCGAGTGTCACTCAACCTCGCTCTAAGCGAGTCACCAACGTCAACCTTACAAGCGTCCAAGCTTGATATTTTTGTTATAATATTATTAATATTAAATTTGCTCTCAGAGCTAGCACCGTCATGTGCCATTCGACTGTAATTCATTTTTAAAAAAAAGATGTTTGCTTTAAATACTAAACCGTAAATCAAGCTAAATACGGGTGAAGAATAAATTATTTGACAAGATTCTGGTACTACCATATAAATTGTCAAGGTCGCCATTTTTGTAATTGTTCTCTTACGCAAAATGGCATGCTGGTGTTGATTACACCAATTAGCACTGTGACCCTGTATCACTGTACTGTAATGGAAATAAAACCACTACTAAAACATAAAAAGGTTTGGTCACTAACGTAGACGCAGCACGAGTAAAAAAAAAACCAAAAAGTAGAACTTCGTGATCACGAAATACATATATTCAACTACAGAATTAGGCTAGGACTAATCTAAGTTGGTATATCCATTGATCAATTAATCCCAAAAACTCTGTAACTT
>Ga0213931_1000038_pt1 | contig 10318 bp, 1 predicted proteins | sample McNCre317MT_FD_169140 | JGI IMG/M metagenome (GOLD analysis project Ga0213931, IMG submission 169140) | Metatranscriptome of freshwater microbial communities from McNutts Creek, Athens, Georgia, United States - 3-17 MT (Metagenome... | ecosystem: Environmental > Aquatic > Freshwater > Creek... | reverse complement strand
GCCCGTATGGGCTCCTTCGGACATTTGGAATCTACGATTTCCAACGATTTAATATTTTATTTGAGATTGCAATTTATTGTAATGCTATCTAGAATTTTTATTTTGTTGATCGTTATTTATTTGATCTGAAGGGGGTCTATACCCCTCCTTTATTCACTAAGCTCTACCAGTACGAACTTACCACAACGGATTTAACCAGAAGATGAGTAATCGTCCTATTCACGAAATTAGGGAACGCACTTTATTGTGCAAACGCCTTTTACATTTTACGAATTATGTAGTACTAACTTAATTATATTTTTATTCTTTTTATAGGAAAAAGAAATTCGACGTTTTAATTACCGACATTTTATATGTCACAATTTGAACAGTCCATGGATATTTATCATACTAAAGATAAGGTAAGAATCACTGAAGATATCAATTTTATTGAAGAATCGGTTAACTGCAGGCAACAGGCAGGTTCTAAGACGCAACACTCCGGGTCGGTCGCCCATATAGGAGTCAAGTAGTGCCATTATTTAAGAGCTACGTTTTGCCCTGAACGTAGCGTGCTGGAATCAGGCATATTGATGTTATATCGCGGTACGAAATACACAGTCACATATTAGCACGGACGCATGAGCCCGCTAAGACTGGCATTGTAGAACTATCGAGACTTGTTCTTATGTGTCCTCTATTAAATTAGGAACATTTTAACAGTACTAACCCCTTTTAAGCCCGTGGATAATTATTTCCACGGGTCCTAACCCTTACTTTCAATATGAGTACCTCTAACCAGAACACCACATATGTTGCCGAAAGTAAGGATTCCGAGTTTGACCAGGGCTCGGCTTCCCGAAATAACATGACGGATATTACAAATCCCTTTGTCGTTAATGCAAAACGAGTCAAAAAATCAAAAGTAGACAAAACTTCTTACATTGCGAAACCTATGAAAAAGAAGCCTAAACGTCTCCCCGTTATCTCGGGTAGTACTACTCCAAAAGAATTGGTTTATTCTACGCCTCTGGCAACTGCCATTGAGAAAAAACAACTTGCGGATCACAAACCTGAAATTAAACGTATGTCTACCACTCGTTTAATTTCACCTGCAGAATTAACGCCCCAAGAGGCGTTGGATATTGCAGAAAGTACTACAGTTAAGCGCACAAATATGCGCTTGACACCTCTAAATTCTCAGCTTGCGGGAAAAGCAGCGGAGTCGCTAGTCAGGAAAAAGAAAACTAGCAAATGGGTAGAAGAGTCCCAACCCGTTATCAATCGGGTACAACAACCTTATATTCCTTTGCCGGCACAGCAACCATCTAATTGGAAAAGCAAGTTTGCCATGCAAAAAAAGAATATTGAAGAAAAGAAAGCACTTATAGAAAAAGAAAAAGTGCGTGAAGCCAGTACACGCTTTCATATTATACATTCAGCCATACGTACACAAGACGCTGAAGTTACAGAACGTTTGAAGAACTTCAAGATTGATGAACCTGAATATGATGTGGAAACACCTAACGTGCCAATGATGTGGCAGGGTACTCGGAACTCTATTCTTTACCCCCCCCCTGACTCAATGGAACGTCATATTACTAAGTCACATGATGAAAATAGAGAAATTTCTAATCAGATGAATCTCCAATTTTCACCACCAGCTATTGTGTACAAATTCTTATTGAGTAATCACATCTTGGAAGCATTCCGTAATTCTCGAATGCAGACTAAGTTACAACAAGTAAATAAAGCTAGAGTTGATTATAATATTTTTATAGTCCTCGACGAAGGTTGGTTAACAGTTTTTAAAGATTACCTACCTACAGCTATCTTAGCAATGACAGGTGCTGGATATTATTACTTTACCAAAAGTGGTTACTTCCCCGTACACAAAAATTTACCTGCAGTCGGCGCAGTAGTGGCAAAATGTCAGGAAAATGTTGGCTATCAGGCAGCATATAGAGCATTCTTCTTTAAAGACTATGCTTCTATGAAAGAAATTTCCGTCACAGCTGAACAAGTTTTTAAGGATCTGGCTTTGTTTGAAGATCAAAAGACGAAAGCATACCAAAGAGCTAAGTTTTTCAAAAAGATGCAGCCTCATGCCGGAGTTGTCAAAGATGTCAAAGACGGTGTTGAAGCCGTGCGTCAAGGCATGAAAGCTGTAGCTGATGTTAAGACTGCGGTCGAAGGAGTTGTTGATACATTATCCTATAATGGATATAAGCATGAGTCTATCATTGAGTTAGTGTTAGCACGCTTTGAGGACTTCATGCTCGCATATGTTGGTTTCACAAATTCGGCGAATTTCGTCGGGGCAGCAGCTGTTATTGGGGCCTATGTAAAGTCCTTGGGCTTTAATGGTTCCATCACACATGCTCTTATCCTTGCAATGAAGAGGTTATTTACCGTTTCTGCAGGAGGCGATATATTGAGTCCTGAGGCTTCTGAACCAGAAGTGGATCAAAAGGCCGGAACAATGTTTGATTCTGTGATTAGACTAGCCAAAGGTGCTCTTTCAAAATGGAAAGAAGTGAAACATTCTCAATTTATTTCGAAGATGCTGGGGATTATTGCTCTTGTCTTTACTTTTACTATAGTACCCAAAGCGTGGTTAAGTGAAGGAGATGAAAAACATGGCGTGTTAGGCTATTTAGCTGAAATCATTTCTAAGAAAATGAAAGACATTGCCTCGGGTTCCGACTCTGTAGTAGAAACTATTTGTGAAGGTGTTATATACGTGGTCGAACGTATTTATAGCGCTATTGTTTCCGGTGATATTTCTATGCTGATCTATGATGATAACAGTTTGTATGAAATAGATAAGGAATATGCTCTTTTAGTCGCCGTTAAACATATGGTGTTCACCGAAGCTTTACAAAAACATCCGTGCACACCCGCTTTTATAGATGATAAGGATTATCTATTACGAGTAAGTAAATGTGTTGATAGATTAGAAAAACTACGCAAGTTGGAGAGTTTCAATATACGGAAAAATAAAGCCATGTATGATACATTGCAGATGAAAGTTCAGGCCCTTAGGAATATAGAGGCTATGATTTCACAACAAATTCGCCAATCATGCGTGAAAGAAAAACCATTTGCAGTTCTTATTGCAGGACCATCGGGTATAGGAAAATCGTATCTTATGACATATTTATACAAGACTATTTGTCATGCTAATAATATACCTTGCAGTACTGAACAAGTGGTTACGCTTAATGATACAGATCAATATGATACTGAATATAAGCCACACCACAACGTAGTGATTATGGATGATGTCGCCAATGCAAAAGCTGAAACGTATAAGACAACTACTCCTATTGATAAGATAATTAAAATCATCAATAATGTACCTATGGCGTGTGTTAAAGCAGCCGTAGAGGAAAAAGGACAGGTTTACTATAACCCTAAAGTTGTTATGGTAACAACGAATAAATTGGATCTAATGGCCCAACAATTTTCGAATGAACCAGTTTCTGTTCTTAGGCGCTTCGATGCGATCTTGGAAGTAAAGTTGAAGTCTGGTTCCACTGATGTGAAGACTGGTTTGCTAAATCCCGATGCAATTCACCCCGAGATTTTACCCGATGCGTGGGAAATTCGTTTGTCACGTGTAGTACCTATTAGGCAAAAATCTGGCCCAGATCAGGTTATGCATTTATCATCTAAATTGCAAAATAGTATGACTTTCTTTGATGCAGCTGAAGTCATTAAACGGAGGTCGGTAAAACATTTTATTCGTGAGAAACGAATCGTTGCTGAGACCACCGCTATGGTCAATGGAGTACGATGTAAACATTCACATGCAGTGGGAGTATGTCCCATATGCCGCAGGTTGAAGTCTGAACATGATCCTATTTATGATAGTGATCCTGATGTTAAGTCTAAGCCGGCTGATTGTGATTCAAGTGATTGTTCGTCATCTAGTTCTGACTCGACACTTACTTGTGCGAAGCAGTCCGTTACGGCTGAAGAAGAAGCTATATATGCTCTCTTGGATGAAGAGGTGTGTAGTGCGTTACCTACCTTTCGGTATAAGGTTATCGATAAGGATAAAGGCTCAGTGGAAATTACTGAGGAAAATGGTGTTACGCGAATATATCATGCTTTTACAGATATGTATTATGATACTTCTGACGCTGAAAAGGAGGAAATGATTGCAAATTTCTTTGACAATTACAAGGCGCTGCATAGTGGCCGTGGTTGTCCGACTGCTGATCAACTTGCACCTGAAGTTGGAATTTTTTCAAATTTCTTTTCTAAGTCAAGAGGTGAGCAAGCAACACCCAAAACTGTCGTTCCTAAAGTCATTTCCACAAAGAAGCAATATTTTTGTATGGATAATGAGCAATATGAGTTTAGAAACGGAAATTGGCAATATAGGAAAAGTGTTGATGATGATGCTATCACACTGCAAGGATTAGATGAAACTTCAGTCCTTACAAATACACCGGCATGGGCTCGTGGAGTAGAAGAATCTCTTGCTGCGGAGCTGGAAGAGAAGAAAAAGGCTGCGACTGCTGCAGATGCAGCTCCACAGGAAGAGAGTAATGTTCCCAAGCGTTGGGGTATGTTTAGTTTCTTATCCAACTGTGTGCGGTATGAAGGTTTATACAAAGCGTTACACACACTACCAGCTGATGAAGATGATGTGGAAGAGAAAGCTAGCATTTCACTGCAATCTTTGCAAAAGTCTAGAACAAGTAGCAACCTTGTAGCAGTTTTAGCAGTAGCAGGTTTGTCATATGCCACTTACAAAACAATGGTTTCACTCTATAAGCGGTATAATGATGCCACCATGTTGGCCGTCATGTGGGAAAGAAGTAATCCCGAATTTTGGTCAATAGATGGTGAGGTTCCTACACCGGTAACAGCTAGGGACGGTGCTTTTAAGTTAGTACCTGTAACAAAACATGAACCGTCGGCTACCGCCGCCACATCTTCTCCTGAAAATCTTATAACATTATTGGAAAGTCATTCTGGCGTTTTATATTTCAAGTACAAAACAGCCGAAAATTTGGTCAAAACAGGTTTTTGTAATGCATATCCATTGAAGGAAAATTTCTGGTTGTGTCCATTACATGCTTTTGAAGAATGTGCTCATTTGATGGGGTATACACTTAGAAAAGGCCAAGGTAAATCTGTTTCTGGATCGCGATCAGGCTTATTTGATAAGACTATGATTCACCCACTCCCTGAACATGATGCGGCAGTAGTATGCTTGGCAAATGCCGGTAGTGTGCGCCCATTGTTGGAGTTTGTAGCTGAGATTTCCCCCTCATTTATGAGGGGCGTGAAATTCACGAAGCGTTACAATGAGGAAGACGGTGTTACTGTACATAAATGCATAGTTACTTCCCAAAACTTGTACAAGATGAGTATGCCGAAACAAAAGTATACTGGATATTTCTATTCGTTGTCTGAAGCTTCTTTGCCAGGAGATTGTATGAGTCCTATTATATTGGAAGGGACAGCTTCAGTAGTAGGTTTTCATCTTTCCGGCAATTCACTAAAAGCAGATACCCATGCAGGAGGCGGCGTCACAATATCTCGATCTCTTCTTACACAGGAAATAGATAAATTTTCAGCTTTCCTAAATGAAGCAAAAGGAATATCCGCCCATAGTGGGACAGCTTTCCCAGCACCTACATATGATAAACCAGATAGTGTGGAGGGCGTGCTTCCTTTGAGACATGTTGTGCGTGAAATACCCGCCGACCTTGATAGCACCGTAGAGTATTTGGGGTGTCATGGCCAAGGTTGTGTTTCGTTTCGGACACAGATCAGAACGTACGATGAACCAGAGCGTATAGCAGAGCTTTTCCCTGGTTTCCCCCAGAAACACTTCCCTCCCACAGGCGTTTTTATGCGCTCTGAAGGTATCAAAACTCATGATATTTGGAGAAAGGATTTAGAACTGATTGGATCGAATAATGTTCATTTCAATCCTGATATTATGTTTTTGGCCATGGATGATATGAGGTCTACTTATAGGAAAGTGTTTAATACTTTGTCTGTAGATTTATTGTCCCAAACAGCACCTTACACGTTGGATGTGGCTGTGAATGGTTCAGATGGTGTAGCTGGCTTGAGCAGGCTTGATCTTAGCACTTCTGCGGGCTGGCACTGGGCTAAACCTAAGACAAAGTTGGTGGAGATTTTAGAACCTACCCCGCAAATCTCATATAGAGCAAAGTTCTGCCCAGAGGTAGAAAGAGAAGTTGAACGTTTACGCAGCGAATTGTCAGATAAGAGGAGAGTAAATACCATCTTTCGTGCTACTATCAAAGATGAACCGCTCAAGAAAGGAAAAGGAAAGATGCGTATATTTGCAGCGTGCGATGTGGCATTTAGCATTTTGGTGCGACAATACTTTTGCCCCTTGGTTCGTGTCCTCTATGAACACTGGATCGATTTCGAAATGGCAGTTGGTATTAATGCGTATGGTCCCGAGTGGAATGCAATGTACGAGCGTCTTGCTGAACATGGGCATGATAGGTTCATAGCTGGAGATTATAGTAACTACGATAAAACTATGCCTGGGGAGCTAATCTCACTAGCATTTAGCCAACTTGTATATTTAGCACGTCTGACAGGAAATTATTCTAAGGAAGATATAACTGTAATGCAGGGTATTGCGAGTGAAGTTGCCAACCCCGTCTATGAATATGATGGGTGCTTTATTCGAGTTGGAGGATCCAACCCATCTGGCAACCCCTTAACTGTTATTATCAATTGTATAGCGAATTCTATACTCAATCGTTATGTTTTCAAAAGTTTGTATCCTGAATATGATTTCTGTACTCATGTAGTTCTCTTTACATATGGTGATGATGATGCAAAAACATCGTCTGTTCACGTACCGGAATTCAACTATAAGAACTTTCAGTTGATTCTCAAGGAATGTGGTATGGTATGGACAGATAATTCCAAATCCAAAGAACAAGTACGTAGATTGTACGACCATATGAACCCTTATTACACTGATCAATTTGATATTGACGACCCCACTCATCCTGAAGAAAGCCGTATAGGTTTTCTCAAGCGTGGCTTTCGCCACCATGAGGAATTAAACAGAGTGGTCGCTCCTTTAGAAAGGGCGTCTATGTCAAAAATGTTGTATGTTTACCGCTGTAAGACTGCAAGTAAAAGTCAACAAATGGTTACACACATTCAATCCTTGCAAACGTTTCTCAGAGAATGTTTCTTGCATGGGAGATCAATGTATGAAGATGCGCGAGTAGCAATACTGCAGTTAACCAATGAACGTAATTATCCAGTGTGTTTGGATGATTTCCCAACGTATGAGGTTTGTTTAGAAAAATTTGATACGTATACACACCGTAATTACAACCATGCCTTTTTAGTAATCCGAGAAGATGAAAAGGTCCGTATTGAATACGAAATAAGTCTACTCACACCCCAGGATGATCACGGAAATGACCATGCTGAGGATGTCGCTGATTTACCCTGTGAACAAAGGAAGAGTTTGCAGCAGGAATGCGCCATCCAGAATTTTCCAGAACCCAGGTGTAGCGGGGAGGAGATACCCTACATCACGGAACACCACTTCGGAAACTATAAGAACTTAAAGAGTTGTAACACTCAGAGTTACCGCGCGCCGTTAAGCGAATTATCGGCACTACGTCCAGAGGCAGGAGGAATGGAACCAACAATGAATTTTTGCGATTTATTATCAGTAACAACAGACATTGGTCATTCCTTGGACAATACAGCTACTGCTTCATCCGACCCCCTTGACTTGAATAATTTCTTGTCCAGACCCATTAAGTTATATGACTTTACATGGGCACCCGGAACAACTTTCGTCGAGGGTTTCAACCCGTGGACATCATTCTTCACAAACCCACGTGTGATAAATAGGATAACTAATTTCAAGCTGTGCAGAGGTAACATGCACGTTAAGTTTGTTGTGAATGGATCCAAATTTCACTATGGTAGAGTACTTACATATTATACCCCATTACATCAGTCGTATGTAGGCACAGATATTGTTTCTAATCTCTCCATGCCTATACGGTCTATCATGCGTGCATCACAACAACCATGCGTGTACTTGGACCCCTCAACAAATCAAGGTGCAGAAATTGTGCTACCGTTTTTCTTTCCCAAAGATGCATTCAATATTACTACTGGTGATTGGGATACTATGGGCCTCCTTCAGATGAATGATATAGCCCCTTTGAAAGTCGTGGGTGGTTTGTCATCTACTGCTGTATCCGTTGCAGTGTATGGGTGGATGGAAAATGTTGTACTTGATGTTCCCACTTCAGTGGCTAGTACGGCACTAACGCCACAGTCGGGTGATGAATACTCAGAAGGAGTGATTTCAAAACCGGCATCTGTCCTTAGTAATTTGGCTGGCAAATTAGCCAATGCACCCGTCATAGGACCATATGCACGTGCTACCCAATTAGCAGCAGGAGCCACAGCGGAAATAGCCAAAGCATTTGGTTATTCACGTCCCACGTTGATTGATCAGCCCTCTATTATGAAACCCGCAGCTGTGGGCCAGTTGGCCACAACTAACACACATGATACGTCTCTGAAATTGACTGTTGATTCAAAGCAAGAGTTGACTATAGACCCACGTACTGCAGGTGCTCCTATAGAAGATGATCTCACAATTACAGAGTGGTGCAAGAAAGAATGTATAATATCTCAAGTACAGTGGTCGTCAACTGATGCAGTAGGGCAAATGTTAATAGCCATCAATGTCACACCCAAAATATACTACACTACACCTTTGGACGCGTTCAATAAGTCAGTGCATACTACTCCATCTGGATATATAAGTTCTCTCTTCCAGTTTTGGAGAGGAGAAATGTGTTATAGAGTGAGTGTGGTACGATCCGCCTTCCATGTAGGTCGTTTACGCCTAGTATATGATCCTGTGATTGTGGCTAATACACTTGTAAACGATAATACGTACGATAATGTACAGTACTCATGGATACTTGACCTGCAAGAAGCTAATGAAGCTGAAATGCAATGTCAGTGGGCTGCGGAAACGAACTATCTACGCGTTCATGGATCATCCGATCCTTATGAGGAAGGTGGAGAACCAGTAGATCCTGCTACGTACAACAGTACTACCTGCAACGGCCAGTTCGCTGTGTATGTCGAGACTACTCTCGTTACACCTAACAGCGTTACAGATGATCCGGTCACTATCTTCATTTACGCACACGAAGAAAATGCTGAGTTCGCGTGTCCATATGATGGCACTTTCAGTATGTATAGCCATGGGTTGTTAGCCCCCGAGTCGGGTCTGATGCCTGAAGCAGGCGATGAGAGCGACCTTGTTTTAGAAAATACAGTTGCCGAGACACATAATGTTGCGTCCGCAGTTAATCTGAGGGATAACGCGCTTTCAGTTCACTTTGGTGAGAAGATTTCATCCCTACGCCAGTTGTTAAAACGTTATACATTATCAAGTCGTGAGTATCAGGCAGTCACTCCATCGGGTTCAACCATTTCAGAGGTAATACTAGTTAGACATAATTTTCCTAGCTACGCCGGTGCCTTCCCATGGTTGTCAGGTATTACTCCTAACTCTCAAACATATGCAGTGAGTACGTTACTTAACTGGATTGCTCCGTGTTATGGCGGGTGGAGAGGAGCAGTGCGCCACAAATATAGTATGACTGGGGTTAACAATGCACTATCCGAAAATTATTTGATGGTTGCGAACGCCCCCGACGGTCCAGAGACTGTGCTCGTGAGTGATACGTACTATGGAGATACTCCCAAACTTACGCGTGAAAACAGATCTGCAGGATTTTCTGGTGCCGCTTTGACACAGTATGGAATGAATGGAACGTTGGAGTTCGAGACTCCGTTCTATTCAAACGCAAGATTTTCCTATGGAAAATGTTTGGATACGCAGCGTAAATCCACTGACCGAACAGAGCTACCGTTGATAGCTCGATATACCCCTACATGGTATATGTTAAACACAAGAACAAGTACTACTAGACACATGTCCCTCGACCACTATGTGGCCGCTGGTGAAGACATGGCGTTCTTTATGTTTATCAACACCCCCATCCTTTACAAGAATGTTTACATTTAAGTAGGGATAGAGTATGTGCAACGCATACTCGGAAATTAAAAGCCTAACGGATTTTAATTTCGTTAGGTTGCAATTTTAATTTCAATGAATTATTTATAACAGGTTTGCCTGCGTTGTATACAACGTATGGGGAATGGACAGTTAGAATATTTCTTAATATAAAGCTCGTTATTAATTTAACATTACACAAAACCCTTTTTTAGGAAACGTTTAAATTCGCTTTTTTTTAGGTTG
>Ga0213931_1000037_pt1 | contig 10345 bp, 10 predicted proteins | sample McNCre317MT_FD_169140 | JGI IMG/M metagenome (GOLD analysis project Ga0213931, IMG submission 169140) | Metatranscriptome of freshwater microbial communities from McNutts Creek, Athens, Georgia, United States - 3-17 MT (Metagenome... | ecosystem: Environmental > Aquatic > Freshwater > Creek... | reverse complement strand
GGACTAATTCCATGACTGCAATCACCCATCAGCCACTCGCCATTTCCAACCCTTGGGGCTTGGTTCCGTCGCTGGGCAACCTTGATGCTTACATCACTGCTGCCAACCGTTTGCCCATGCTCACGCTAGAGCAAGAGCAGGAGTTTGCGCGTCAACTCAAGGACAACAACGACCTCGAAGCCGCTGGAAAGTTGGTGCTCTCGCACCTGCGATTAGTGGTGTCGGTGTCACGCCAATACTTGGGCTACGGTCTGCCCCATGCCGACCTGATTCAAGAAGGCAACATCGGTTTGATGAAAGCCGTCAAACGCTTCGACCCCGACCAAGGTGTGCGTTTGGTGAGCTATGCCATGCACTGGATCAAGGCCGAGATTCACGAATACATCCTGAAAAACTGGCGCATGGTCAAAGTGGCCACCACCAAGGCCCAGCGCAAATTGTTTTTCAACCTGCGCTCTATGAAGCAAGGCTTCAAAGCTGACGCGCTGGATGCCACACACCGCAACACCCTCAACCCACAAGAGGTAGATGCGGTCGCAACCAAGCTCAACGTCAAGCCAGAAGAAGTGCTGGAGATGGAAATGCGCATGTCCGGCGGCGATGTGCTGCTCGACCCCACACCCAACGAAGACAGTGACGAAGCCTTTGGCCCCATCGCCTACTTGACCGACACCAACCACGAGCCCACGGCCATGATTGCCGCGCACCAACGCGATGTGTTGGCCTCAGACGGCATTGCCGCTGCACTGAACGTGCTGGATGAGCGCAGCCGCCGTATCGTGGAAGAGCGCTGGCTCAAAGTGCAAGACAACGGTTCAGGCGGCATGACGCTGCACGACTTGGCCGCCGAATACGGCGTGAGCGCTGAGCGCATTCGCCAAATCGAAGTGGCCGCGATGAAAAAGATGAAAGCGGCTTTGGCCGAATACGCGTAAAAGCAACTCAACCAACGCAAAGGGCCGCCATGTTTTGCATGGCGGCCCTTTCTGTTAATTGCTAAACGCAGCAATGCCCGTGATGGCACGCCCCAAAATCAACGCGTGCACATCGTGCGTGCCTTCATAGGTATTGACCACCTCAAGGTTCACCAAATGGCGAGCCACACCGAATTCATCTGAAATGCCGTTGCCGCCCATCATGTCGCGTGCCACACGTGCGATGTCGAGGGACTTGCCGCAACTGTTGCGTTTCAGAATCGAGGTGATGTCAACAGAGGCTGTACCCTCGTCCTTCATGCGGCCCAAACGCAAGCAACCTTGCAAGCCCAATGAAATCTCCGTCATCATGTCGGCCAACTTCTTTTGAATCAGTTGATTGGCAGCCAAGGGCCGTCCAAACTGCTGACGGTCCATCACATATTGGCGCGCACGGTGAAAACAATCTTCTGCCGCACCCAGTGCACCCCACGCAATGCCATAACGCGCACTGTTCAAACAAGTGAACGGGCCTTTGAGACCGCGCACGTCTGGGAATGCGTTTTCTTCTGGCACAAATACCTCATCCATCACAATCTCACCGGTGATGGATGCACGCAAACCGACCTTGCCGTGAATGGCTGGGGCACTCAAGCCCTTCCATCCTTTTTCCAAAATAAAGCCCCGGATGGCGCCTGAATCATCTTTGGCCCACACCACAAACACATCGGCAATCGGGCTGTTGGTGATCCACATCTTGGCGCCTGAGAGCGAGTAGCCCCCTGCCACCTTCTTGGCGCGCGTGATCATGCTGCCAGGGTCTGAGCCATAGTTGGGCTCGGTCAAACCAAAGCAACCAATCCACGCCCCTGTCGCGAGCTTAGGCAAATACTTTTGCTTTTGCGCTTCCGTACCAAATTCGTTGATCGGCACCATCACCAAAGAGGACTGCACACTCATCATGGAGCGATAACCCGAATCCACGCGCTCAACCTCACGCGCCACGAGGCCATAGCAAACATAGTTCAAGCCTGCGCCACCATACACCTCAGGGATCGTGGCCCCCAAGAGGCCCAGCTCACCCATTTCTCTAAAAATGGTGGCATCCATTTTTTCGTGACGAAACGCCTCCAAAACACGCGGGGCTAAACGCTCTTGGCAATAAGAAGCGGCAGCTTCTTTGACCTGACGTTCGTCGTCCGTCAATTGGGAATCAAGTTGGAAGGGGTCTTCCCAAGAAAAACTAGAAGCACTCATTGGATGATTTCTTTACTCAAAGATTTTCGAAAATTGAATTATCAATCTAGCTTAGCGCCAGACAGCTTCACCACGCGCTCCCAGACAGGGAACTCGCTTTTGTAAACAGCAGAGAATTGCTCGGGCGTATTACCCACGGGAATGAAGCCCATCTTGTTGATTCGATCTTGCGTTTCGGGCAAAGCCACGATGGCACGCACTTCAGAAGACACACGTTGCACCACGTCATTGGGTGTCTTGGCAGGTGCAGCCATCGCAATCCAACCCGTGACGCGGAAGATGTCGTCTTTGAAACCCTGCTCACGCATGGTGGGAATGGTGGGCAACACGCTCATGCGTTGCTCACCGGTGACGGCGATGGAGCGCAACTTGCCCGAGTCGATATAGGGCTTGGCTGTTTGCGCGCTGGCAAATGCAAAATCAATTTGAGCGCCCACCAAGTCTTGCAACATGGGCGCCTCCCCTTTGTAGGCCGCATGGGTCAAGTCCGCATTCAGACTTTGACTGAGATAAGCCCCCGCAAGGTGTGCATACGAGCCCATCCCCCAAGAGCCATAAGACAATTTGTTCGGGTTCTTGAGGATGTGTGCCTTTAAGTCATTGGCGTTGTTGATGCCTGAGTTGGGATTCACCAACAACGTGACAGGGGCCAAGGCGAGTTGCGAGACCAATGAAAAATCACGACCGGGGCTGTAGGGCAGCTTTTCATACAAGAACTGATTGATCAACACCGTGGTACCCAACGTCACCAAGAAGGTGTACCCATCGGGTGCGGCCTTTGCTGCGGCATCGGTGCCTGTCACGCCACCGGCCCCAGCTCGGTTGTCGATCAACACAGGCTGGCCCAAACGGTCAGATAGTTTTTCGGCCAACGTACGGGCAATGATGTCGGTGGCACCCCCTGGTGCATATGGCACGATCAACTTGATGGGTTTGGCGGGATAGGTCTGAGCTTGCGCTTGCGAGCCCGCAGACAAAATCAGCAAAGCAATTGCAGCAGTGGCCAGTGCTTGACGGCGTGATTTGTAATTCATCATGGTTGTCTCCTGTTTATCTTTAATCGTTTGAAACGCTTCTGTCGCGAATCACTCGCCCCCATTTGGCGTAGTCATTCTGAATACGTTGCCCCATCTGAGCTGGCCCTTGAAAACTGGCAATGCAACCTGCATCACGCAATTTGTCTTGTATTTCTTTTTCGGCCAAGATGTCTTGCACCTCGCTGGCCAATCGGTCCACGATGGCTTTGGGTGTGCCTTTGGTCACGAGCAAACCACCCCACGACACAGCGTCATAGCCTTTGATGCCTTGCTCGGAAATGGTCTTCACATCGGGCACCATGCTCACGCGTTGAGGAGAACCGATCGCGATTGCTCGCAACTTACCCGATTTGATGTGCGGCAACGCCGCCACCAAGTCTGAATACATGACGGGCACCACGCCACCGATCGTGTCGGTGATGGCAGGCACCCCCCCTTTGTAGGGCACGTGTTGCATTTCAAACCCTGCGAGCTGTTGCAGCAACTCCATGCTGAGATGGCCAAAACTACCCACCCCTGAGCTGGTGTAGTTCATCGGCTTTGTTTGCGCTTTGGCGTGGGCGATGAGCTTGGCCAAATCGGTCACGTCAGGCAACAGGACGGGGTTGACCACAATGACGATGGGCAAGTCATACACGGTGGCAACCGACACGAAATCTTTGGTCGTGTCGTAGCCAGCCGCTTTGTTGAAGTGAGGCGCCAGCATAGTAGGCGTGGCCAACATCATCAAAGTGTTGCCATCCGGCGTGCTTTTGGCCACTTGTGCTGCGGCAATCGCACCCGATGCACCCGCTCTGTTTTCCACCACCACAGTTTGCTTGAGTCGTTCCGCCAAGCGTTGACCCACGATGCGCGAGGCGGTATCCGTTGGTCCACCTGCGGGGAAAGGAACGACCAGCTTGATGGGTTTATCAGGCCAAGTCGACGGCTGCGCCTGCACGCCACTCATGCAAGCCCCCAGCACAAGGCCCATCCAAAACCATCGACCCACGAACCCCATTGCGTGTTTAACAAACATAGACATCTCCAAAATTTGGTCCATCAAGCATTCGGCAGTGTCAGCACACCTGCCGCTTGCAAGGCTTCAAGTTGACTGTCACTCATCGACAACAGCTCTTGCAACACAGCGCGCGTACCTTCGCCCAATGTCGGGGGCGCCTTGCGAATGGGCAGGCGTTGCCCATCCAAACGGTAAGGCGGTGCAAACACAGGCGTCGTCCCCACCACAGGGTGTGGCATGTCTTGCACCATACGGCCACGGCGCGAACGCTCGCTCGTCAATGCCTCATGTAAGCCGGCCACTTTGCCGCAAGGTATACCCGCCGCAGTCAGGCGTTCCAACAGCAGCTCACGTGGGAATGTCTGAATCAAGGCCTTGAGCATGGGACCCAACTCCTTGCGGTTTTTGGCTCTCTCAACATTGGTGGCAAACAGAGGGTTCTCCACGATGTCTGGGCGCAAGATCACTTGACGACAAAATTTATCGAACTGTGCGTTGTTGCCCACAGCAATGATCAGCGGACCGTCTGCCGCTTCGTACATGCCATAAGGCACGATCGAAGGATGTGCGTTGCCATAGCGCTCGGGGTCATGCCCGAGATGCAAGGCATCCAAGCCGTAATAGCCAGAGACCGACAAACCGCAGTCATACAACGCCATTTCAATGAGCTGACCCACACCGCGACGTTCACGACGCAACAGGGCCGCAAGAATCGCTTGGGCCGAATACATGCCCGTCATCAAATCGACCACGGCCACGCCAAACTTCAGCGGTGGCATGTTGGCATCGCCATTGAGGGCCATCAAACCAGCCTCGGCTTGAATCACCAAGTCATAGCCGGGCCGGCGCGCCTCGGGACCACTGGTGTCGTAACCAGCCACGGCGCAATAAATCAAATCGGGTTTGATGGTTTTGAGCTGTTCATAACCGATGCCTAATTTTTCAGCGCCACCTGTTTTGAAGTTGTGAATCACCACGTCACACTGCGGCAGCAAGTCGTGGATGATTTTCAATCCCTCAGGAGATTGAAGATCCACCGTGATGGACCGCTTGTTGCGATTCATGCTGTTGTAGTAGGTCGTCTCGGTCTTGCCAATGCGTATGCCCCAATCGCGTGTATCGTCACCACGGCCTGGGTGCTCGACCTTGATCACCTCTGCACCAAAGTCACCTAAGACCATGCCGCACATGGGGCCTGCAAACACCCGAGAAAGATCCAGAACACGAATGCCCGCTAAAGGCAAGTCATGTTCTGGGTGTGAAGTAGAGGTACTCATTCGCTGACCTGACGTAGTTGGGTGTAGTTGGGTTGTCGTTTATTCAGAAAGGCATCGATGCCTTCCATGGATTCATCGCTACCCATGGCCTCGACCATGGATTGCGCTTCGAGTTCAAGTTGATCTTCCAAAGAATGACGCATGGCATGGCGACACAATTTTTTGATACGGCCCATGGCCTGCTGCGGACCTTTTGAAATCTCAGCGGCCAGCGCGATGGCCGTTGACAACGCACCGCCAGATGCCACGAGCCGATTGACCGCACCCAAGGCGTGCATCTGCTCGCCACTGAGAGGTGCACCTGTCAAACACAACTCAGTCAACACTTGGCGGGACACAAACTCAGCCAAAAATGCGGTCGCGCCACCATCAGGCGTGAGGCCCACTTTCACATAGGCCACGGTGAACTTGGCGTCTTTGGCAGCCACCAACATGTCGCACGCCATCGCCAGCGAAAGTCCTGCGCCTGCTGCCGCACCTTCTACGGCGGCGATCACGGGCTTGGGGCAATCGCGCACCGCACGAATCAAATCATGCAAGCCCTCGAGCAGTACACGACGTTCCTGCACCGACAATTCACGTCGTTTGGCCAATTGGCGAAGGTCACCGCCAGAACAGAAGTGGCCACCTTCCCCTGTGAGCACGATGGCGCCGATAGACGGGTCAATGGCCGCCTCACGTAACGCATCGGTTACAGCGGTGTAGAACTCAAAGCTCAAAGCATTGCGCGCAGCCATGTTGTTATTGGACAAAACCAACACAGCCCCTTCGCGACGGGTAAGCAATACGTGTGTCATCTATGTCTTTTGACTCAGTGTGTTTGGCTCAAGGCGATGAAACGTGCCAAATGATGGTCCTCGTCACCAAACTCATGGTCAATCATCACCAATCGCTTGGCATAGTGGGACAGGGGTAATTCCCAAGTCATACCAATACCTCCATGCAACTGAATGCTTTCCTCGGCCACCAAAGTGCCGATACGACCAATGCTGTACTTCGCCGCCGACAAAGATTTCTCACGTGTGACGCGATCTTCGTCATCAATGGCAGCAGCCGCATTGATGACCGCCGAACGCGCTTGCTCCACCTCCAACAACACGTCCACCATGCGGTGCTGTAACGCCTGAAAGCTTCCAATCGGCGCACCAAACTGTTTGCGTGTGCGCAAGTACTCCAAAGTTTGATCTTTGGCCATGTCCATCGCGCCAACAGCCTCTGCACACAAAGCCAGCAAAGCGTAGCCGCGCACGCGTTCCAACACCGCGTAGCCAGCACCCTCTGCCCCCAGCAGCGCATCGGCTGACACTTGCACATGGTCAAACACCAACTCAGAGGCACGCCCACCATCAATGCGGTTGAACGATCGATGCGTGATGCCTGCGGCCTGACCTGACACGAGGAACAAGCTGATGCCAGCCTCACTGTCGGCAGCACCCGAAGTGCGTGCAGACACCAGCAAGCAATCGGCTTTTTCACCAAAACTCACCAAGCCCTTCACGCCGTTGAGCACCCAATGTGTGCCCTCACGTTTTGCTGTGGTGGTCACATGGTTCAACTCATAGTGAGCACCCGGCTCGTCATGCGCCAAAGCGGCAATGGCTGTGCCATCCATCACACTTTGCAACTGTTCTTTTTGGGCATCGTTGCCCGCCAACATCAACGCACGCCCCACCAACAAAGCACCCAACAAAGGTTCAGGCACGATGCCTCGGCCCAAGCATTCAAACACCACACTGATGTCAAACCCTGCGCCAGCAAAGCCCCCCACCTCTTCGGGGAACAACGCACCAATCGTTCCCAGCTCAGCCAACTGGGCGTACAGCTTGGGGCTGTGCCCTTGCATGCCATAAGCCACTTGAGTGCGAACCTCTGCGCCGTATTGCTCAGAGACAAAACGATTCAAGCTGTCCATCAGCATGCGGCGGTCTTCGGTATGTTCAAAATTCATGTATTTTTCCTTTCACACGCAGCCAGCCGTCACAGGCCCAAGATCATTTTGGAAATGATGTTTTTCTGAATCTCATTCGAGCCGCCAAAGATCGACAACTTGCGGTTGTTGAAATATGACGATGCCGCCTTAGCCGCAGCCTCATCCCCCAAGGGGGGTTGCGTGTCCGAGTTGTCTTGCAAATAGGGCGCTGCATATGGCCCCATGGCGCGACGCGTCAAAGACAAAATTTCTTGGCGAATTTCGGTGCCACGAATCTTGAGCATTGAGCTTTCTGCCCCCGGCACACCCCCGCCTGCCACTGCAGCAATGACACGCAAGTTGGTGGTCTTCATGTTCTCCAGATCAATCTCGACCTTGGCCATACGCGCTGCAAACAAGGGATCGTGCGACAAAGGCTTGCCGTTGCAACGCACGCGATCTGCAACCACCTTCAGCTTTTCTAAGCCTGCGACTGAGAAGCCCACACCTGCAATATTGGTGCGCTCATAGGTGAGCAAATATTTGGCATAAGTCCAGCCCTTGTTTTCTTCGCCCACCAAGTTGGCCGCAGGCACTTTGACGTCGGTGAAAAACACCTCGTTCACTTCATGCGCGCCATCCAAGGTGATGATGGGACGTATCTCGATGCCGGGTGAGGTCATGTCCACCAGTAAAAAGCTGATGCCCGATTGCGACTTGGCCGCGCGGTCCGTGCGCACGAGGCAAAAAATCATGTTGGCGTATTGGCCTAACGTGGTCCACGTTTTCTGGCCGTTGACGATGTAATGATCGCCATCACGCACTGCTGTGGTTTTGACTGACGCCAAATCAGAACCAGATCCTGGCTCAGAGTAGCCCTGACACCACCAGTCCGAACCATCCAAGATGCGTGGCAGCCAATGCGCCTTCTGCGCTTCGCTGCCGTACTTCATCAACACAGGCCCCAACATGCTGACGCCAAACGGCACGATGCGCGGCGCGTGCGCCAAGGCGCATTCGTTTTCAAAAATAAATTTCTCTATGGCGTTCCACCCTGGGCCACCCCACTCTTCGGGCCAATGGTTGGCCAGCCAACCACGTGCGTTGAGCTTGGCGTGCCAGCCTTCCATCTCCGCCTTAGACAAATGCTCGCCTGCCCGCACTTTGGCAGACAACTCAGCAGAGAGGTTTTGCGCCAAAAAGGCACGCACCTCTTCGCGGAACGCTTCTTCTTGAGGGGTAAAGTTCAAATCCATTTGGAGCCCTTGTCAGAATATTTCGAATAAACCCGCAGCGCCCATGCCGCCTGCGATACACATGGTGACTACACCCCACTTCGCCTTACGACGTCGCCCCTCGAGTAGCAAATGGCCGACCAAGCGCGCCCCCGTCATGCCAAACGGATGGCCCAAAGAAATAGCGCCGCCATTCACATTCAGTCGTGCATCTGGAATGCCCAAGGTCTTTTGGCAATAAATCGATTGCGAAGCAAAGGCTTCGTTGAGCTCCCACAAATCAATGTCGTCCACCGTCAGACCATGACGCGCCAAAAGCTTAGGCACAGCAAACACAGGGCCGATGCCCATCTCGTCGGGCTCACAGCCAGCCAAGGCCATGCCGCGAAATGCGCCCAAGGGCTGCAAGCCCAATTGCGAGGCACGTTTGCCATCCATCATCACGCAAGCCGATGCACCATCTGAGAGTTGTGACGCATTGCCCGCTGTGATGAATTGCCCTTCACCACGCACAGCTTGCAACTTGGCCAATGACTCATAGCTGGTCCCTGGACGGTTGCTGGTGTCGTGGTCTACCGTGACTTCTTGGTACGACACTTCTTTGGTATCTTTGTCCGTCACAGCCATCGTGGTGGTGACGGAAATAATTTCTTCTTTGTAACGACCGGCCACTTGTGCCTCTGCTGTTTTACGTTGGCTCTCGACAGAAAAACGATCTTGGTCCTCGCGGCTGATGTTGTAGCGCTTGGCCACGATGTCCGCCGTCTCAATCATGGGCAAGTACAAGTCCGGTTTGTGCTGTGACATCCAGGGGTCAATGCCATCGTCCACCGTGGTACCCGGCCTCGGCGCAGGCCCGAAATACTCTCTAAACCACCGGCCACCATCACAGGCGCACCGTCAACCACAATGCGCCCCGCTGCCGCGGCAATGGCTTGCAAACCCGAGGCACAAAAACGGCTGACAGTGGCCCCCGCAATGCTCAGTGGCAAACCGGCACGCAGCACACTGGCACGTGCCACATTGCGCCCTGTACGCCCCTCTGGATAACCGCAACCCAAAATCACATCTTCAATCAACTGGGCATCCACGCCTGAACGCTGCACCGCCGCTTGCACAGCATGCGAAGCCAACTCGGCTCCCGAGATGGCGTTGAACTCACCACGGTGCGACTTCGTCAGTGGTGTACGAGCTGTGGAAACAATGACCGCTTCACGCATACAAATCCTTTCAATAATTTCTGATCAGCGGTTCAAGCTGTCAAAGTTTTTGCCTTCGTTCACCAACTGCACCAAGAGTGGCGAGGGCTGCCAAAACAAGGGGTCTTGTTTGGCAAACGCTTGGATGTCGGCCAAGATTTTTTCTAAGCCCACCATGTCGGCGTACTTCATGGGGCCGCCACGATGGCGTGGAAATCCGTAGCCATGCACAAACGTGACGTCCACATCCAAAGGACGCAACGCAATGCCTTGGTGCACCACATTCGCGCCTTCGTTAATCATGGCTGCCATGTATTTGCGAACAATCAGCTCTGGCGTCATCGCACGCGGTTGGATGTTGGCGCGCACACGCTCGGCATCAATGATGTGCAACACCTCGGGATCTGGCACACCGGTGCGTGAGCCTTCGGGGTAGAGGTAATAACCGCGCCCCGTTTTTTGCCCAAACCAACCCCGCTCGCAAATGCGATCGGCAATTTGCACATAACGCGCTTTC
>Ga0213931_1000036_pt1 | contig 10405 bp, 5 predicted proteins | sample McNCre317MT_FD_169140 | JGI IMG/M metagenome (GOLD analysis project Ga0213931, IMG submission 169140) | Metatranscriptome of freshwater microbial communities from McNutts Creek, Athens, Georgia, United States - 3-17 MT (Metagenome... | ecosystem: Environmental > Aquatic > Freshwater > Creek... | reverse complement strand
TTTGTTGTTATTTTTATAACATGCGAATATTTTACAATGATTGGCCGGTAGGCCACTGTTATAGAGGTATCTATGAATTCGTCGAACAATATTATGGTGTTGTTATTCAACAAAAATTGGTTGACTATTGTCCCTTATTAATTGATGTATTATCATCTATTATTCCCGTTATCGGGTTAAATGGACTAATACCATGTCCTTTCTACGTTGCATCAAATTTATTACACTTTGATGGCATGAAATGTAACATCTTAATTGAAATTAGCACTCTGTTAAATTTATATAATGCTAATTATCGTATTGGTATGACTTCAATCAATAATTTACAAAATGATTTAGCCACTATGTCAAGCATGATTGGTTTGAGTCCTACAGAATATTTGCAAGAAAATCAACATAACAGATTGATTCAACAAGTTTGTGCAGATACAGCTTCTCAATTTATGAAGGCTTCATTACTTGCTAATGTTGAAACTGATCAAAAATTTATAAATGGTAGAGAAGTTGTACATTTACCTTACGTTAATAATCATCAGAATACTGCACAACAATTAAATCAAATTGATGTTAGATCATATTATCCAGAATTTGATATAAAGTTTACATCACAAATTTATCATCAACATGCTCTTAATGCAAATTTACGTATTTTAGAAGATAAGATAGCAGATAAATATTTAAATTATACTAAAAATTCCATATCGAATATAGATTCACACGATTTTGTAATGATTGATGTTGGAGGTGATTATGCTAAGTCTATAATTGAAAATAAATTAAATATTCATACTTGTGCTAATAGTATTGATAATCCCGAAGATGGTTCTAGATATACACGTTCTGGAATGAAATTAGCTCAAGCTATAACCGATGGAAAAATAGTCAAACAAAATTATGAAAAAACTCATTTTTATTGTCATAATCCCGCTCAAGATTGTAATTATACTGCTACTACGTTAAAATTTTTACATTCATCTTATGATATGACTAACGAAATAAAAGGAAAAATATTATATAACAAGAAAGCATTATTTGCAATTGAAGTTTTAAAAGGAGACATTCGTTATTTAATATGCACAGAAACTCACAATAGAAATGAAGGAATACGAATATTTAGATCAACTGAAACTGGAATAATGAATCCTAACGGTAAATACATCACATTTTCTGGTATTGGTGATAGCAGTCACGGATATACACATAATTTTAATACTTATAAATCACATTTTTATACTGGCTTAATTGTTTATAAAGATGCAATGTATAGGCGAGAATGTATTGCCACTCGAGCTGGTACTATGTTCTTCTCAATTACAAAGGTTTCAAATAATGTTGAGAGACCAATTACTGGTTCAGTTATGTTTTCTTTGTGTACATATGAAAATTCTAAAGTTATCACTACATTTACAAATTTAAATACTAATACTATGAAAGCGATTCCCTCTTTAAGGTTACAACCCGTTAGCTTCATTGCACCAACAGATATGATTGATGCTACTCTTAATTATGCTAATTCACTTGAAGGTAACAAATTTGTTTTGAATAGCATTCGAACATATGCCAAATCAATTAATTCTTCTATGGTTATCAATAATATCACAATACATCATACTCGCGGCGGTAGATTATCATCGAGTGAATTGGAATTATTCAGTTTATCAATGTATATCTATTCAATGAAAGAACGTGCAAAAACAGCCGAGATGTTACATATGATGACAAAAGATGCTAAGAAGATGTTCGAAACTACTATTTCTAGTTATTTCAATCTTAAAGATAAACTTCAACATTTTATTTTTAAAACATTATTGGGCTGGTGTGAAAAGAAATGTACATATCCAATTCTTATTGAAAGTTTACTTACTATTACTGATACATCCAGCCATGTTGATTATTTTAAATGCGGAAGAACGGAATTTCCACTTGAATTTAAAAAACAATTAATTTTGTTGGATGAAGAACTTAATAAAGCAGTAGAAAAAACGATGGATGAAAAAATTGCGCGTTCTCATTTTAATAATATTACAAAAACATTAAAATTACCACCAACAAAACAAACAAAAAATTCTATGACTGTTACGCCGTATGATAAAACATTAGTAAAGAAAATATCAGGTGTTGATAATTTATGTGCGTTTAGAGCATTAGCGTATGTTCTCGGTATTGATGATGTTGAATTTATGATTGATATCATTACTGACATTATGGATGATGAAGTATTAACAGAATCATTAACATCATATGAAAAGGAATTAATTATGGATTCATTACAAACAAGAATTGGAAATTTCACGACATTAGCATTTATTGGTAATGTAGTTGGTGTTTCAACACAATTGTTTATTAAAAGTCATAATCCAATAAAATATGATACTGACCATTGTGATGATGTTTCAGTAGTAGTAAAATATTTATACACTAATGGCGATCCTATTGGCCATTATGATGTAATTGAAAATCCATTATTTGATAAATTAAGATTATCACGCACTTTGGCTCAATTAATTATTGATTTATCATATCGTGATGGTAAATGTTCTCAACGGTTTAAGGAAAATAAATTAAAATATAATAACGAATATCAAAATTTACATAATATTCTACCAGATATGATAATAAATAGATCCGCAATGAAGATTGTTGATATTATAAATAAATATAATATTAAATTTGATTCAGTATATGAGATTGGTAGTGGTGTTGGTGGAGTTGCGTGTTTAATGTCAAAAATTCCAAATGTTATTTATACTGGAGCTTCTAAACATAATTCTAATGAAACTAAATTGTATCACTATGATATGAAAGACTATGATATATTACATGAAGAAATACCTGTATCATCTGTTGATTTGTTAATTTATGATGCATCAAATGGAGAACATGATGACTATCATAAATATGATAAGGATATGATGTCAAAGTTTTTGATTAATCTTAAAAAACAAAATATAGATCACAACTATTTGATACTTAAAGTTATTGATGTTTGTGATGATTTATATTTAAAATCAATTTTAAGAAATATCAGAATGAATTGTATTGGTATTCATAAATGTCCATTAATGAACCCTTACTCAACTGAAGCGTATCTAGTTTTTTCAAAACAAGGACCATCTGTTAATATTGAAAATGATACATTGAATATATTACAAAGATTAATAAATTGTAAAATTGATGATGATTTTATGAAAGTGGGATTTAATGAAGTTTTTGGTTCAAATAAGATCATTGAAAAAATATTAAAAACTGCGGCTTTAGGCGCAAAATCTAAACTTAAATTGCCCGGTAATGAGAATACAATCGCAGATATTATTAGTGTCGTCAACAAAAATGATATATTTATGGCTTATTCAGCTTTAGTCAATAATAATTTTAAGTGGTTTATTGAATTATGCGATAAATACACAAAAACAAGACATATGGAAACTACATCATTAATGTTATTACAATTTCTTTTGAAACGTTTAATAAAAGATAGCAATCACAGTTTGATAACCACTTTAACTCATCAACTTAAATTTGGTAATATGCTTAATGAGATTGTTAAAGAATATCAATTTGGAAGAACCGTTAGTAATTATACTTTAACTGAAAAAGAAATCGATACTTTAAGTGATATCGATAATAAGATCATTAATCAAATGAAGAAATTCAATCCAGAAACAAAAATAGTCATTAAACAACCGATTTATAAGCGACGTAATGCAAACTTACGTGATACAATAATTAAAGCAAGTGATGATATAACAGAACTTTTTGATTTAAATAGTGATGACACAAGTAGTGTGAATAGTGATGAGGATATTATAAAATTACAAGAAATAGGAAATGAAATTGATATTAATTCTGAAAACCAAGAATTAAATATTAAAGATGAATCATCAACAGAAGAAATAAAGATTGTATCATTGTACGAACCAAAATCAATACAAAAGCTTACTGAATTACAAGAGAGTTCTAATATTATACCACTAAAGGAGAAAGAAATAACAAAATGTGAAAATGATGTTAAAATTACAACCGAATCAGAAATTACAAAATATAATTTTAATGAATATTTTGATATTTCTCTGTCGTCAACTTCTGCGAACCCAATTAAAGTTATAGCTAATAAAGAACGATGTGGTATAATCATTTCTGAAGTTAATATTAATGATGTAAATAATAAATTATCGTATATAATTGATGATGAACGTTTAACACCATTAATGGTTGATTTACCTTTTCGTGTTGCTGATAGTGAACTTGTTAAATTGCAATTTAAAATTAAAAATACTTTGATAAAATATAATTTCATGAAAAATGATTATACGGATATTGCACATTTAAATCAAGTTATTGCAATTGAAGATGACTTTATCGTAAGAAATATAATTGAAGGTACCAAGCCGATGTATAATGTTGACACTAACGATCAATATTTTTATGAGAAGAATGCAGTAATAGAATTTATAAAGAATGTGTCAAATGATGTTAAAGCGTGTGAAGAAACTTATTCCATTGCATATAAAAATCTTGTAAGTAATAATTATAATCCTAATGTCTTTAATAATTTTCCAAAAGAAAATTTTTCAATATATGATAGTCACACTTCAAAGTTCGTCGTTCCTCCTAGGATTCCTTATACTAATCAAGTATTATATGCGTATGACGGATCTAAATTTGTGTTGATGTCTGAAATATCTACAGATGTTAGGTATTATTTAGTTGGTGAAACATCATGCCTATTGTTAAAGCATAGAATGAATAGTAATTTGGATAACATGGACTTTAATACTAATTATCCACCATTGTATTATAAACAAGGCGTCCCAGGTTGCGGAAAAACTACAAAGTTGATTAGTGTGTTTAAAAATCAAAAGACTACATATTTGACTATAACGAGGAAAAGTAAAGATGATGTGAGAAATGCTTTAATTAAGAATTATGATAAATCCGTAAAAAATTCTGTTAAAACTCTTGCAAGTGCATTATTGAATGGAATAGGTAATGAACAAATAATACTTTTTGATGAATGTAATATGACGCATCTTGGTTCTATCTTAGCAATAGCTGCGTTATATAAAGCAAAGGCAATAATTTGTTTAGGTGACGATCAACAATTATCTAATATTGAACGTAATGCCTTAAATTGTGCACACTATGACATATTAGATAAAGTAGGTATATATTTGGGTAAATTTAAAATATCTTATAGATGTCCTCCGGATGTTTGTGCATTATTTGAAAATGAATATGGTATTGGTAATTTCTTAAGTACTAAACCATTTATTGAATCTACTATGCATGTAAAGCACTATAATTCTTTTGAACAAATATTGAATGAAATTAAAGATATAGATGATATTCATATCATCACATTGAATCAGGCTGAAAAATCACGATTAATACAATTCGGATTTAAAAATGTTACAGATGTCAATACTGTGCATGAATCTCAAGGCATGTCAGCGAAACATATCGTTTTTATTCGCGATAATGATAAAATTAGTGAAGAACTATATAAAAATCCAAAACATTTTCTAGTTGCTTTAACTAGGTATACTCATTCTTTCACTTATTACATAAAAACATCGATGCATACTGATTATTACGCGGAAAGAATTAACAATAATAAAACATATTGCCGTAATGTTGAAATGGCGAAATATACAACGGATAATGTAGAAAATTTTGAGTTACCCTTAGAAGTTATTGAATTAATAAATAGGACATGCCTAAATAATCACACGATGATTAAGAAGAACAATACAAAAATTAAAAGTGAACAATTCGATAAATCCGGTAATGATATATTTGTCTTTGATCAAGATGAATATATCACTCATATCACAAATAATTCTTCAGCGTATCAAGGACCAGCTATACAATTAACACCTATACCACCATTATTTTTAAAAACACCGAATACAGATATAGTATTGAGAAATAATGGGTTTATTGATTATACTATTTATACCCCTACTAATTTCGAACCACCAAAAATGGATATACTGAAACCTAAACCAGTTATTAGGAACAATAATATTACATGTTTTAAGGAAGTATTAAATGCTGCCTATCAACAACTAAAGCCCGATGCCATCATGGCTATTCCATCCACATTACCTAGGATTATGTCAGAAGCTGATCATAGTGTCTCTGTTGATAGTATTATAGCTAATCCTGGAAAGTGGAGATGCCACAACAAGACTTATGATTTTTTAATCCCAGAAATAAAAACTGATTGTCCAGCTGAAAGACCTAGGAATCATTTAGAGATTTTATTTGGATTATTAAAAAGAAACCTAAACGTTCCCATATTTAGTTCTGATCTTGATGCAAAAACTAGTGCAAAGTGTTTATTTGGTGCACTATACAGTCAATTTATTGATAAATCAAAAATTCATCTTATAAAAACGTATCAAAAGAATATTTTAACACCTACTAAAAATATGGTTCATGAGTGGATGAAAACACAACCAGCGTCAATTGATAGTGCTATTGATGAAAATTTTATATTGAACGATGCTAGATTAAATGTCTTTAATTTAGATATAAAAACAACACCTAAATCTAATTTAGAAGACGATGCGTTATCAAACTATGCTGCAGTTCAAACAATAGCCAGTCATGATAAAGCAGCAAATATGATCTTTTGTCCAATTTTTCGAGAAGCTACTAAACGTATTGTAAGCTTGTTGACTGGTAATTGTATTTTCTTTAATAACATGTCATTGGAAGAATTTGAATACAGGATTAATAAGGATGGAATATGCGACATGATGGAAAACTATGAAGCTCTCGAGATTGATTTTAAACAGTTTGATAAATCGCAACAACTAATGGTATTATATTTTGAAATGGAGTTATATCGTATGGTAGGAGTTAGTGAAAAATTACTAAAAATCTGGTGGAAAGCTAATGAATGCAGTACATTAAGAGATAGGTCATTTGGATACAGTGTCGATGTTGGTGCTCAAAGAAAAAGCGGCGTAGGAACAACGTTAATAAGTAACACTATGCTAACTGCAGCAATTGTAGCTTTTCTTTATCCTAATGATATACATTATGCCATGTTTGCTGGTGATGATTCTTTAGTTTTTGGTCGTAATTTAAAGAATAAATCTGAAGAAATTGCCGATTTTGCTAACCTTGAATCAAAATTTTTTCGCTATAATAGTTATTCATTTTGTTCAAAATATCTTATACGCGTTGATAACTATATTAAAGTTGTACCATGTCCATTTAAATTGTTGACTAAACTCGGAAGGAGTGATATGATCAACTATGAACATGTTGAATGTTATAGAAGATCATTATTAGATTTAACATCAGTTTTAAAGGATAAAAATATTGACGAACAAATTAATGCAGCAATATTAGAAAGATATCGAAAATCAATTGATATAGGTACAGTCTGCGAAGCAATATTATATGCTGTTAGTGATACAAGACATTTCAATCAACTTTTTACAGTTGGTGAAAACGCAGTTATTAAGGAAGGAATTTTACTCCCGAGTTGTGATAAATAACTTTTCTATATAATGTCGCCCCCACCCAATTTGAGTTCTTCAAATCCTACAACAAGTTTAACAACATCTAAACGAAATATACGTAATAATAAACGTAATAATAAACAAAAATCTAATAAACCATCGTTTATTTACAATATAAAAACTCAAGTTCTAAGATTTTTTAAATAATAATAATGGTTGCATTTACAAGATCCCTTGAACGTGTTGCATCTGATCCAGTAACTTTGTTATTATTATGTTCATGGTTAGTTGTTGTAGGTGTTGAGTATAAATACATTACTAACAGTCCGATTGATAAACTTATTGCAGACAATACAGTTAATAACACCACTAACTTGATTGGTACCGCAGCAACATATTTTAAAAAATATAATCACTTTGCTCCAAGTCTTATTGCTTCAGGTATAGTTATTTATAACATTCCTGACGTTGCTACTATAGCCGCTGTATCTGTTGTTGAATTTTATGCAACTACACATTCTTTAGATCTACGTTTTCATATACTTGTAAGCGTCATAATTTTTGTCTATTTTGCTTTAAACAAACCACAACATAGACTAGTTTGGTTAGCCATTTCTATAATTTTATTATATAATATGTGACTAATTCCAGATCAAATTATTACTTTAGAATCCGCAACAATACCGACACCTGTTCAAAAACCCGAAACAACACCTGTTGAACAACCCGATACAACAATCGCACCACAAATACAAAATGTTCGTATGTTTGTGGGTCCAAACCAAATGCCTATTACTGGTCGTGGTAGAAATAATATTAATAATGAAATCAGACGCCATTAATTATTCCTCACATTCGTTTTCACCTTATGATTTTTTACGTAATGGCACAAATTTTACTTTTTCTTTACGTTTTGACAATACGTCTTCAACATTTAGTTTACCGCAAAGATATGATTTAGAATGTATTGATGTAATCGGTGGTACTGCTCTTAAACCTGACGATTGTTCGTTCACTAAATTGGACTGTACTTTTGTCGCTCTCGTATTTCAAAGAAATGGATTTTTATCATTTTCACAAGTTGCTGTCTGCTTAGGTGTGTTACCTGAACGTGATTATATAACTATTAAAGACATTCCGAAAGTATATTTTTTAAATCCATCTTTTTATAATATTCAAAATAACTCATATAATAGTTGGTTTTTGTTATCCCGTTTTTTATTTGAATTTTCTGATGGTAATATTGTATTAGCGCCGTATTATTCAGCTGACGATTATGTGTTAAATTATGATGGTCACCGAGTTTGTTTTTCACATCATTTGGCTCCATTTTATAATGATTTATTTACTGATAGAAATGAACTTGATATTAGAAAAAGATCAACAGTTACAAGAGAAAGTGGTAATTATTTTGTTAGTAATATTAATGATAATAATCTATTATATTCTGACATTCCATTATTGTTTAAATCATCAGAACATTTAATTAATTTTCCTTTTCAAAAATATATAAAAACCTGTCAATACATTTTAAATGGAGTTTGTGTTGATGGTTTTGTTCAACAATGGTCATCATTTACAGATCAACAATTTAATGACACTGATTATCATTGTTATGGCGTTCGAACAACAAATACTTGGTATGTGGTTATAGGGATAAATATACTTCATCATTTTCTATCTTTGGTTGATGATATTGTGGAAATAGTTATAAAAACTACCTTTGTTGTGTTATATACTATACTTGAAGATGTATTTTTTACGTTTAATCATAGGTTTGTTATATTAGAATCTATCATTATAATCATTATATTCTATATATTTAATAAAAAATTTATATTATCATTATTATACTTGTTAATATTATTAGTAATTTGTGGTTTTCATCGTAATCAAATTATTGGGCAAATATCTGAAAGTCTACAATTGTCTGAATTTATTGAAAATAGGATATTAAATTTTTTGCATTATCCTTAAGGTCATATATTTTATTTTTTATTAATGTCTGGGTTAACTGCACGATTCACAATATCAAGTTTAAAAATACTTGATACTATTTTTCAAAAGATATATGCCAAATTGCAGAAACGGTTTTATATTAATGTTTTAATAACAGAATTTTTAAAACCTACTGAAGATCTATATGAAATTGATGGTAATTTATTTTATTATTATCCCCCATTAGTTGAAATTAGAGATTTATCACAATATCGAAATCTAATTGCAGTTACATCTAGAACCAATTACCACGAAGACATAATTGGAATTTATTACGAACCTAATGTGTCCCAGAAGTATATTAGATCTACTGCTTCTTGTTGATTACAGACATCATACCGATAAAACATTATTACGTATAATCATATTAAATTATGGGTGTGATGAGATTAAATCTAATATCAAAATTTCTATTTCTGATTCATACACTGATATCTACAATATGGTCTACAATCATGTACACAATAAATATTCTATTTGATAATAGATTGTGTCTATATCATCCATTAATGACTAAAAAATATTGTATGCTTTCAGATATTCAAAAATTAATAAATTCAATGCATAATGTAGATTTAAATTCAAGAAATGAATTTATTCATGAATTTAAGAATCTTAAGATTTTTTCAATTGATGAGTACTTTATTCCTGTTGATCATTTTATTGATGTTAATAACCCAATAATATCGTATCTTATGTTTATGCTGCAAATGTCTATCACATTTAAACAAGATAGTAATATTAGTGAGTATAATTTTTGGGTTAACTTTTTTGAACGTTTTATTATAATATATAATCATATTATCAATGTCGAAGATAATCATATTTTTGGTATTTATAATCGTGATTATTTTATTCTTTAATTTTTATTTACTTTATTTTTCTTTTGCGGTTTCCCTTTTGTTTCCGTTAATTTTTATTTTTATCAT
>Ga0213931_1000034_pt1 | contig 10507 bp, 7 predicted proteins | sample McNCre317MT_FD_169140 | JGI IMG/M metagenome (GOLD analysis project Ga0213931, IMG submission 169140) | Metatranscriptome of freshwater microbial communities from McNutts Creek, Athens, Georgia, United States - 3-17 MT (Metagenome... | ecosystem: Environmental > Aquatic > Freshwater > Creek... | reverse complement strand
GCTTCTTGCGGTGAACCTTAATTTTGTCGCGTTCTCTCATTACTTGGGGGATGCCGCAGGGCAGGTATTTGTGTTCTTTATATTGACGGTAGCTGCCGCGGAGTCTGCCATTGGATTGGCTATTTTGGTTGCGTTGTTCCGCAACCTACGGACAATCCACGTTGATGATCTGGACAGTCTCAAGGGATAGGACGCTCTTCAATGACCGATATTCAGAAGCTTTATTTAGCAGTTCCCCTCGCCCCACTTTGCGGGGCGATAGTTGCTGGTCTGTTTGGGCGTGCTATAGGCAGGGTGGGTTCTCACATTGTAACTATTCTTGGGGTGGCTATCGCTCTTATGGCGTCGCTGTACATTTTCCAGGATGTGCGTGGTGGTAATGTTTTCGACGGGCCAGTTTATACCTGGGCAACAAGCGGCGTCCTCAAGTTCGAGATTGGCTTCTTGATTGATTCGCTAACGGTGATGATGATGTTAGTTGTCACCTTTGTGTCGCTGATGTTTCACATATATACCATCGGCTACATGTCAGAAGATCCTGGATACCAGCGATTTTTCAGCTACATTTCTTTGTTTACCTTTTCGATGCTTATGTTAGTCATGTCCAACAACTTTCTACAGCTTTTTTTTGGCTGGGAAGCTGTAGGTCTTGTCTCGTATTTGTTGATTGGCTTTTGGTATACGCGTCCTAGCGCAATTTTCGCCAACATGAAGGCGTTTCTTGTCAATCGCGTTGGGGATTTCGGCTTTCTTCTCGGTATAGGGCTGGTTGCTGCGTATGCTGGTTCTCTCAATTATTCAGAAGTGTTCTCAAAGGTAGATGATCTTGTTGAAATGACCGTTCCAGCGACAGGGTGGCCGCTTGTTACAGCGATTTGTATTGGTTTGTTTATTGGGGCGATGGGAAAATCCGCGCAAGTCCCCTTGCATGTTTGGTTGCCGGATTCTATGGAAGGTCCTACCCCGATCTCCGCGTTGATACATGCGGCGACGATGGTGACAGCGGGAATTTTCATGGTCGCGCGAATGTCCCCACTTTTCGAGTTTTCCGAGACCGCCCTGTCCTTCGTGCTCGTAGTTGGCGCGTCCACTGCACTCTTCATGGGGTTTCTCGGGATCGTGCAGCATGACATTAAGCGCGTTGTCGCGTACTCCACGCTCTCGCAACTTGGTTACATGACGGTTGCACTCGGCGTTTCGGCGTATTCGGCTGCTGTATTTCACCTGATGACGCATGCTTTCTTCAAGGCGTTGCTTTTTCTCGGCGCGGGTTCTGTGATTATCGGCATGCATCACGATCAGGACATGCGGAACATGGGTGGCCTTTGGAAATACATGCCTATAACGTGGTTCACATCCTTGGTAGGTTCTCTGGCTTTGATCGGCTTCCCGCTGATGTCGGGTTTTTATTCAAAGGACTCGATTATAGAAGCGGTTCATTTGTCAAATATTCCAGGGACTGGCTACGCATACTTTTGTGTTGTCGTTGGGGTATTTGTGACTTCCTTTTATTCTTTCCGTATGTATTTCCTCGTTTTTCATGGGAAGGAACGTTTTGGAAGCGTTGCTCATGATGAGGACCGGCACGATACGCATGTGGAGGAGCATGAGCATCATGGACTTCGCGCTGGTCAAAAGCCCCATGAATCACCTTGGGTAGTTACGTTACCCCTTATTTTGTTAGCGATTCCGTCGGTCTTCGTCGGGTACTTCACGATTGACCCTATCCTATTTGGTGATTATTTTGAAGGCGTAATTCACACAGCCGAAAGTCATGCTGTGCTGGTGAAGCTTTCGGAGGAGTTTCACGGGCCCTTGTCTATGGCTATACACGGTTTGACTGCGTTGCCTTTCATGCTGGCAATGGCAGGAGTCGTTACTGCTTGGTTTTTCTATATGGTGGCGCCTTTCGTCCCCGAGAAGGTTGTGCGGGCTTTCAAGCCTATACATACGCTGCTCGAGAATAAGTATTATTTTGACAAGTTTAACGAATTGGTGTTCGCTGGCGGCGCACGATTGCTTGGTCGGGGATTATGGCGAATCGGCGATCAGGTTTTGATCGACGGATTGCTTGTAAACGGATCAGCTAAGGCTGTTGGTCTTTTTGCTCAGGTTTCGCGGCTGTTTCAAAGTGGTCATATTTATCAATACGCGTTCTCGATGATAATTGGGCTCTTCGTCTTGTTAACCTTTTGGTTTAACCGTGGATGAGCTTACCAGATAGCAATTGTTAGACACCTAGCAAAGTTATGAATAAGGCGCCTAGTGCTGGTGCATTGAACGGAAATATGAAATGACGGGTATCCCATTCCTTAGCCTTGCGATTTGGACGCCGGTGGTCGGCGGGCTTTTGACACTCGCGTCCGGCTCGGATCGTAACGCTTCTGTCGCCAGATTCATTGCGCTTGTGTCTGCTTTTGCAGGGCTGGTTGTCACGATTCCTCTTTATTCGAATTTTGATGTTTCGACGAGCGCTATGCAGTTTGTGGAGTCCTACGCTTGGATTCCAAGATTTAACATCAACTATGTACTCGGTGTTGATGGTATATCGGTGCTATTTCTGTTGTTGAACAGCTTCATAACCCTGATCGTGGTTATTGCTGGGTGGGAGGTGATTCAGGAGAAGGTTGCCCAGTATATGGCTGCATTTCTTTTGATGTCTGGTCTGATTAATGGAATTTTCAGTGCACTCGATGGGGTGTTGTTCTACGTATTTTTCGAGGCGTCACTGATTCCGCTTTTCATTATTATCGGCATATGGGGTGGTCCGAACAGAGTTTATGCGGCTATAAAATTTTTCCTTTATACGCTTGCGGGATCGCTCTTGATGTTGATTGCCTTGCTTTATCTCTTTATGGAATCGGGTGGGAGCTTTAATATTTTAGATTGGCATCAGCTTAAGCTGGGCATGGATGTGCAATCTTTGATTTTTTGGGCGTTCCTCGTTTCTTTTGCGGTCAAGGTTCCGATGTTTCCTGTGCATACCTGGCTGCCGGACGCGCACGTCGAGGCGCCGACGGGAGGCTCTATTGTTCTGGCCGCAATCGGCTTGAAGCTGGGTGCCTATGGGTTTCTGCGTTTTTCCTTGCCTATTTCTCCAGACGCAAGTCATGCTTTTGCACCGCTGATAATTGGTTTGTCGTTGATCGCCGTAATATATATTGGTTTCGTTGCGTTGGTTCAGACGGATATGAAGAAGTTGGTTGCATATTCGTCGATATCACATATGGGGTTCGTGACTCTGGGTTTCTTCATTTTTAATCCCGTTGGTGTTGAGGGCGCCCTCGTACAGATGATTTCGCACGGATTTGTTTCTGGAGCGATGTTTGCGTCCATTGGTGTTTTGTACGATAGGATGCATTCACGACAGATTGCCGATTACGGCGGTGTGGTAAACGTAATGCCCAAATTTTCAGCGTTGTTCATGCTCTTTGCGATGGCAAATTCGGGATTGCCAGCTACTTCGGGATTTGTCGGTGAATTTATGGTTGCGCTCGGAGCTGTCCAGTTCAACTTCTGGGTCGGTTTCGCAGCAGCGACTACGTTGATCGTGGGTGCTGCTTATACCTTGTGGATGTATAAGCGAGTTGTTTTTGGGGAGGTCACCAATCAACATGTTGCGGAACTTAAGGACATAGGCAACCGGGAATTTTTCGTCCTCGGAGTGTTGGCGGTTTGCGTCCTCGCGATGGGTATTTATCCGTTTCCTATTACCGAGGTTATGCATGCGTCCGTAAATGAGCTTTTGAAGCATGTTTCATTAAGCAAGCTCTAATCTTTGTGGACTGTACAGAATCTCTTAGGACCGTAGGCCTGATATGAACTTTGTTATTCCCGATTTTACTCCTGCGGCGGCAGAGATTTTCGTTGCCGCTATGTCGTTCGTTATACTGATAGCGGGTACGTTCGCGAAGGATGGGCGAGTTATTTCATATATATTGAGCCAGGTGGCATTGTTTGGAGCTGCGGCAATTACGCTCTTTTCGATGGACGGTCAGATTGCATTTACGTTCAGCAATATGTACGTCGACGATTTGATGGGGGATTTTCTCAAGTTGTTACTATATTTTTCTGTCGCAACTGTGCTGCTTTACTCTCGTGGGTACATGCACGATAGGAAGATTGAGACGACCGAATACTACGTACTTGCGATCTACGCGACCTTGGGCATGATGGTGATGATTGCGGCTAATCATTTCCTCACGCTGTATCTTGGGTTGGAGCTTCTTTCCTTGGCGCTCTACGCGATGGTTGCGCTGCAAAGGGATTCTGCGCGTGCAACTGAAGCTGCAATGAAGTATTTTGTACTTGGAGCACTTGCGTCCGGACTTCTGCTTTATGGAATCTCTATGCTGTATGGTGCTACAGGGACTCTCGAGATCTCGGGGGTTGCACAGGCCATTTACCATCACGCTGAGAATAAGACGGTTCTGATGTTCGGCTTGGTGTTCGTCGTGGCGGGGCTTGCGTTCAAATTGGGAGTTGTTCCTTTTCACATGTGGATACCGGACGTCTATCATGGGGCGCCAACTTCGATAACCTTAATGATTGCTTCCGCTCCCAAGCTCGCAGCGTTCGGTATGGCGATGCGCTTGCTAGTGAACGGCCTCTTTGAGCTTGCGGACCAGTGGCAGTCTATGCTGATGTTCCTTGCAGTTCTTTCGATTATTCTGGGTAATTTGGCGGCAATTGCACAGTCCAATATCAAGCGAATGCTCGGCTACTCGGGTATCTCTCATATGGGGTTCATGCTGTTGGGTTTGGTTTCGGGGGTGGTTGGCGGCGACAGGCATTATGCACTTAATGCTTATAGTTCTTCGATGTTTTACGTTGTATCGTACGTGCTGATGAGCATGGCGTCGTTCGGAGTTTTGTTGCTTCTCTCGCGCAGCGGGGTTGAGGCCGAACTTGTGGATGATCTCAAGGGATTGAATAGGCGAAATTCGTGGTTCGCGGGTGTAATGGCGATAGTGATGTTTTCGATGGCAGGGATCCCTTTCTTTATTGGGTTTTTCGCGAAATTTTCCGTTCTTCAGGCAGTGGTCGCAGCAGGATATCTGTGGATAGCGATTCTTGCTGTGCTCATGTCCCTTGTTGGAGCGTTTTATTATTTGAGGGTTGTCAAGGTGATGTTTTTCGACGAACCTGTTGATAGCGCGCCAATTGTCGCGCCCACAGAGATGCGAGTGCTTTTGTCGATGAACGGGATCGCGGTAGCCGTTTTGGGATTGATGCCGCAGGGGTTGATGTCGCTCTGTGCTTATTCTTTGCTCGGCTCATTGTAAACCGTACTGTATAGATGATTTTTTGCTGTGATCGGTGCGTTCTTGGTTTTATTTTGTTTGATCAGTAATCTGGTCTTCGTCAGTGATCGGCTGTTCGGCGTCGTGCCGCTGGGCTGCAGCAAGGGGGCGGTTCTCAGGACATTGGAAGTAATTCTGTCGACGGTACTTTGTTTGAGTATTCTTCGTGCGATCGAGTCGAGTCAGTATGGGGGAGCGTACCTGCAAGGGTGGGAATTCTACGTAATCCTGTGCTGCTTGGCGGTTGTGTCAGTATTTCCGGGGTTTGTTTATAAGACGCTCTGGCGAAAATAGTCGTTTATTACGGGCCCGGGATTATCCCGGGCTTGTTTTTTTTGTGTTGCTCCTCTTCAATTTCAGGTCCTTGTGCATGATTCATAGTGTTCAGAACTTCGTGATAGTGGGTCGCACCAGTGATGGAAAAACGTTTCGTCCGAGCGACTGGGCAGACCGCCTGTGTGGAATCATGTCGGTCTTTGGGGCGGACAACAAAATGACTTATTCGCCGTATGTGCGCCCCGCCTGCAATTTGAAGGGCGACAAGACGGTTCTGGTTGATGGCAGGATTCACGATATCGAGCCGTTGGCTTACAATTTTTTAAGAAATTTTGCGAAGGACAACGATCTCCAGGTGGAGGTTTTGCCGGCGGATTATTTCTTATAGTGGTTTGCCGCAGATGTCGAAGTCGGAGCGGGGAATCATCGATCCGACTTTCGGGGTGTCGCTTGGAGGTCAGACCAGGATCTCTACAAGGTCTGGGTGGCTGAGAAAGCCCCGGGGACTGGCGGTGGCACCGTATGCGCCTGATTGGAACACGGCGACGAGGTTTCCGGGTTGCGCGTCAGGAAACTCCATCTTGTCGGCAAGGACGTCGAGGGGTGTGCACAAGGGGCCAACGACAGAGGCTGTTTCGGTGCTTTGAGTATTCATCCGGTCGGCGATTGCAACAGGATAATTTTTTCGGATAACTTGTCCGAAGTTCCCAGAGGCGGATAGGTGGTGATGAAGACCACCGTCGGTCACGAGAAAGGTGTGGCCGCGGGAGATTTTTCGGTCGAGTATCCTGCAGACATATACACCCGCTTCTCCGACGAGATATCGGCCTAGTTCAATGACGATTTCGGCCTTGGGAAGCTTCTTGCGGGCTTCATCGGCGATCCTAGAGAGATTGTCGGCGATCTGAGTGAGGTCGAGTCTTTTCTCTCCTGGGAAGTAGGGAATGCCAAACCCGCCGCCGAGGTTCAGGAATTTGACCGGAGACGGGGCGTGTTCGGAAAGCTGAACAGCAAGGTCGAAGCATTTACGCTGTGCTTCGACGATCGACTCGGGGCGCAGGTTCTGCGAGCCGGCAAAAAGGTGGAAGCCCTCGAATGCGAGTCCTGATCGGCCGATTTCGGCTAACAGAGCTGGAACCTGTTCGGCATCGACACCGAATTGCTTTGGCCCGCCACCCATCTTCATTCCAGAACTCTTCAATTCGAAATCCGGATTCACACGTACAGCTACACGTGCAGTCCATCCGGTTGTCTGGCGAATGGCGGAGAGCTCGGTGACTTCGCGGAAGGACTCGATATTGATCAGAATACCCGCTGCAACGGCTTGACGGAGTTCTTCGTGCCGTTTGCCGGGCCCTGCAAAACTGATCTCATGAGGGTCGGTGCCGCTGTCCAGGGCAACCTTCAGCTCCTTGGCGGACGCGACGTCGATGCCGTCGACGAGCGTGGCCATGTGATCGACGACAGCAGGCATGGGATTGGCCTTCATCGCGTAATGGATCTTGATTGCGCTTGGCAGACTTGAACGCAACTCGGCGACCCGGCGCGTGAGCAGGGCCCGGTCGTAGGCGTAGAAAGGCGTCTGACCGACCCGCTCGGCCAGCCGCGTGATTGGAATATTGCCGATGACGAGTTCAGTACCTTCCGTACGGAACTGGTCCATCGCCGCGTGAGCCGGCTTTTCGCGGATGACTTCGCTCATTGTTGTACCTTGCTTGCGTTCGTGAATTCGGTAGAGAGGGTCTTCCTGTCGATCTTGCCGTTGGGATTTCGCGGCAGCGGGCCATCACGGACTTCGACGACCGACGGGATCATGTATGCGGGCATGCGTTGGCGGCATTCGGCCTGTAGGGCGTCGGGGTCGAGCGGATGTCCGTCCTTTCCTGTCGCAATCACGCAGATGGCCTGACCGAGGGACGGGTGGGCAACCCCGAATGCGACGCACTCACCGACGAGGCCCGTGGCGTAAAGGATCTCTTCGACCTCGGTCGGGCTGACACGGTAACCGGAGGTCTTCATCATCTCGTCGCGGCGACCGATGAAGTAGAGGAAGCCTTCCTCGTCACGGCGTACGGTATCTCCGGAGAACACCGCGATTTCGGGTAGCACAAAACCAGCCTGCCGGCCTGGTGCGGTGGCAGGGAGCGGTTTGAAGCGTTCGGCCGTTTTTTCGGGGTCGTTCCAGTACCCCATTGCGACGTGGGCGCCGCGCTGGACAAGTTCTCCGGGCTCGTTCGGACTGCATTCGCTGCCGTCTTCGCGCAGTACGAGAACCTCGGCATTGGGAATGGCCTTGCCAATGGAGTCGGGACGCCTGTCGGCTTCCTCGGGCGACAGGAAGGTCGCACGGAAGGCCTCTGTGAGGCCATACATCAGGAAGGGTTTGGTGTTTGGCAGCTGTGCTCGCAGGGCTTTGAGCGTCTCGTAGGGCATGCGGCCGCCCGTATTGGCAAAGTAGCGCAGGTGCTCGGTGACACTTTCCGGCCAGTTGAGCTGGGCCAACTGGATGTATAGAGGCGGCACGGCCGTCAGACCGGTCACCCGTTCGCGGACAACAGCCTTGAGCACGTCCTGGGGGAGCAGGTAATTGAGCAGCACGACGCGGGCGCCGCTGTGGAAGGCGGTGGTGAGCTGCGAGAAGCCGGCGTCAAAGGAGAGGGGCAGGGCGGCGAGGAGCGTATCGTCCGGATTGTTTTCAAGATAGCTGGCGACACTCCTGGCGCCAGCGACCATGTTGCGGTGCGACAGGACGACGCCCTTCGGACGTCCTGTGCTGCCTGACGTGTACAAGATCGATAGCAGGTCGGTGTCGATGATCCGGTGACCGGATCGGAGCGGCGCCGTCACCAGTTCAGCCCAGGGCACGATGTCGATGCCCGGCAGTGGGACGGGGTTGGCCGGCGTTCCGATCAGGATCAGGTGGCGCAGGTCGTGGCAGTGGGTCAGTGTGTCGGCGAGCTGCGGCAGGCGTTCAGCCGACGTGACAAGAACCCGTGCGTTGCAGTCACGGAGGATGTGACCGATCTGCTCGGGTTTCAGTATGGGGTTGACCGGGACAAAGGCGCATCCTGCCCGTGCGGCGGCAAAGCTCGCGACCACCGTCTCGATGCGCTTGTCGAGATAGATGCCGACACGCTCTCCACGATCCAGTCCGAGGCCGATCAGGCCACTGGCGAGGCCGGCGATCTGGCCTTCCAGTTCCCCATAGTTCAGGGTGCTTTTGCCGGCGGTCAGGGCTGGCGCAGTCGGTGCCCGGAGCGCCGATGCAGTGACAAGTTCGTGAAGAAGTGAAGTATTGGGCATCGATCTTGAGTCTCGTGGTTGCTTCGGATGGTTCACCGCAGCGTGATCGTCGGTGAAGAGGGAAAATCGAGACCGGAGCGCAGCGTTCGCGCTAGGGCGCGACGTAGATAACGGTCCCGGAAAGAAGCTTGTCGTTTATAATGATATTAGCTTGCCGTTGCAAGGTGGCAAATCGTGGAGCGGCGCAGCTTTCAGCGTGCTGAGTATGGTTTTTCGGACTGGAGTGAGTTTTGGATACGAAGAAGGAAGTGTTGTCGATTCTTGACGAGGTTTTGAGTCTGGGCGGTGCCGCAGCCCAGTTTGGCCTGGATACGCCCTTGCTCGGCGCGTTGCCGGATCTCGACTCGATGGCTGTCGTCGGCTTGATCAACATGCTTGAGGAGCGCTTTGGCTTTGTTGTCGAGGACGACGAGATCGATGGTTCCACCTTCGCTTCAGTGGGTTCGCTCGTTGAGTTCGTCAACGCGAAGCTTGCCTGAAAGGTAGGGTTCGGAAGGGCGCGCCAGGCAGCAGTCCATTCAGTCAGCCTGAATGGAGAAAGCCGTGAGGCCGCGCTGGCAGCGCTTGAGCACAATGCCGGGGGCTACCCCCGGCATTGTGCTTTCGAGGATGGGCTCAGCGCCGTGTGTCGTGTTGGAGACGCTTCAGTTCCGGCACGCAGGAGCCGCAGTTGGTGCCGCAGCGGGTGCGCGACTGCAGTGAGTCGAGGGTTTCGCCGGCCTTAAAGGCCTCGAGGATGTCGTCTTCGGCCACGTCGAAGCAATTGCATACCACTTTGCCGCGCGCCGCCTGTCCGGCCGGGGGCTGGGTCAGTGGGGCCAGCAGCCAGGGCCTCACGGCGGCTGCCGAATGGCCCTGCACCATCATGTCGGCGAGCCATTCGGCCGCCTTCGTTTCTCCGGCGAGACGAACCGCGGCAAGGGAGTCGCCCTCGACCCGTGCGCGTTTGGCAATATTCTTGCGACTGTCCTGATAGGAGAGTACGCGGGCCGGGTCGTCCAGTTCGAGTTCCCTGTCGAGGCGTTCAAGCAGTTCCGGTGCCAGTTCGTCGCCGCGGGCTTTCAGCACGACAATGGGAGCGGTGCGTCCGGCGAGGGTCAGACTGGCGTAGGAGAAATGAGGTAGCCACTGGCGCAGGCGCCCCAGGATCTCCAGCGGGTTGGGCTGCAGTCTTCCGTCTGCGTCGATTTCGCTGCGGCGCATCGCGACGAGGGCCTTCCCTCCACTGTATTTTTCCACCTGCACCGCGGCGTGTTTGAGTTCCGGCTGTTTCGAGTAAGGGTCGAAGTCAGAAGGCATCAGCACATTGACACCCTGGCCGCCCATCGCGTTGGCGCCCCAGTGCATCGGCACGAAACACTGGCCCGGGCGTAACGTCGATGACTTCAGAACCTTCAGGATCACCTCCCCGCGCCTGCTTTTGACCTTCACCAGATCTCCGTCGGCGAGATGGCGCCGCTCCATGTCGTCCTGGTGCATGTGCAGCATCGGCTCGGCCTCGTGGCTGTACAGGCGGGCGACGAGGCCGGTGCGGCTCATCCCATGCCACTGATCGCGGAGGCGTCCGCTGTTGAGATGCAGCGGATAGCGGGCGGACGGTGATTCGGCGGTGATGTGATGTTCGG
>Ga0213931_1000033_pt1 | contig 10559 bp, 1 predicted proteins | sample McNCre317MT_FD_169140 | JGI IMG/M metagenome (GOLD analysis project Ga0213931, IMG submission 169140) | Metatranscriptome of freshwater microbial communities from McNutts Creek, Athens, Georgia, United States - 3-17 MT (Metagenome... | ecosystem: Environmental > Aquatic > Freshwater > Creek... | reverse complement strand
CATATGCGCATTTTTCAAGTTATGAGAGAGAATGACTATTTCATATTTTTGGTATACAATATTTTATTTATTAGCTACTATTTTTGGGAAGTCACGCTCCCTCTAATATATTGCTCTAAGTATCTTATTGATATTGAATTATCGATCTAGGACAGACTTTTGAGTAACAAACCCATGTAGGATAGGAAACAAAAAGAGAAACCGAAAATAGATAATGGGAGACTATAGATAGATATCAATATTGGTCAATTTATTGAGATGATATTGCGAAAGCTATTGATAGTACAAAAGTGACCGTTATACTCAAGTCGAAAATTTACGAAGCATAAGAAGTAGTAAACACATTGTGTGAAGCTTATGAAGTAGTACTAAATTTTTGGTGGATGTATAGCAAGTGTCGACTTAGGAAGTACCTATTTTAGGTGTAATGCCGTATACTATCTTAACTTCTTGGAAGCCTTACTGCGCTACCAAGCAATATGTGAGCAACCGGGACCAAGAATAATATGGGTAGGTGAAAGTATTACATTAAACATGATTGTGCAAACGATCATCAATAATGTGGGAAATGCCTAGACACTCGTTCTCGTGTATAAAGAGGATGCTTTAAATGGCCTATAGTTTGAAGAAACTGTGGCACAGTTGTGTGTGCTAAGCAACACTCACCCCCCCTTTAAAGTATCAGTATGGACACAACTAAAAAAGTTAAACCCCATGCGCACGGTAATATAGACCGGATACAAAAAAAAGAAATGCGAAGAGAAGAAGAAGATGTCGCAGATAAAAGACCGCGAAAAGTAGTTGAATATTCAGTTCACTATGATAAAGCGGCTGAATTCATGTTCACGAAATCAAGATATAAATGTGGACCTTTTGAATTCATGGTTGACCCAGAAAATAATCCAGTAGCTTGGGTGAATGAATTGTTTCAAAGCAGTGAAATGTTAACACACCATCGTTTAGGACCTGTTTATAAATTTGTTCAGATACAAGGACCAACTGACCCATGCTTTCAACGAAAAACTGGATGCGAATTAATTGTGATACAAAAACTAGACAACACGACCATATGCGAAAAACGATTTCGAGATATTGATGAAACGTACAATCAGGCTAAAAGAAATGTGTCATATAATTTTTATAAATGGCTACATCAGACTCCAGCACAAGTCCAAATGGACTCAACACAGAGTACGATTCAAGGTATTGAGAATAACGAAGAAACCAGAGCAGAGAATACGACTATAACAAGAGCAGCACCTCAGGAAACGACTTTGGATTTGACGGATAAAGGTATATTATTGCAAGCTATTTGTTCGAGTGAAGATATACATTCTTTTGAAGGACTTACAAACCGTTGGATAGAACTTGATCATTTTGATTTTAACGTTACTGACACTTTCGGAATGCTGAAGAAAATATACACTTTGCCGGAAGCATTTTACGCTAATAGCACAGCTCCAATGAAATTGCCTTTTGAAACGTTTGCACTTGGTAAGTTTGACTTAGAAATTAGTTTTAAAACTAATGGTAATAAATTTGTCATAGGAAGAGCTATAGTTTCATATATTAACCAGTATAAATTTATTAGTGGTACAGATGCTATAACAAATGCTAGCCCTTATATGGATATTAGACAAGCTATACAACGAGATCATGTTTTTATTGATTTCAATGAATCCAATGAAGCTACATTAGTATTACCTTATTATGCAAATTCACCTTTTATTGGCACACTTAAATCAAATTCTACAAATATAACTTCAGGAGCATCAGCAACTGTATCATTGCATATTTTGTCACCTTTAAGAGTAGTAGAAGGAGCACCAACGACCATACCATGTACCGTTTTTGTGCGATTGTTACCTAGTTCACATTTCGCAGGAATGCGATATTTAATAGAGCCAGCTTCAGTACAAATGGGTAATTCACAAAGTGTTCTTGATGGTTGTAAAAACATAAATTCAGCTTTAGCTAATATTCCCATTATTGGAGGTGTTATTAAAGGAGGTACAGCAATGTTAGGACACTTGGCAGTGGGAACAAGTAGATTGTTTCACGACAGAAAATGGGTAGAAGATTTTGAGAACCGATTGAAATACGTGGGAGTCTTAAACAACAGAGATAAACCACTTGATTTTAGACAACCCGGCATGATACGACCTGTTGCTGTTAATAATATGTCAATAGGGGTAGGACCTGAATCTTTAAAGACTATGCGACTTGACCCTACGAGTACAACGACGACTTTGCAATCACATTTACCAGGAGGAGTTATAGATGATCTGAAGGATATTATGAGAATATGGGGACTTGTTTCAGTTGTTTCTTGGAATAAAAATACCAATCCTACTGGGCATTTATTGTTCAGAAAAGAGATTTTTCCAATACCTACAGATGAGACAACAGATGAAGGACCACCTACTGTTTTGACACCATTACAATATCTTTCACTTATGTATCAAGCTTATGCTGGTACACTTGAATTTCGCTTTGATATTATTTGTAGTCAATTTCATGTAGGTTTGTTAAAAGTAGTTTATGTACCTTTTTCTTTGGAACCAACTTACGCACAAACTCAAGCTAGTTATTTTAAAATTTTTGATTTGCGAGAAAAGAAGAGTTTCACTTTTGAAGTACCCTATATTAATCACACTGTTTTGCGATATTTGCCTAATTCTGGAAGTGTAGAAAATAATCGTCAGTTTACTAGTGCTACAACACCGATGCCATTGACGAAACCGCCAGTACCTGGATCAATCTCTTTATATGTAGTAAATCCTTTGTCACCTATACAGAATGTCTCAGATATATGTGATATAGTAATATATCACAGAGCAGGACCAGATTTTAGATTTGCTTACCCAGTCGCCCCTCGTTGTTTTGTGGACACTGCTTATGAAAAACAATACTTGCAGTATGGTTTATCACCACCAGTTATAGAACCACCAGCTTTAGTTCAGATGGACACTGGAGAAAAAGAAACTATACATGATCCGAGAACAAGTGGAACTGTAATCCCAGTAGCTACTACTATACAATGTCTTGAGAGCTTTGATTCGATTTCCGATTTAAGTCGTAGGTATATGTACTCACCCAATGTCTATTGCGCTAAAATTTTAGAGAAGAGTAGTACAAGTAATAATTGGGTAGTGCACACAGAAAACGATCACGATTATGACATTTTAAACGTTACGTTCCCTTGGGCTCCAGCAGCTAGATTTGATGATAATGGGGTTTATACTCCACGGCAACAAACTTTGACAACGCATATCATGGACATGTTTAGATGGCACCGGGGAAGTTTTCGATATCTTATTGATTTTCAGTCCTTATGGCTTGATACTAATATTGCTGATATAGTTATTTCTTATTTACCACCTAGTTTGTCTTCTAATTTTTTGAGTGATACCGATAATCGACCAGTAACCTATATTGATAATCATAATAAGTATTACCAAGGATTTGGATTACCTTTGCAGAAAGTGGTTAGATCCGTAAATCCAGTTGAAGCAATCGAAATACCTTTTTATAAAGTTTTTAATTATTATGATTTTAATGCTATGTTATCGCCATCTTTACCTGAATATGATAGAGTTTCTGCTTATGGAGGGCAGATTGTTATTGAGTATCATTATTTGACACCAATAGCGCCTCGTACAGTACCACAATGTAGAGCGTATGTTTCATTAGGAGATGATTGGAACATGATTAAATTCTTAGGTGTTCCTCGCGTGATTTTGTTGGCAAAATTTAAAGAAGAACTAGAAAGGCATACATTAGATTCGCATGAACTTATACCACAGAGTCGACATGTTTCAACAGTAAGGATAAATCGTAACCCACTAGCTCATGTACAAATGGATGTCAAGGAATCGATTGTAGAGAAGACATATAATCCAGTAAATGGTATAATAACTGAAGGAATTATGAAGCAATATACTGAGTCAACAGAAGAGCAAATACCATCTACTAGACCGCTGGGCCTTGGACAACGAATGAAGGATTTTATCAGTTCAGCTAGTCATCCTGTTGTTTCCAGGGTAGCTAGTGTCAGTCAAACAGTAAGGAATTTTGGACATTTGTCTGAAAAGATGAATGGTTTGTCGGAAAGAGTGACCAAAGCAATGGATAAAGGCGAAGATCTCATGGAAACTTTAAAAAATATCGCAGTTAGTATGACCGACCAAATTAAGAGAGCTTTTAAAAAGCTAGTTGATTATAGTGCAGTGTTTCAGGCAATCTTACATTTTCTTCAAATTGTCATTAATCCAACTAAATTAACCGTAATAACAGCATTAGTAGGCATATTTTCGAGTATTGGCTTACTTACCGTAGAGTACTCATTAAAATTCATTGAGTATTTTCAAACTCATTGGCGTACCCCAGAAGAACATCCAATAGGGGACGCAATGGTGCAATGTTCACACCCTAGTTGTACAAATTGCCAAAGCGAATGCGATCCATCGTGTTCGAAATGCCAAGCTTTAGGTACATTTGGGTATCGAGACGTTGCAAACTTGTGTGCACTTGCTATGGGAGCAGTCAGCGCTTATTTGGGTTTGAAAACATCACCAAGCACAGCAGGATTATCAACTGGTTTGTTTAGAGGAATGGTAAGTTTCTGGACGACAATTTCACACGCTTCGAGATGGTTCACGGATATGATAGCTCTATTTTCAAGATGTTTCAAAGCCTGTTTAGGCAGAATTAGGGGATATAGAGAAGTTAAGGTCTTGAGCTCTTCAAGCGATCCATTAAAAGAGTTCATTAAGGAAGCCCAAATTTGCCTCAGTGTGTTAAACCAAGAAGCTTTTAATGATCCAAGGTTTAAATATAGATTTTGGTATACTTATGTTACAGCTTTAAAATATCAAATAGAGTTTTCAACTAGACAGACAGCGATTAGTGGATATATCTTGAGAATTTGTTCAGACGTTATAAAGAAGGCCAATGAAGTAGCAATACAACATATGGCTTGTCCCGTTAGGTATGAACCTTTTGTACTGAGTCTTTCGGGACAGAGTGCATTAGGCAAATCTCATTTGTTAAATAACATACTACCGGACTTATTAGCTGATGAAAGGACTTATAATTTGAGGTATTTTGGTAACCCAGTATTTACGCGAACAAATGGAGTCGAGTTTTGGAATGGTTATGTTAATCAACCTTGCGTATTGTATGATGACTTTTTGGCTGTATTAGCACCAGAGATTGCTGCAACACAAGTAATTGAATTGTATAATCTCAAATCCTCAGCGGTAATGAATATGAATATGGCTGCTATTGATGAAAAGAATATGAGAGGTAACCCTTTTATTGTTGCTTTAGCTTGCAACAGCCCTCATACAGTAGTTAATGGAACAGTATGTCCAGAAGCATTTTTGCGCAGGAAGGACAGCAGTTGGCATGTTCAATTGTGTTGTCAAGATAAGCCAAGAACAGAGTACACTGAAGAAGAGCAAAAGAATTATGACTATCTTGTTTTTTATAAATACAAAAATCCTGGACTAATAGAAGACCCTGATTGGACAAGGAAATACTCTTATGCAGAATTTAAAGAAGAATTGATAAAGGAAACTAGTTTCTATCATAAGAATGAACAGAAAAATGTCCAGAGTAGGATGGATAAGTTGCAGGTTTTATTACCTAATACTTTGCAAGTTATGACTGAAGGAGTCGACCCTTTTCTGGCTTTTTATAAGGCATGTACAGAAAGTGCGGAACAATCACCAGTTCAAACAGGCCTGTTACCATCAGAAGTAGTCACACATAGTCTTCAAGATATTAAAAATTCAATTACAGCTTATGTTCAAATGGATAATGTTCACTTATATACGGCACAAGAATTGTTTCGAGCTAACTGTAATCTATGTAATTTGGCTGACGTTCACAACGTTGGCTTTCATCCGCATACGCCAGCATGCAAGCAGATATATGATCAAGATATTACTAATATTGGCGATGCAGTTGATAGTCCGCGTATTGAGAATCGAGTCGAATGGCGTAATCCAATAGAAATTTTAGGATTAGACATTGGAGATATAGAAGTTACAGCAAGTTTTAGACTGACCTTTAAGGAAAAATATACAAAAATAGTTGAGTACATAAGATCCATAGTTTTCGAGAAGAGTGTTAGTCGAATTTTTTCACCTCCACCTGTTCAAGTAGAATGCCCAATATGTCGTGGAATCAAAGCGCCTCATGCTAGATGTGAAAATGCCCATTGGGTTTGTGAACACTGTTATGACGCTATTGAGACGGAAGCTATGACTCATCATGCAAATGGAGGACCACTTATTGTGAGATGTCCTATGTGTCGATCACCTACACAACACGAGTACCAAGATGTTAGGGTTAGTGAGTTAGAAGAATTTGTAGCCTGGAAATACGTTAAGGATTTACCATCTAAAGTAAGAAATTATATTAGGAATCAGGACTTTAGTAACCCAATTACTATTGTTAAGTGGTATATTGGTGTTGTCTCATTCATTGTCTATGCTAGTACACTTATTGAGAGCGGATTTATGTGTCTGAAGAGGTCAGAAATGTACAATACCTGGTCAGAAGCCGATGGATATACAGAGAGATTCCAACCCGTTATAACAGGACCGATTCCAATTTATAAAGTTGGAGTTAAAGGAGAAAATAATCCATGGATGAGTTGGAAGTATAGCGATTATAGTTTATTACCACATAAAAACTATGCTATTTTTGATAAACTCGTTGGTGAAGTGCAGAGTGATACCGTTAGTACATTTAAACCGAGGAACAAAGAAGAGTGGATTTTGGATTTCCCGCAACCTGGAGAACGAATCTCACCAATGTTGGTTAGAGATGAAAGGAAGAGTGGGATAGACCAGTACGTTAGAACGATTGGAAAAAAGACCTGTCATGACAATAAGTGTTGCCACGCAACACCAGAATTTTTTGATGTAAATGTGTATTGGGATATGGATGCGAAGAAATGGATCCTGGATTTGGCTGGCAATGTAAGTATAGATGATTTGGAGTGTGAATATATAGGATCGGATGGTAAGAAGGGATTTTGTATATTCGGAAATAAAAATTCGCGCGCTAGGTTTTTAAACTTGTTTGCGTTGAGTAGGCAATTGGACATTGAATATGAGCTCAGGAATTTTGATGAAATGCAGAGAATGGGCGAAATGTGGAGAATGCCAATGGAATATGTGTCTCCTTTACTTCATGATCAAATAGAAGATGCTTATGCTGATATAAGAAAGAAGGTTGAAGAAGCTAGTGCATTGAACGAATGGCAAATCGTAAAAAAATTTGGCCGTAATATGATAAGCACAGCTTGGACTTCAATGAAAAGAATTATCAAAATAGGACTCTTGATTGCATCAGCTATTGGAACAGTGGTAGGTTGTTGTAGACTGTTTCGATCATTTTATAGAGATACAGAAGTAGTGGAACAACAAGAACAAGATTTCATAGAGCCACAACTTGCACCAAATTATAGCTATAACAACAAGAAGTTGGCTGCAGCTAAGAAACCGATCAGGACAATAAGACCTACTGCAACCACGCAATCTGGAGGTAACATGCGGAATATAGCTCTAAAGAGACTTGAATCCAACACAATCTTCATTGAATGTGCAGCTGGGTTTAAGAAAGGTGAGAGACCTTTATGTGTTAGAGCCATGGGACTTTACGGATTTGTGTGTATGTTAACATCGCATGAAGGTAGGATAATTCTCAAGAGACAAAAGGAATATGAACAGAAGGGTATTAATTTTGAATGCATAGCATATCGGCATGAGAATAGGGAACTCATTTGTACCATCACTGATTTTAGCAAGTTTGTTTTTATAGACGAACGTGAACTGTGTATACTTGAATTACCGAAGAGAATGCCAATGTTTAGAGACATTTTGTCATTGATACCAACTATTGAACAACACCGGAAGATAACAGCTGAGATAGAGGTCATGTGTGTAGCAAAGGGAGATGTAAAAACCATAGTTTGTAAAGAGTGCCAAGTTTTATGTATGCAAGACAGTATTCGATTAGTTGCTACTGAGGAAATACATGGTGAAATATATGACAATGTGGCAAGTGAAGGATACATAACAAGTATTGAACAGCCTGGTCTATGTGGAGCCATTTATTTTCATAATACACAAACGCCTTTTTTTGCTATACATGTTGGAGGATATACTAAAAGCGCTGGAAACTCGGTATCTCGAGGAATTGGAATACCATTAGTTAGGGAAGAGTTACAGGCTTTACAAGATAAGACACTACCATGCTCGTATTTTATACCAACTCTCGAAGACGATATATATGCCAAAGTACAGCTAGGCGGTCATATAACTCAGTTAGGCAAAGCATCGAGAGGAAAAATACCTCACATGCCTGAAAAGACCAAAATATTGCCCTCGCTTATTAATGGCAAGATATATGGAATTGAAGTAAAGACAGCTCCGTGTATATTGTCGAGTAGAGATCCGCGTTACATCGGTTTGAATCTCGACAAATCACCTCTTTATTATGGCTGTATAAAACATACGCGTCCACCGAGAGCTTTTGACCCAATAAAATTGAATCTGGTTTTGGAGGATCTAAAGAATCTGCTGATAACGAAGTGTAAGCCTTGCAGAATTTTAGACACTCCCCTTACTATGAGAGAGATTGTTTGTGGCATTGACGGACTACCTTATTATGATGGAATAGATATGGGAACATCGAGTGGTTGGCCTTGGAATACGACTAATAAAAAGACAAAAGATGCTTGGATAACGGTGGAAAGGAACAGTAATTCAGAAATAATAAAGTTTGAGATCGATGATGAATTACTGCGAGTTATTCAAGTTAAAGAGAAAATGAGGTCAACCGGAGTTAAACCTTTCACCGTATTTTTAGATTGGTTGAAAGATGAGAGGAGGAAAATAGAAAAGTTAGAAAAACCTGGGGGAACTCGAATATTTAGTTTATCACCTATAGATTATTTAATAACTACCCGAAAATACTTTCTGGACTTTAGCGCAGCATATACTAGCTCAAGATTAGATGTCGAAAGTGGAGTTGGTATTAATGCAGACAGTAACGAATGGACCGAGTTAGTTGGCAAGTTAGTAAACGTAGGCTCAAAAATCGTTACTGGAGATTATTCAGATTTTGGACCAACGCTACAACCAGAAGTAATTGAAGGAGTAGGACGTAATATTAATGAATGGTATAGGGTACATAGTAGTATAAATAATAGTAAACTAGATTTACAAAGAACCATGCACATCGAAGAAGCAGTACGTAGCGTTCATCTTTGTTACGATTTGTTTTATGAGACATATAGTGGTTCCCCTTCAGGGCATCCCTTGACTGTAATTATTAATACAGAAGTAAATAAGAGCTATATTCGATATGCTTGGTTAGATATATTTTGGGGAACACAACATGGTAATTTAGATAGTTTTAATAGAAATGTCGCTTTTGTTGCTTATGGAGACGATTTCATCATGTCAGTATCACCAAATTTTATAAATGAATTTAATTGCTTGACTATTGCCAAAGTTTTGAGAAGATACGATATTGTGCTCAGCGACGCTAGTAAAGTTGGAACAATTCCTTATCAATCATTACATAAGTCAAGTTTTCTAAAGCAAGGTTTCTTAAACCATCCAAAGAGACCTGGAAAATTTCTTGCACCATTAGAAGAAACATCAATCCACGAAAGTGCTCAGTGGATTTGGCAATCACATGATGCAAAAGAGGCAACAAGAGTAAATGCCGAGGCTAGTATTCGCAATGCATATGGGCATGGCCCAAAGTATTTTAAGAATTGGCAGAAACTAGTTAATGAAGCATTAGTAAAAAGTAAAATAACACCTGTATCTTTAAGTTGGGATGAAATAGATTTAGCTAATTTTGGAATTCCTGTTGTTGAAGGAGAGTTTAGACCCATTTCCTTTGACGGTGTCCGGCCTAACAAAACGATCAGGCTAAAAGACAACCCAAGCTTTGAGAAATTAACACCAAATACCTGGGACGACGAAGGTTCTACGAGTAGAGAAAGCGTTGAAAACTCAGTCACCTTATGTGACGAGGGTTCAATGGCGAATTCCGACCTTGTGTCGCGCATTATATCAGAAAGAGAGAAAGAAGAAGTAGATAGATTAGGAAGAAGGTATTTGTGTCAAAGCGAGGAAGGACGCGGGTTGTCTGGAGCACATAATTTGACTGAAAGCGTAGGTTCGCTGGGTAGTCGGGAGCGTCCCATTTATTTGATAAATTCGATAGATGGGAGTGTCGGCGGTGACGCGGGAGTAGACCCTTCACCGTCTGGGAAACGTGTATAAGCTGTATGTTGGTAAAAGAACAGCAGGATTTCCACAATGCGCTAATCTTAGATCTTAGAGCGCGGAGTTATTGTTAATGTCATTACTAAGTATTTGCATATCTCACTCCTTACTTTAATTAGTTGGGTTTTGCAGTAATATGTGAATATAGTTAAACTGAACCTTGCCTTGACAAGCCGGGACAATACTCTAGTTTTGTAAACATAGTTTTTAGATTTAAATTTAGTAAAAGTAACTTAT
>Ga0213931_1000032_pt1 | contig 10581 bp, 6 predicted proteins | sample McNCre317MT_FD_169140 | JGI IMG/M metagenome (GOLD analysis project Ga0213931, IMG submission 169140) | Metatranscriptome of freshwater microbial communities from McNutts Creek, Athens, Georgia, United States - 3-17 MT (Metagenome... | ecosystem: Environmental > Aquatic > Freshwater > Creek... | reverse complement strand
AACCACAACCACTTTCACACGTACTGTGTGAACCAAACCCCTAAACCTACCATCATGCATCTCGTGCGCGTAACAACGCACCTTTTGCTTTGCTTAGTTTTATTCCGGGGTGGCCTACCCGAAGAAAAACAACAGGCCAATGTGTGCCCATTTATGGGTTTCACGCCAATGATGACGACTACACGCTATGTTAATGGATTTGCCCTTTACCCTCACCTGCCTACCCTTGCGAGCATTAGTCTTAGCCGCCAACATGGTGGCGACGCGTTTGCTTGCCGCCAAGTGCGTGAGGATTTGAGGCAGTTTGTTGACGATTGCGCCTGGATCCCACTATTGCTTTATCTTGCAGGTGATATTGAATTAAACCCTGGCCCCGCCCATTTTGATATGGGTGTTCCAAGATACGCTGCTGAAGATGTTGCTGAAGTTGTCACCAAGTTTCATGTCGACAACGTTGAGAAAAGAGTCAATAACGCCACTCCCCTGACTTTCAATGTTTCAGACAAGACTGTTCAGTATTTTGCACAGCAGCATGGCATTGTCCTACAGCCCGATTGCACACGCCGTATCAGAGGACATGAGTGCGCTGCAGTGTTACGACAGCTTGCTGATAATTACATCGAGACTAAACTTGCGACGCACAACTTCATTGAGGTTGCACCAAATTTCTCTGAGATGCGTGAGAGCAACCATTATTGTACCCTCCTATCAGTTGATGCAAAGGATCGTTCGCGCGCCACCATCGCATTGCTCGACTTGCCTGATAATGCCCAACGTGAAGCGTTGAACGCTGCTATGATGGGAACAAACACCAACATGATATGCATCAAGGGCTTTCAAAATTGTTATTATGTTAGTAGACTTGGAAAAGCAGGTATGGTGCATGATCTCGATCCCTCACAATTGCCTACTGTTATGAGGAGACATGGCATGGAGGTGCTTTATGTTAGTATGTACCTGCCATTAGGACACACTGCTGAAGATCCATACCATGATGAAGAGTTAGGCATAACGCAGACTTTTGCTGGTGAATATGTCAGGTTCCATTTTATTGGTCATGATGTTCATGCTTACCAACACAAGAAAAACACCTACTTTAAATGGCTAGAGCCAGCTTTCACTGATGGCACTGATCATGTGCTCATTGAAAGTGTCTACAGAATCGGCCCTGTAGCTGTGATGCGCTGCGTCCGTGCCCAAGGCTTGCTTAACCTCGCTAGACCCGCTGATGTGGGTGTCAAGAAGGTTCGACTTACGCTGTGGGTTAATGAGTTTGAGAAGATCATGCGCGCTTCACGCGGTTACCTCTTCTCGCTCCGTGCTGGCAGCTTCTATCGCCGCTGGCTTGATAATTACCTCACTAAAATCGATTATGTTGATCTGGAAGAAGAACACGTGAGGCGCATGATGGAATTTATTCTGTCACGTGAAGATCAGACATACCGGCGGCAATCATCCCATGCCTATTTTAAAGCTCTCAGTCAACGCATCAGGATCGGGATGAATGAGCTTCAGAAAGGCTTTTCATTGCCTGTTGACAAATTGCAAGCCATATACACTCAGTTGTACGTGATAGGCACAGTATGGAGGCAAGTTGATACACAACAGACTGGTACAGTGATAAGTGGCATTTCAAATCGCATGAAAGATTCATGCAACCTACCACTGCAAGTGTATTACATGCTTGTAAAATACACATGCCGGCCTTATCACTGGATTCACACTAACGTTGCAGCTCTTGTCCTACATCTTGCTTCCATCAGTGTCTTGCCAATTGACATGCATGAGTATCACGGTAAGACTGTTGTGCCCATCAGCAACCTTAACTTCAGAAGCCTCGAAGCATTTGAAGGTTATGTTAGTCCTCCTGATGACTGTGTTCCTAAGAGCATTTCAATCATCATGTATGGCGATGAATCTTATGCCACTTTTGTTAAAGATTTTCTAGAATCCAACTCCGCTGATCAGGCCACTAGTGATACCATTGCTGCTGTCACCGCCAGCTATCCACAGTTGCTCACGCAATTGAAATTCGAAAATGAGCATTGCGTCCCCCTGCTGTCTGCAGTCACACATTGCCGACATTCTGTCGGCAAGACTAGGGATGGCTTTTGCTCGCACTACACATTTTTCAATGATACTGGCTTTATCAAGCACTCGAATGCGCTACCGTTTGACCGCCTTCTCGTTGAGAATCTCACTAAGAAGAGTACTATTCAGAAATTACTCGACCCTGACTATCATCTCTCCTTTACCATTGCTGGGAAGCGCATTTATTTTTCACCGCGTGTGAGAGTCAACGCTGTGCGTTATGGCGTAGGAGTGAAGTTTATACCTACAAAGTCAATCCTTCACGAGCCTATTGAGCAGAGTTGGTCAGTTCACCCTGGCACTTTCATCGCTGAGGAAGCAGCTGCCAACCGAAATATAGTCAAGTATGATCGGATTGCGCCACTGCTTGAGCGGTTCTTCGCTAAGACGGGTTTTTGGGAGAATTTTATGGGCGGCAAACTTGGCGTTGTCAATACTAGTTATGCTCGAGAGCTCGTAATACAGCAGGCCCCAATAGCTCTCCTCTGTTCCGCGCCTGGTAACGACCTTGCTTATGCTTGTGAGCGTAGTAATATCACTACTGTCTGCCTTGCCAATCAACTAGATGGTGATTTTGTGAAGTCAGTTGCTAGGAACCATTCTCTGAATATCATACCTGATTTTAATCTTACATGCAAGGAATGCATCCAGTTAATTGATGAAGACATTGTCTATGCCGATTTGGGTCTTGAAGAGCCTAGTGATTCCAAATTGCTTTCCACCCTGTACGCATCCTTGATTAATTTGATTGAGGCCGGTAAGACGTTTGTCATCAAGTGGCAGTATGGTAAAGTGCATTTGACTGAACGTGTAGGAGGCACCGGGCCGATCCTTGATCTCTGTGCCAAACATCATTTTACAATTTTCACCATTGATGATGTTGTGTCAAATGAAGTCTTTATAACTAGTCGTGTAACTGAAATTATGCCTAGCGCTCCGGGTGAACTTGCATTACCACTTGACATGTTCCAAACCATGTTTGCTAAGGAGAAACGCCCATGGTATAAATGGGCTGTCAGTACTGGTGATATTGATCCCGAGCCTGCAGAAGAGGCCTTTTCGCCAGCAGATTCAGTGTCTTCCTCTGAAACATCATCGGGAAGTATTACCCCTACTGGCCTTGTTACAGCTGCCTACACACCACCAACTCCGATAGCATCTGGATGGCAATCTCTTGGGTCGTCATACTATGCTCCCAATGCACCCAGCTTGCCGTCAACTTGCGGAAGCAGTCCCCAAGAAAGTGCTGCCTTGCAACCATATGTTGAACAAACTCTTAACCAGGTTGCTCTACGCCTTGAGGCACTCGTGCCCAAGCCACAAGTCACCGGGTCGCTCATGCATTTTGACACCCCAGATGGCCATAGCACCACTGCGTTATGTAAGCGTATTATCGCTGCTAAAAGCAATTTACAACCCTTGAAGGTTAGCACGACTACTAATACGCTTCTTGCCCGTATCGTTGGTGCTAAAGCAAGCCTAAAGCCCGTGTGCAGGCGTGGCAACCCCAAAAAACAGTGGGCTAAGAGGTATCTCTCTACCGTTGAGGAAGAAGTGCCCCCACCACCACAGCCACCTAGTTCCTGGAAGGTTGTCACTCCTCCTAAACCACCTAGTATCGATGGCCTTATTGCCCATCGTCGTCAACGCTACAGCTGTAGGCCTAAGTCTGATGTCATGCCTGGGCCTATTAGTACCGTAGCGCCAGTGATTAAAAACTTGAGTAATGTTCCTCGCAGGATAGTGGTTGCAGCACTTAGAGGCACCGGCACAACTCTTAGTGAACGTTTCACTAGGACGACTTCTGAAAAACCCATTAAGGTGACCTTGCCAGTCAAACAGGTACATTCTGTGGCAGTAGTGCCCAAGAAAGACACTGCCGCTTCAGGCCCTTTCAAGAGTGCATCAGGCGAGAAGCCTGCTAAAGTGTTGAAGCCTAACCCATCACTCCAGCCTACGGGTAAGCAACCAATCTTGAGGCAGAATGTTACCACTCATAAGAATACAGAACGGACTTGGGTGGATCGCTTGTTAAGAGGGGCGAGTTATATTGATGAAGCTATGTATCTGAGTTTCTTTTCCAAGTTTTTACAGGTAAAACCTGACCCAGATTCAATACTTGATGCTGGCTTTTCTTTTGTTGTCATTAAAGATTCTAACATCTTAGGATCGCGTGGTAATTATACTGTGCTTATAACAAAGGAAGGCCTCGTCGTACCTGTGTTAAAGTCTATTAAAAGACAAGGTATTGTCCTGAAGAGCAAGATAGACTTTTATAGAGAGTGCAACAAGGCTAGAACGCAAGATGTCTGTTTGTGTCGTTCTAATGATGCTGTTGCTGTTGCCATAATTGCCACCACTGCTGCCGCTCATGGTTTTGTTTGCACACTTAGCGACGCAGACCCGATATGTGGGGCATGCAAAGACCAGAGTAAAGTGACTAAGCAGCCTGAAGCACCTGTCCTTAGAAATGCACAATTTCAAGTGACCACTGATGACATTGCCAAATTACGTAAAGCAGCTACGAGTGACCTCGCCAAGCTGCGATTCCCAGGGGTGGGAGAACTTGCTGATAAAGTCCGGAACCGGTTTTCGAAGGAGGTCGTGCCTGCGTTTACTCATCCGGTCAAATATATTCATGGTGTTGCAGGCTGTGCTAAGACTAGTGCTATTGTTGCCTCGATTGATCTTTCCAAGTGTTGCGTGACTTCACCTTTCAAATTAAACCTGCCTGAATTTGCTAAAGGCACTAGCATGCCCCGTAAGAGTTGGACTTTCCACGCGGCGTATGCTAACTATGATGGCACAATACCTCTTATTATTGATGAAATAGCTTGTTATCACCCCTACGTTGCTGTTAGCTTGATTTATCGAGCTAGCGAGCATGGTTCACCAGTTTATCTATTGGGTGACCCGAAACAAGGGAAACAGGTTGATAAGAGTGGTGTCTATTCAGGAGCGAGTGCTTGCGATTATTATAACCATAAGCACTATTATGGCGAATCCTACTCTATGTTGCCTGAAGTCTGCCACTGGCTTAATCGTTTAGGGCATAATTTTAAAACCTCCTCGACTAAATACAGCGCATTACACATTCATAAACCTGCAGCTATTGTTGATGCTGATAGAGAGTATCATTGTGTTACGACGCAAATGGCCATAGCCAAGAAAGGTAGGCTATCCCGCTGGAACACTTGTACATCCGCTCAAGGCATGCGTGCTAAATCCATGCACATACTGCTTGAAGAACAAGGATTGCCATTACTTGCAGCCAACAATCATGCTCTCCTTTACATGATACTGAGCCGTGCAACTGATGAGGTCCACGTTTACATGACCCAGAACATGGAACGCATGCTTAAGTACTCTGGTTTCGGTGCACACTCCTGTGCTGGGACCAGGTTTGCTGGCGCCAAACACATTGGGTCGAGTCTTGGCGAGCCCCTCATCTTCACTCATGTTGAGACGACTGATCTTGAGCCGCGTGAGACCGTGACCATTGTAGGACCTCATAACAATAATGTTGATCTTGGGGAGGCGATGCACAATTTGCAGGGTTTTCGGAGGCGCCAGTCGACGCAAACCTCATGGTCAAACCAGGCGAAACGCAAGTCAGTGGCCAAACCTACGAAACAAGGAGGAAAATCAAACGTAGGGCTCTCCTGGCGACAAGGTTAGGTGTTGATTATGTCTACACCCAGCTGTATACCGCCACTGGCGCTGATTTTCGTGAAGCTGATGTCAGGATACCAACTGCTGTGCTCGCTGCGCGTGACGCTATAGTGCCACAACTCATAACATCTAGTAAGGTTGTGGATCATCAGGATGAGTTTGAACGTGAGCATGACCAGTTTTACACTCCACTCGCCTCCGATTGTGATCCCAGTTGTATTGGTGAGATCATGCAGCACTGCTATCCTACTAGTGCCCCGATTGATGATAACTTTAGTGGGGCGTTGTTTACGCAAATGTTACCAACGCATGCCCCAATTTCTTACATGCCCAGTGATCGTGACGGTCACGGCTTTTCACAACGCCAGTCGTCATACTATCGTGCTGCAGCACCTGCGTATGGCTTCAAAGCCACTTCCAGCCTTAGCAACATCGTTGACACACTTATCAAGAGGTTTGGCAGGCAGTCTGGCAATAAATTCACTTATGGGCCTGAAGGCATGCCAGCACCAGAACGCATCGTTGGGAAGATGTTGTTAGATAATTTCCTTGCGCACTTTGACGCCATAACGCCTTTGACCTTCGAGGATGTTGCCAACGCTAGTGCTGAACAAGCATTGCGCGTGAAGATCAAAGGTGATGTTGCCAATACCCTCGAATTTGAGGCTGACTTTTACAGCGCTATCAAAATATCATCTTTCAATAAAGCCCAAGTCAAGGCTAAAGCTGCTACCGATTCCTACTTGCCAATTGCTAGGGGTAATCTGAAAGCAGGACAGCCAATAAGTGCACAGCCAAAGTTTATGACCCATCTTGGTGGTGCTTTAGCTACTGCAATGGAGAAGCGAATCCGTCAGGATATGCCAGACTGGATGATCATGGGCTATGGTCTTTCCAAGCTCGAACTCCGTGCATTGCTGCGTAATAGTGTCTATCCAGCATTTCACCAAGCGATTGAGTGCGATATAACTGAAATGGATTCTGTGCGAGGAAAAGCTACCAACCATTATTTCATGCAGAAACTTTATGATCTTTACGGTTGTGATGAGATTGTCACCAGGTATGCCCAATTGCTTAATGAATCTTGGGCTGCTGATGCTGGTGATTTTCGCATGGCGGTCAAGGGCTATTTTCACAGTGGCCGCTTTGACACGCTATTTAGTAACACCCTTGTCAACCTTGCTATTGCTTGTACTGCTTTTGAGCTAAAGAACCCTGTGTATGTGATTGCAATGGGTGATGATCTCGCCATAGCAGCTCAAAAAATCACTGTCCCAAAGCCTTATCGTTTCCTCAAGATCAACCGTGTCCAGATTCCTGAGTGGACTTCAGAACTCCTCGCTGATGACGTCTACCCCAGCCTTCCAAAGAAGGTTGCTAAATTACTGAATCGCTGTTTTCAAGATGATAATGATCTTGAAGTCTACCGTACTGCCGTTCAGGACTGGATTAAGAACTGTAACAGCATGTCTTATATGCGTAGAGTCGTTGTCGTTAATGCAGCTAAGTACGATATGCCAATTGTTTATGCTGAACGTCTTTACTCTTTCTTGCACGGCTTTGCTTTGGGCCAGATCATGCCTACTGTCGCTTGCTCTCATTTCCTTAAACATGATGTGCCTGAATTGCTCGTCGACAAGCAGAGTTGGCGTAATTCTGAGCATCTCTACCAGTTTAAGGGGAGGCGCAATAAATAATCTCTTGTTTAATCATGAGTGCTATACCATTCCCACCGCAGTACCACAAGGGTGGCCATCATTCTGTCACCCTTCGCGCAGAGCTTGTTTGGCAGCGAGCACTTTTGATTGGCATTCTCTCTGCTTCTTTGGTCGGGTTGACCACTCTTTTTGATGGCATCCCCGATTATATTGACCAAGCGCTTGACGCAGAGGATATTCCGGCGCATGTTGCAACACTCGCCGCATTCACAGCGACTACGGAAAAATTTCAAAAGGATGAGTTGGCATCTTCAAATGACATTGCAAGCTTCTTGCAGCGCATCAACAAGAAGCTTGGTCGTGTCGACAACCGGCTTATTGCTATTGAAGGTGAGACAGCTGGTATTGATGCCACTACTGCTGCCATGGCAGCTACTCAAACGCTTATGTGGCAACAAATGACCAATCTCAATGCCATGACAACCGATACTAACTCATTACTTACTAAGATCCTTGAAGAAGTTACCTATTCTGAGGAAACATTTCGCAAGCGTGTTAGGCATGCTTTAATAGGATCTACCATGACTTCCACCACCACTTATGAAGCTGCTGGCCAATGTGATGCGCTGCCAACAGAGTGCACACTTGAAGGTGAGGCAGAAGCGATCGTTGAAGCCGTTTCATGGGTGTAATGTATAAATAAACTCTATTTTAATAGTCGCAATGGAGGATGTTACCCACGTACAAAGTGAGCTTACCAGTGCCAGGCCTCCTGGCACCGTGTTTGTCGATCGTAAGGCCCTCCCTGCTACTGTTTATGCTAAGGCTGATGGGCTTAGGCCTGTTGAAGACACTGAGATCTTCTTCAAAGAACTTGTTGGAACCCTACAAACTGCTCCTCTTGATCCTCGCGGCAAGCTGCTTCTCACTATCGACCTTGATTTTTCACATGGCAACCTTCTCTCAGCTAGGAAGCAGAACTATGCTTACAACAAGTACAAAGAAATCCGCGTCGAAGGCAAGCGTACTGATGTCATTTTCGGTCGGTCGGGTTCTATTGGCGTTATTTACACTACTAACCCTTGGTACCAACTTTCTGCCACTGATAATGCTGCGAATGCTCTTGCTGCACAATCTGATCCCACATATCGGGTTTTAACTATATCTGATACGTTAGACATGGATCTCTCTGGCATGATCAAGGATTTTGTTCGTGAAGGAGGTTGGTATTTTGCTAACCCTGGTGAATCAATGCCACTTGATTATCACATTGCTGGGCGTATTTTCTTCCTCACTGAGATCCCGCCTCAAATCCTTTCATATGAATTGCCTGTTTATCTTGCTGGAACTGTTCAGGTGAAAGACTATATTCCCACTGAACTGTCAGCACTTACATTTTCCAAGACCAGAATTGAGGGTGATATCCGTCTTGTGCAGCTCACTTGGGATTCTGAGATTAGCCAGTATGTTGTTGATGTGTATGTCAACTCCCTTATTACCGGCAATGCTGTTGGCAGCTACCTCCCTGATCAATCACAACCCATGTCTATAACTATTCGTGAGGTGCCTGAAGCTGGGGAAGCTGCTGATGAGCTTGACCCCCCCACTGAAGTACATTCTATTATTGACTATCCCTGTAAGGTGATCAATGCCACTGAAACTACTTTATTGGAGTTTCGCACTACCATCTCAAAGCTCTCTAATTTCAATGTACCTGAGCTTGTTGAGTATGATATTCCTGATCAAGCCGGTTGGGGCGTTTTTGAGGACTCTGTCCCTATGAAGTATCGCTCCTATAAGGGTATCCCCCTTGACAGCATGCCCACTAGAAGTGTTAACATGCGGCCTGAGGTGTTCAGCCGCGCCGTTGGCCCTGAAACTCTTGCTAACATGCGTCGTGTCGCGAGAGGTGGCCGCCCGCTCGTTGTCACGCGTCCAATTGGTGCTGACATTTCTGACATCGCCCGCCTTGCCCATGGGGCTCGGGTTTAAACTGTATAAATATGCTCTATAGTAATTGAGATCATGTCCCGTACTGTTTTCCAGAACGCTTGTGTTGCTGCTAAAATCCCATTTGCTTCGCAAATTGATTTTGAGCGACCAGAACTTCTGATCACACGGGTTGATGATATCGGTGCTTTGATTGTGCCTGCCACTTATTTCCTTGCAACTTATCATTTTCAAGGACGTGTCTTTTATGGTGTTGGCACTGGCAAAAGGCACGCCTCTGAGAATCTGTTCAATAGAATCATCACTTCCTCATTCCTGCCTACTACGCCTCCTAAGATAGATCCAACTGAAGCTTTTCCTTCTCCAACCTTCTCTTTGACCTTCTCATCTTTGGATCGCAAGGCGAACTTGGTTGTTTCTTCTCTTTCTTCTGACCCCCACGTGTTTACTTCTGAAATACCCAAAGGTCGTTACGAAGCTTTGTTGAGTCTTGTTCGCCATGTCATGCGAGGAGATGATTAGTCTTGATTATTCTGACTTTGATTTTGTGCAGTTCAAGCCAGTTTATCTTGATTTTGGTGTTGTTTATTTTTCTGTCCATATAGCTAAGAGAACTGCCTACTATAGGATTTTTGATCAACTCCATTATATCCCCTCAAACTTTTATCTCTTGATCGAACAGGAGCAGCAAGACCCAATTGTTGCAATTAATTCTTCACTTAATTTAGCCTTAGCCTCTGTCGAGCGCCAGTTAGGCTGCTATTAATGGCTTGTACTGATTTAACCCTTTGTTCTGATCTTCTGTTTGTTGATCATGTCCTTGTGAAGCACCCCACTTGTTCTTTTGTTCAACCTTTCTGTCCTGTTTTCCAGGCTGTTTCTGACCTCACCATTTTAAGTCATGGAATAAGGTATTTCATACCACGTTCATACTTTGTTTGTGTTGTTACTCCTTACCACCACTTTCAGGTTGCTATTGCCCCAACCCTCGATTCGATTGCGGCAGTATTTTCCTACCATGCAAATGCTATATATCCTTTGCATTTGTTGATTTGAGCTACCCTTAGAGCCATGCCCTAACGGTAACTCCCACACTGCAGATTTGCCGCCTGCTGTGTTATTCAGGCTAATTGTTTGTTTTTGCTATGCTGTGGTTATATTATTTACCAGCATTAAATCATTTTATAACCTTTGATTTTCTTCTTCTTTT
>Ga0213931_1000030_pt1 | contig 10696 bp, 2 predicted proteins | sample McNCre317MT_FD_169140 | JGI IMG/M metagenome (GOLD analysis project Ga0213931, IMG submission 169140) | Metatranscriptome of freshwater microbial communities from McNutts Creek, Athens, Georgia, United States - 3-17 MT (Metagenome... | ecosystem: Environmental > Aquatic > Freshwater > Creek... | reverse complement strand
TGGCTGTGGCGAGCACCACACCAAACGGAATACGTATGGGCAAAGCCTCTTTTGGGGATTTGTTTTATATTATGTTTAGTGTTTGCTCGGTTTTTGGAAATAATTCCGTTATATATTTACAAAACAGTCGTTATAAATTTAGTGTATGTGTTATAAATGTGTAAGGGAACTTCTTTCTACATAACTGTGCTTAACCAAAATTAAACAAAGTTACGCGAGGGAAAAAAGCTCATTTTATGTTTATGAGATGGAATTAGAATTGACTGCATAAACTAATTCACAATGTAAATGAGTAAAATTATGTGAATTCTAGGCCTGAGTGGCCATAGACAAAGCGGGAGCCGCTTGACCCATAGCATACATAGATTGGTTCATGTGCTGTGTCATCAAAGCGGATTGGTTATTATATTGCTGTTTCTGCATATAAACTTTAGTTAAATCATCAATTCCGGATGATATAACTCCAGCGGCGCCACCAGTGGCTGCTTGTGCAATTCCTCCCAATACTGTTTTGGTTGTATTAGTAAGGGAGGTCTGGTTATTCATTGCATTCATTTTTTCATGTGATGCAATATCGCTGTTATTCATACCTACTTTCGCAGCAATGTTCTGAGTGTTCATAGAACGTTCGTTGGCTAAGTTAGCATTATTCATACTTTCCTGCGCCGTTATATTAGCATTATTCATACTAATTTTTGTTTGATTATTGGCGATATTCATAGCTTGTTCATTCGAAACATTCGCCGCATTCATATTGCTCTGCGTATAATCATCCATACCATGAGACACTAGACCAAAGACACCACCGGTTAAGGTATTAACAACACCTTCACCTGCATGTAATAGTTCAGTGCCCCAACCATAGGATTGTTGTTGATGCAACATATCTGAATCATGTTGAAACTGCCGATTTTGCATATTATTCTCATGAGATTGTTGAGAATACTGCTGATAATCCGAATTACCAGCTGATATCATAGAACTGACTCCACCATGCGCTTGTGAAAACACATAGTTAGCGCCAGCCCAAATCAATGCCATCTTCATTTGTTTCTTCATGAAATTATCCATTTCAGGTAGTTGGAACTTAAAAGAAGAAGTTCCACCGAAAGGATACCGCGGTGGGCCTACAGAATTGTTAGCATTGTCCGATAACGACAAATCCTGATCATTAACAAGATTTTCCATCTTATTAGCAGTGATGGAATCTTCAAGCGATGGTTCACTATGCGTATCTTCTGTTGGTAAGGGCTCTGGAGATGTTTCCTCAGCATGAACTTGACTAGCCATTTCTCCGCCATAATCTGATGCAGTTTCATTATCAAAGTAGGACCAACCTGGTCCATTTCCAGTCGTAGCTTCTGATAGATATTCGTATCTATTATAACTTGGACAGACATCGTTCCAATATTGCTCAAAGTCACCAGGGTTGTAAATTGGCGATGAAGTAACACTATGCGATCCACCGGTGAACGAATCATCATCAAAATTCATAAAAGCTGGTAAGTCCTCAGCAGTCGATATGGCACCAGAGGCAAAAGCATCTAGACCGGCAGCAACCATGGCATGGGCAATAGTCTCAGAATTAGAATGTTGCAATTGCATAGAAAATTGTGCAGTTGCATCATCCAATTTCTGTGAATATTGAGCAGTGGCACGGTTGGCCCAAGTGCTTAAGTCAGTAGGTAACAAATCAGACGAACTGTTGACAAAACCAACTTCATTGAATAATAATGTTGATGTGTCTACAAGTGATCGTTTATAGTAACTGGGCATTAAACTAGAAATGACAAAACAACCTCGGGTTGGTAAATAACGAACAACAGCAACCGTCGATTTTGATTCAGGATCAACAAGAGAAAATTGAAGTATGGAGGTTGGTGATGGTGCCTCTTGGGCTAAATCCTCGAAATATTCTCTAATATCAACTGAATCATTAAACGTTGGTGCGATGTCATTTGAGGAAGTTACTGCCATAGGTAGTCTACGTGTAAAGCCAAGTCGGATCCATGATGTTGGTAAAACACTCAAACCAGTTTGAGATAGCAAAGGTCCTAGCACATTAGAATGCGGTATTGTGGCAACACTTGGTGGTGATAAATTAGGTATTCCACAGTACTGGGCATATGTTAATGAATTTGACGGAAACGTAAATGTATAAGCTAGGACATAAGCTTCACCTTCACTGGTTAGCAAAGAAGTCATTTGATTGACAGTTATCTTAAAACCATCTTTCTCATAAACTAATAAATTCACAGAGATGTTTCGCTTAGTGAAAATAGTAAGATACTTTGAAACGAAGGTTACAGTTGTAATATCTGTCAACCAGGTGTCTGCTTTACTTGTTATGTTAATGAAACCTTTATCTTGAGCAATTTTCGATAGCGTCAGTTCTGGTACTTCTCCAGTAATCATAGCATATCGAATGGAATCAGCACCTACAATAGATCCTGTATAAGATGATGTAACTGCTCGTTTATTAACAGTATCTGGAAACACAGCACCTCCGAAGAAGGGGTAATCAGATTGCCAGCTAAACTCAGGCTTCATTAAATCAATCTTAGGCAGGGCAATTTTTGGCAGTGTTTGAATTCCATCGGTAGACATGAACATGGAACTAATTTTCGTATTTGGAAAAACCTGGTTGAATGGCATTCCTTCAATACGATTGGGTGTTGGTCCTATAGAACGCGGATTTGCTACTGGATCTGAAACCATAAATGGTATACATTTCATCATCTTTGCATCCAATAAATTGGGGAGCTTAGACGCCAATCTTATTCGAATCTGTGCAGTTGGTTCCATAGCATTCACTACTGTTGTCATAACCCAAAAGATCAGATGGGGTCGATCTTTTGCAGTTTCAAAATTACGAGTATCGTCAGTATGTCTCCAAAATTGTCTGTCAGTTGCATCATTCAATATAAATACTTGAGTAGAATTTAAAGTGACAGTAAAAATCTGGTATGAATACTTCATCAACTCGGATAAGTTAGCTAATTTACTGGGATAGTAGTTTGGGTACCAACATACGCCAATGTTTCCAGTAAATAGTGGATTGCCGGTTATAGTAATCTCATAGAGCAATGAGCCAGCCCAACGACGATGCTGGGCAACCCAAGACTTTATGAAATCATTGGTATATTCGCCGAATGGATCAAGTGGTAGCTGCATGAACACAGTATTAGATGCCATACCGGATGTAACCACCAGCTCTTTCTGGCTTGCTATATATTGTTCATATGCTATAGCTTTAGCATCAAAACAAACAGCACCCTGAAAGAGCTGGGGGGTAAATCCGTATGGATTAAGGTTCACGGGGTTACCAATCGAACCAGTTCCTTGAATAATCTGAGGTGGTGGTTCTGGCTTCCCCATGGTTGATGTCATTTGGGGAGCCAGATTAGATGGAGGTGGATCAGCACCAGCAGGAGCGGACTCCTGTGGGGCCTTGTTCATATTAGGATTGCTAGACATGATTATGCTTATCAATTTCAAATCATTCGATAGTCACGTAAAACTAGAAAACTCATAATCATAATTATTCAGGAAAAACAAAGGTGTTACGTTCTGATTTATATAGGCCCGCTGGGAGCTAAGATCTTTATGGGAAAAGGTTGTCATATCCCAATAAAGATCATAAAAAGCATCTTCTAATCTAGTTGTCCATGCATAACATATTTGTGATCTATCAGTACAATAAAACCGCGACCAAGATTTCAAACGTTCATATCTCATATTGTGGCTACTCTGAATGAATATCACTGGAAAGAATTTGATTAGGTCTTCTCGGAATTTAACAAACACATGTTTGTCAATTCGTTCTTTAAACCACTGTTCTAAATAAATCAAATCATCGGGATGCATTCTTTCAAGTTCATAATCATCTAGGAGCCTTTCAACAAAAGGGACAAGTTCCGATCTCACAACTGATTCAAATGGATATTCTTCATAATCATTAAAATCCGTAATAGTAGTAAGCTCATCAAAATGATTTCTAACGTCTTTCTCAATATGTCTCTTAGGAGACCTAGCGTGCATACTAAATTTATAATACAGACAATCGTTCTTTGGTAGTTCTTCAAAGTTAAGTTTAATGGCTTGTTGTCGACAGAAGGTAAAGATAGTTTCTATATAATTGGAATAAAATAGAGTAAAATCTCCTTCTTCAGCAGGAATAACATGCCATTCGATTGTACCATCCTCTAATTGAATAAAAAATTTGAAATCATTATTGAAAGCTCGAATAAAATCCACAAACAATACAATATTACATTCAATCGCTATACAGGGTAAACCTTCTAATCTTATATATTGATCCTCAACAAGAGGATTTTTTAGATAGAACGTATTTGATCTATTGTATTTTTTGAAATCATCTAATGAATACACGGATTTTGCAAACAAATCAAGGAATATCTTCATAGAGTTTCGTACGTAGCACTCATCCGAGGCACATCTAGCATTTGGCAAGAGATTTGTATTAACAAATCGTGAGCAGTCGATGTCTTCGGTTGAAGCCTGGGAAATAGTATTTCCCAAGTTCTCACACAAATCGTAACGAATGCATATTTGTGAAAACGCGTCTTGTTTAGCCTCTTGCTTTGATATTCCTCTGCCAGTATAAGTAGATCCTGAATCAGTGGCTGTACAGATCCAGATTCTCGATTCAATTTCTCGACAAAACTCAACAGATATGTCTCCAACATTCTTATCTTTTCCTCTAAATTCATTGTACATTCCGACATAATTGATTCTCACAATATTTGGCATATTCCTGCAATAAGACAAATCTAAAAAATTCGTGTCCTCTCCCGTAACAAGAGGAGAACGGACTAAACCATTGACATATTTAGCATGATGTCTACGTTGTTTAGTCCAGGATGGTATCACAACAGAACTAGATGGTAATCCAATATATTTCATCTGCTTACGCAAATCAGACATGATTTGGTCATAAACTTTCTCTTCATGTAATGATGCCTCCAAAACAACTTGCATATACTGTTCCGGAAGTATAGATAATTTATTTTTCTTCACCCAAAATAGAGGGGAAGTGACAGCTGATAGTTTCAATGGAGAAACATAAATTTTTGTTAAGGGACATTTAACAATATCACGTGAGCAAAAATTTAGGTCCGTTTCATTATCTTTACTTTCCGTTAGAGTAAAACCTACTTCATGATAATAACGCTTATAATCTTCAAAATTGATATCCAAATCAGGGTTGAATCGTCTGGCTGTATCATCACCACAGATAGCTAACAAAATATTAGCATCCATGAAATACTTATCAACATCCTCCAGATCAGTTTCAGGGTATTTTTCTTGGATCATACGCAAGAAGGCATAAGCTTCTGTAATCTCTACTGAAACTGAATCTAAAGGATTTGTTATATAATTTCCTGAAGTATTACAAGTTGCGGGATAAATCATTCCGTCGTAAATATGAATTCCAGTTTTAAAGCTCTCAAAGATTGTTCGTATAGCGACTTTATGCGCTTCGGTTGTAACATTAGCACAAAATACATCGCAACAAGCATCAAACATTTCAGATGTAAAACTCTTATCTTGACCTTTTAAATCCGAACAAAAATTTTTCCATTCATCAGGAACTTGTCTGCGCCACCAATGATTTGAAACATACGGATTAGATCCAAATTTAATAGGTGACGTAGAATGGAAATCTCCGAATCCTAGAAGAATCTCAGCAAAAAAGGTTTTTAAAGCCATGTTAAATACGACGTCACAAGCATTGAACAATCTCACTTTGTCTTTATCCAAAGCTAGAAGTTCCACTTTAGGGCAATCCTGAGAGACATGTAAGATCTTAATCCCAGCTAATAAGTAATCTATAGCTAGATAATAATCTCTTTTTAATTCAACAGCTTTTGGATTATCCAAGTCTATGATGTATTGTGGCATGTTCGTTGTAGTAGGAGCTTTATTGACGAAATAATTCAACTTGTCCATAAGTTTATGCTTATATTTCGAATATGGACCAGCACTTGTATCTAAAACCATCGCGTGCATATTCGTGGAAGGTCTACCATTGATAACTTCATGCAACCTTATAGGGTTGCACTTAGGATATTGTGCTTTATGGCGATTAATAGTTATATCAATGGCTTGTTTCCACAACTTTTGATCAGCATGAAATCCAGGCTTATCAAACATTTTCTTAACTTCATTAAACAGAGGTGACACTTTACCTGCTAAGGTTCTAGGAAACAAATCTCGTTTCTCAGGTGGTATATAGCGTGCATTCATATAGGATGGTTTAGTCAAAACCGGTAATTCGCAATCTGGTGAACGCAGTAAATCTTTCTGAAGAGTTGGTTGTTTGTAGGTTTTCATCTTCTTCAAATATCCCACAAAAGGAACATTATGGGTGGATGGATCAAACAACTCAAATTCAGTGTCAATTTCTTCAAATAGTGAATTATAATCAGGTATATTGACTATTGATTCTTTGAAGATTTGCATGGCCAGCTTATTGGGTTCAACTGGTTCCTTATCACAATGCGACTCATCCATAACAAGCGATTCAAACTTCGATAACGACCAACCCATTAAGTGAGAAAATATATAGGATTGATCACCATGGGCATATCCATTATAAATTCCAATTACTTTATATGAATCACCATTAGCAACAATTAATGGTAAACCACAATCTCCTTTAGCAAAGATTTTATTTGCAAAACCAAAGCTTATGTCATTAAACATAACATAATCTTTTGGTGAATAAAATTTATTTGTGGTATCATGTCTTGCTACCATAGCGACATTAAAGTAAGAGGCATGCCCAGGTACAACCACGCGAGATCCTTGTGTAGGTCTACAAAAGAAAGCAGGCATACTTTTATGATTAAATGGACCAGCAGAATAAAAATCACTAGTTATATCGCGCATCTTTGGAAATGTTTTATCTTTGACAATAACAATCGCTATATCTCTATTCCTACTCAAGAATAACACCTGAGCTGGGTATACTTTTCCATTATGTTCAACAAAACATTGCTGTGAGTTTTTCTCAAAGATGTGTGATACAGTCAAAATTCGGTTATCTTTATAAGCTAAACCATAACACTTTCCAGTTGCATGTATCCGAACTAAACCATTCTCTAACTTATTAAGAACAGAAACCATTTGATCAGGTGTTTTCTCCTTCTCTACTGCAATTAAATGAGAAGTAGATAGAGTTCTTAGTTGTGAACATAATTCAAAAACTCTAGGCGATTTATACAAATCAGGTGTTGCTTCAACTAAACGAATAACACCTGGTATTAATTTATAATTTTCAGGTAAAACACAAGTCAATAGAATCTCGTGAACAACAGTTTCTAGATTCTTCTGTGACTCAGCATCACTCAACTGGAATCTGATCTTATCTATGCCAGCATTAATCATTTCAATGCCTGAAGTGTTGACTCCTCCAGTTTTAAGAAGCTGAGTATATTCCTGTCTGTTTCTAACAGTTCCATCCATGACTTTTGAGACATAATCATTATAATACATATGTGGATCATTATCATCCACATAACTATTTACGGTGGAATGACTAGTTGTAGAAAGCCACTGTATGAATTTATATGCTGAATAAATCGCAAAAATCGAGGAAATGATTCCTGTTAAAATACTAACAACTCTAAGGATGGCACTAGAATTCTTCACAAAGTCAATAAAAGCTGCCCATTTGGAATAACCACTGTTCTTAATCGCTAATTCTTTTCTGGCATTCTGTAGTGCTATACGATAAAGCACTAAATCATCGTTATTAAGAAGAATATCATCAATTGAATTTCGCAATAAATAAACAGTCTTGAAACTAAAGGCAGCTAATTTGGGGTCAGTCATAAACTTATCTCCGAATAACACTAAATCGACAATCATTGATGGGTGGACAAGAGTAAAATCTCCAGCTCTATTTAATAACTTAAGATTGCAGTTATCTACAAGGATTCTACCAAACAGACGGTTTTCTGTCTCTTTGTATATCAAATTTTCATGACATAATAATGTAACATCCTTAGAGACAAATTTCACTGTTGCTGATGGAACAACCGCTTTGAGTTTAGAAGCCAAAACCATAACTACAACATCAAAAGAATCTTCATTTAGATCATTCGGCATTGCCCAGTCTTCAATGGGCACTTTAGCTAATAATTTGTCATATAGTGTGGGATTTGCAGACACAGTACCAGCCGGATGATCTTTACGAAAAAACATATCAGTATATCCAGAAATAGTTTGTGATTCTCTAATAAATGCTTTTAGATCTTTCACTGTTATAACAATATCAGGTATAACTGATGGTGCTATAGCATTAGTGAAATTGAGAGTACCACCTGAACGGAGATAATCTGTGTATTTTTCTAAAGCTAAGTCTGCGGCAGAAGAAATGTTGAATTCTTCACCGAGGATTGTAACCTTAGCACTTTTAGTAGTAGAAATAACAATACCAGAGTTCTTAGGTGGTGTATATAAGCTCGCAATAGTTAGCATATTTGGTTTTATTAGAATTGAGTCATCAAAGCCAAATCTTCGAATTAAACCGGATGTTTGCTGTCCTTCAATTAGGAATTCCTTATAAGGTGTTTTATCAACTCGATAGCAACAAATATCTTTTTTCCTAAACAAATTACATACTAAGGATAAGCAATTTGAAGGAGCAAATGAAAAACCATCATTTGTCTGAAAAGACTGGATAGCACTAGATTTAATAGCCATCACACTATCACGAGGTAACGGTTCATAAGGAATAACAGTATTGGACGTTACAATAATAAGAGTACCAGCCGGTTGTTGGTTGACTAATTCCAAGTATTCAAAAGAATATTTGCATAAGTCAACATCATCAAACAACAAAACTCTAGGCTCAGTTGATATAAAATCGAGCTTACGTTCCAACTTTGTTTCGTTAAACGTAACTAGGTTAAAACCATAAACTGATTTGATTCGCCTTGCTATGTCAAGAGCTGTAGTTGTTTTATAAGTGTTAGTCGGACCTTGTAATCTTATTACGAAGAAATTCGTAGTTCCACTGTTAGCCGAATCTTGCAACATCTCTAATCTTTTGGTTATTGTCTCAATCATTTCCTTATTTTCGGTTTCAAGAGCATGAGTCATCTTCCCTCTTAGGTGAGCTATTTCTTGATCTTTAATGATAGCTACAAGTTCTGTTATCATAGTATCTACAGACATCTCAACTTTATCACAACTAACTGCCTCATGGACGTTGTTAGGACTGGCATTGTTACACACCAATTTAAAAATTTTAAGATGAGAAAAATCTGGATTTCTATGAGTATAAGACTTATAGCGATCATTGTGCTCATATAAAGGGTCCTCAACTTCATACCTCAAGATTCGAGAAACAAGGGCTATATTGGTTTGTTCACGTATCGTTTCCTTGAAATCATAGTTTGGTTGATTGGCCGTCAAGCAGCATACTTTCAATCTACATGGAACGTTTTTTGAATCCAGAGTCGCAGATTCAAACTCCATTGGGTCTGAGGACAATAATGAGTTTAGATCTATAATATTAGGATCTGGTCCTCTAACATTCTGGAATTCATTAAATACTGCCACATCCTCTCCACTATAACAGGAGGTAAATCTCTTTGAGGATGTTAACTTAGGATTGTATATGGCCTTATTGTAATTCAACTTTTTGCTAATCTTTTCAAGGATGTAGGTAGCTAATGTGGATTTACCAATACCAGGTTCCCCTTCTAAGGAGAACCCAACAGTGGTTTGTCTAGGTCCAGTTTTCCGGTAATTGGCGACAGCTTGTTCCATTGCGTCAAGGTGTACAAGTTGTGTACAAAGATATTGACGCAATGGTTGCATTCTAACTTGTTGTTCCTTATCTAGACGTTTAGCGACTTCTTCCATTATGGCTCTACGACATTCTTCAAATTCTTGTCGAAAGTGCGGTTTGTTAATTATATCGCTCATTTGATATTGACGAACTATAGAGCATCTATCAACAAGTTTTTGTAAAGCATCAAGTTGTCCATTCATTCCCCGTAAGTCGGTAAACTTTAGGTCATCTAATAGATCAATAAGTTCTTCTGAAGCGTCACGTCCGGATCTAGCAATTTCCTGTCGAAATTTAATTATTTGGTTAAATTTAGCGACAGGAGTATTTGTAGCTGAAAAACCAATGGCTATCATATAGCTAAGAATACTTAATCCTATAGACATGTACTTACTAAAAGAAGCATGGGATTCAGTGTTACCAAAATTCCGGGTTTCTAGAAGTATCAAGTCAGGAATATCGTCAGTATCGGTCAGTTCAGAAATCCATTGGCTTACAACTAACTTAACCCTATTGAAATCAAACTTATCACACATACGTGTGATAAGATTTGTGAAGTTCATTATACAAGCTGACAAGTTTGTTAGCAAATTAAACCAAATACAGACCTTGTCTCCAGAACTCTTCTTATTTCCAGCACATGCCAGAAATGTAGAAGTTATTATGGAGACAACATTTGTAGATAAATTTGCAATACCAACAATATTGTCAACAGTATTAGTGATCTTCAATTCCTTAATTATTTGTTCAGTAACCATCTCCTGCAATCTAACAAATGCAGAAGGACGATCACTGCTATAACTAGACGATGTAGCATCATCAAGGCTAATAGGCCTTGACAACGACATCTTAAAACTAAGTCTTAATTAC
>Ga0213931_1000028_pt1 | contig 10821 bp, 21 predicted proteins | sample McNCre317MT_FD_169140 | JGI IMG/M metagenome (GOLD analysis project Ga0213931, IMG submission 169140) | Metatranscriptome of freshwater microbial communities from McNutts Creek, Athens, Georgia, United States - 3-17 MT (Metagenome... | ecosystem: Environmental > Aquatic > Freshwater > Creek... | reverse complement strand
GGTTCTTATATTTTCAATACTCGTTCGGGAAATAAAGAGCGCGTATCTCGCTTGACGCAGATGCACGCAAATAAGCAAAACCCGATTGATAGAGTAGAAGCTGGCGACATCGCTGCTGGTATTGGATTCAAAGATATCCGTACGGGCGATACACTTTGCGTAGAAGCTCATCCGATTATTTTGGAAGCAATGGATTTTCCTAATCCAGTAATCCAGATAGCAGTAGAGCCTAAAACGCAAGCTGACCAAGACAAGATGTCAATGGCACTCCAAAAGCTTTCAGAGGAAGACCCCACTTTCCGTGTCTCTACAGACGAAGAAAGTGGACAAACTATTCTCGCGGGTATGGGAGAGTTGCACCTTGAAATTTTGGTTGACCGTATGCGTCGCGAATTCAAGGTAGAAGTGAACCAAGGCAATCCGCAAGTATCGTATCGCGAAGCAATCACAGCTTCTAAGCAGTGGCGCGAAACATACAAAAAGCAAACAGGTGGTCGCGGTAAATTTGCCGATATTCAAATTGAATTCTCACCACTCGCAGAAGATGCAGTAGTAGATTTCGAATTTGTGAACGATACTAAAGGTGGGTCTATTCCTCGCGAATTTATTCCCGCAGTAGAAAAAGGTATCAAAAACGCGCTCAAAGAAGGGGTTATCGCTGGCTTCCCACTCGGAGGCATCCGCGCACGCCTATTCGATGGTGGTTTCCACCCAGTGGATTCCGATGCACTTTCTTTTGAATTGGCAGGACGTATGGCATTCCGCAAAGCGTGCCGCGAAGCTAAGCCAATCATTAAAGAACCAATTATGGCAGTAGAAGTCGTTACCCCCGATGAATACATGGGTGGTGTAGTAGGCGACCTCAACCGCCGCCGTGGCCAGATGGAAGGCATGGGCGCACGTGGTAATGCACAAATAGTAAAAGCAAAAGTTCCCCTTTCCGAATTATTCGGTTATGTAACCCAGCTGCGTACTATCACTTCTGGTCGTGCAACTGCAACTATGCAGTTCTCGCACTATCAACAAGCTCCCGGCAACATCCAAGAAGAAGTTATTGCTAAGTCGAAAGGCGCGAAACTCAAAGACGACGAATAATGACGCAGAAAATTCGCATCAAGCTGAAATCTTATGACCACAATCTCGTGGATAAGTCAGCAGAAAAAATTGTTCGCACAGTGAAAGCGACTGGTGCTGTAGTAAGTGGACCTATTCCACTCCCTACAGAACGTAATGTCATCACGGTGAACCGTTCTCCCCACGTGAACAATAAAGCCCGCGAGCAGTTTGAAATCAGCTCCTACAAACGACTGATTGACATCTTCAGCTCCTCCTCTAAAACGGTGGATGTACTGATGAAACTCGAACTTCCAAGCGGCGTGGATGTGGAAATCAAAGTTTGATGAGCGCCCACAGCCATCATTGGAATCATTCTCAATTCAAAAACTCATAACTCATCACTCTATATGGCAGGAGTTATTGGAAAAAAAATAGGCATGACAAGCGTCTTCACGCAAGACCGCAAGAGCGTTGCCTGTACGCTGATAGAGGTAGAGCCTAACGTAGTAACGCAATTGCGTACTATCGAAAAAGACGGCTATACCGCAGTGCAGTTGGCTACAACCGATAAAAAAGAGAAGAATACTAGCAAAGCAATGCTAGGACACTTCAAGAACGCGGGTTGTACTCCAAAGCGCAATATTGCAGAGTTTGACTTCACCGACTCTTCGCTTTCTTTAGGCGATATTGTAGGTGCAGATACTTTTGCCGAAGGCGAATTTGTAGATGTCGTTGGCATCTCAAAGGGTAAAGGCTTTCAGGGCGTAGTACGTCGTCATGGCTTTGCTGGTGTTGGCGGACAAACACACGGTCAGCACAACCGTCTGCGTCACCCAGGTTCAATAGGCGCGTGTTCTACGCCTTCGCGTACTTTCAAAGGTACACGCATGGCAGGACGCATGGGCGGCGACCGCGTTAAAATCAAAAATCTCCGCGTTCTTCGCGTTATTCCAGAGAAAAACCTTTTAGTGGTATCGGGTGCGATACCTGGACACAACGGAAGCTACGTTTTTGTACAAAAATAACATGGAAGCAGCAGTTTATACCATACAAGGCATCAGCACAGGACGTACAGTTACGTTGTCCGATGCCGTCTTCGGTCTCGAAACGCCCAGCGACCACGCGATTTATTTAGATGTGCGCCAAAAGCAGGCTAATGCCCGCCAAGGTACCCACAAAACGAAAGAGCGTGGCGAAGTAAGCGGTAGCACAAGAAAGGCGTTCCGTCAAAAAGGAACAGGTGGCGCACGCCGTGGACACCGCCGCTCTCCGCTGCTCTATCATGGCGGTACTATTTTCGGACCTAAGCCTCGCGATTACTCATTCAAAGTAAATAGTAAGCTCAAAGCATTGGCTCGTCGTAGTGCCCTCACCTACAAAGCACGTGAAAGCGCAATTACGGTAGTAGAAAATCCCGCCTTTGATGCGCCTAAAACTAAGCGTTTCATTGCTATGTTGAATGACCTTAAATTGTCAAACACCAAAGTATTGTTCCTGTTATCTGATGGAAACAAGAATGTATATCTCTCTGGACGTAATTTGCCAAAAACAAATATCCGCACAGTAGATGAATTAAATACATTTGACATTCTTCGCGCAGATAAACTCGTGATTGTGGAAAATGCTGTGAATATCATCAACGAACGTTTGAGCTAAACCTAAAGCGACTATGAGCATCCTGAAGAGACCCCTCCTCACGGAAAAAAGCACCCGTACTTCGGAAAAGCTGCGTCAGTACGGCTTTGAGGTGCAAATCAACGCCGAAAAAGGCGATATTAAAACGGCAGTAGAAAGCCTGTACAACGTACAAGTTGAGCGCGTAAATACGCTCATCGTTCGTGGAAAGCGTCGTACTCGCATGACTAAACGCGGCATTCTGTCAGGTAAAAATTCTAACTATAAGAAGGCTATTGTTACGCTGAAACCCGGCTTTGACATTGACTTCTTCAAGCATATCTAAGACATGGCACTTCGCAGACTTAGACCGATGACTCCCAGTCAGCGTTTCCGCTCTGTTTCGGATTTCGCTGAAATCACGAAGAGCAAACCAGAACGTTCGCTCGTTGAGGTTATTAAACGTACAGGCGGTCGTAACAATCGCGGTCGGCGCACAGCTCGCTACATTGGTGGTGGACACAAGCGCAAATATCGTATCATTGACTTCAAGCGTAATAAATTTGATATTGCTGCAACAGTAATAGCAATTGAATACGACCCAAACCGCTCTGCACGTATTGCATTGTTGGAGTACGCTGATGGCGAAAAACGCTACATTGTAGCTCCTGAAAAATTACTCGTTGGAGCAAAAATTATTTCGGGTGAAACGGCAGAACCTATTGTAGGTAATGCAATGAATCTCCGCAATGTTCCACTTGGTACATTTGTGCATAACATCGAATTGCAGCCTGGTCGTGGCGCAGCTATGGCACGTAGTGCTGGCACACACGCGCAGATTGTAGGACGTGATGGCAAGTACACAATATTGCGTCTACCTTCTGGTGAAACGCGTATGGTACTAGCTACTTGCATGGCTACTATCGGAACGGTAGGTAATTCCGAACATGGAAATATCCTCATCGGAAAAGCCGGTCGTAACCGTTGGAAAGGCATTCGCCCACGTGTACGTGGTGTTGTAATGAACCCTGTCGATCACCCTATGGGTGGTGGTGAAGGGCGCGCCTCTGGCGGACACCCCCGTAGTCGCAAGGGTATCCCCGCAAAAGGATACAAAACTCGCGACAAGAAGAAAAGCTCTAACCGTTTCATCATCAGCCGTAGAAAAGCTAAGTAATCATGGCACGTTCTCTTAAAAAAGGTCCTTTTATAGACCCTAAGCTGGAGAAGAAAGTTCTCCTGATGAATGACAAGAGCCTGAAACGTCTGGTAAAGACGTGGGCACGTCGTTCGATGATATCTCCAGATTTCATTGGACATACGTTTGCCGTGCACAATGGCAATAAGTTCATTCCTGTATATGTTACCGACCAGATGGTAGGGCACAAGTTGGGCGAGTTTGCTCCAACGCGTAACTTCCGCGGTCACGTGAACAAGAAAAAAGACAAGAAGAAATAATCATGGCGGAAGCAACGAAAAAACTCACCCGTAAGGAGAAGATTGCCCAAGGCATCGCTAAAGCTCCTAAGCGTAAAAAAGCTTACGCAGAAGCTCTGAGTGAAGCTCGCTTTCAAGGTGGAGCGAAAGTTGAACTAAACGATTTTCGTGGAACAGCTCGTAAAGCTCGCTTAGTGATTGATCAAATTCGTGGAGTAGAAGTATTTCATGCCTTGAATGTGCTGAAACTCACTTCTAAAGCGAATGCTCCTGCAATAGCGAAGCTACTAAAGGCTGCAATTGCTTCATACGAGGAGAAGTATGACCAAAAAGTAAATGTAGGTACACATTTCGTGAAAACCGTATTTGCCGATGGTGGTATGCAACTCAAGCGTATGTTGCCTGCACCACAAGGGCGTGCATACGTTATACGTAAGCGTTTCTGCCACATTACGTTAGTTATTGACCTTATTCCTGAACAAGCAGCTAATTCATAACCTAAACATTCAACACATTGGGACAGAAAGCAAATCCAATCGGGCTTAGGTTAGGCATCGTCAAGGGCTGGGAGTCTAACTGGTATGGCGGTAAGGACTTCTCCGAGAAACTCGTTGAGGACGAGAGAATCCGTGCCTACCTTAATACGCGTATTCCTAAAGGCGGTATTGCTCGTATCGTTATTGAGCGCACGCTCAAAAAAATTACGATTACCATTCATACTTCACGTCCAGGTATCGTTATCGGACGTGGCGGAAAAGAAGTAGATAAACTTCGCGAAGAGCTGAAAAAAATCACCAAGAAAGATGTACAAATCAACATCTTCGAAATTAAGCGTCCAGAATTGGATGCGGCGTTGGTGGGTCAGCAAATTGCGCAGCAATTGGAGGCACGTGTATCGTTCCGTCGCGCCATGAAAATGTCGTTGGCATCTACAATGCGTGCTGGTGCTGGTGGTTGCAAAATCCTCTTAAATGGTCGTCTTGGCGGTGCTGAAATGGCACGTAAAGAGATGTATCGTGAAGGACGCGTACCACTGCAAACGTTACGTGCTGATATTGATTATGCCCTTACTGAGGCGCATACGATTTATGGCATTACAGGAATCAAGGTGTGGATTTTCAAACGCGAAATCTACGGAAAAGTGGAGCTTACTCCTAACGGCGCAGTAACTCTTGGCGGAAAACGCGAAACTGGTGAGCGTGGCGGAGATCGTCGCGAGCGCGGTGGCGACCGTCGTGAGCGTGGTGCTGGTGGTGGCGGCGACCGTCGGGACCGTGGTGCTGCTGGCGGCGACCGTCGTGGCAGTGGTGCAGGTGGAGATCGTCGTGACCGTAAGAACTAATCCCCGTTTCTAACAGACCCAAGTCATGTTACAACCGAAAAAAGTAAAATTCAGAAAGCCTCACAAAGGACAAATTGTAGGCAATACTTCGCGAGGTGCTGATGTATCCTTTGGCTCGTATGGACTAAAGGCTCTCGCGCCTGCGTTTATTACCTCTCGCCAATTGGAGGCTTGCCGTGTGGCAATTTCGCGAGCAATGAAGCGTGAAGGAAAATTTTGGATTCGTGTGTTTCCAGATGTATCTATCACCCAAAAACCAGCTGAAGTTCGGATGGGTAAAGGTAAAGGTTCTCCCGAATATTGGGCTGCTCGTGTACACCCTGGTCGTATTCTCTTTGAGGTGGACGGTGTGCCAGTAGAAATTGCAATGGAAGCATTGCGACTTGCCTCTAATAAGTTGCCTATCCAAACCAAAGTTGTGTTCCGTCGCGACCTTATTACCAACTAATTTATGCATAGGCAAATGAAACCGAGTGAAATTCGTGAATTGACGACTCCTGAAATCGTTACACGCCTCCAAGAGGCGCAAACAGAGTTGATGAAGTCGCGTATCAATCATGCGGTATCGGCGATTGAAAATCCCGAGATAATCCGTACAACGCGCCGCGAAATTGCCCGCCTGAAGACTATCCTCACCGAGCGCAAGTAATATCGGCAATTAAATCTGACAACTGAAAACTCATCATCATGAGCGAGCAAGCTACAACCACACAGCGCAATCTCCGCAAAGTTCGGATTGGCAAAGTGAAGAGCAGCAAAATGGATAAGACCATTGTTGTTGTGGTAGAGCGCAAGATGAAGCACCCTATTTATGGGAAATTCATCAAAAAATCAAAGTCGTTTTATGCGCACGACGAGCAGAATCAGTGTGGCGAGGGTGATACCGTGAGAATCATGGAAGTCCGCCCATTGAGTCGCCTAAAGCGTTGGCGTTTAGTGGAAATCATCGAAAAAGCTAAGTAACCATGATTCAGCAGGAATCCCGACTCAGGGTTGCCGACAATAGTGGTGCAAAAGAACTGCACTGCATCCGTGTACTCGGCGGCACAAAGCGTCGCTACGCTCGCGTAGGAGACCGCATTATCTGTAGTGTTAAGGGCTCTGACCCTGGCGCATCTGCGAAGAAGGGCGATGTTGTTACTGCGGTAGTAGTACGTACTCGCAAAGAACTTCGTCGTGTAGATGGATCGTACATCCGCTTTGACGACAACGCTGCAGTTATTATTAACAAAGACGGAGACCCCCGCGGTACCCGTATCTTCGGACCTGTAGCGCGTGAATTGCGCGAAAAGGGCTATATGAAAATTGTTTCACTTGCCCCTGAGGTTCTTTAACTCCCGAACAGTATTATGGCAAACAAACTTCACATAAAGAAAGACGACAGCGTGAAAGTGTTGAGCGGCAAAGACCGTGGTGCACAAGGACGGGTACTCGTTGTTATGCCGAAGGACAACAAGGCTATCGTTGAGGGTGTGAACTTGGTGAAGAAACACATCAAGCCTAATCAACAAAACCCTAACGGTACTATCCTCGAGCAAGAAGCTCCGATTCACCTTTCGAATTTGCAGCTGCTCGTTAATGGCAAGCCCACCCGTGTAGGCAGAACGCTTACAGAAAAAGGTTGGGTGCGTGTTTCCAAGAAAACTGGCGAAATCATCAAGTAATCATGGCAACGGAAATCAGAAAACAGAAATTCTACAATGAGCAGGTGGTTCCTGCCTTGATGAAGCAATTCAGTTACACCTCTGTCATGCAAGTGCCACGTATTGAAAAAATCGTGCTCTCGCGTGGGGTAGGTGAGGCTGTAAATGATAAGAAACAAATTGATTACGCCGCTGACGAGCTTGGGCTAATCACTGGTCAGAAAGCCGTGGTTACAAAGTCTAAGAAAGATATATCGAACTTCAAGTTGCGTGCAAACATGCCGATTGGAGTGAAGGTAACGCTTCGTAGCATTCGGATGTATGAGTTTCTTGACCGTTTTATTACGGTAGCTCTCCCACGTGTTCGTGACTTTCAGGGTATTCCTAACAAAGGTTTCGATGGGCATGGTAATTACACATTGGGGGTAAAAGAGCAAATCATTTTCCCGGAAATTGATGTGGATAAGGTGAATAAAATCACAGGCATGGACATTACCTTCGTTACGACAGCACAAACGGACGAAGAAGCGTATGCTTTGTTGAAGGAATTCGGTATGCCTTTCCAAAAGAAATCTTAATCCACCAACAATAGCAAATAACCATGGCGAGAAAATCAATCATCGCACGTCAGGAGAAACGCGTAAAAATGGTGGAGAAATACGCCGCCAAGCGCAAGGCTCTTAAGGAGGCGGGCGACTTCCAGGCGTTGGCATTGCTGCCACGCAACTCTTCACCGGTTCGTTTGAAGAACCGCTGCAAACTCACAGGTCGCCCACGTGCGTATATCCGCAAATTTGGCGTATCACGTATCAAATTCAGAGAATTGGCACTCGACGGTAAAATCCCCGGCGTTAAAAAAGCAAGCTGGTAACATGGTAACAGATCCAATCGCAGACCTCCTCACCCGAATCCGTAACGGAATCATGGCGAGACAAAAAGTGGTAGAAGTTCCTGCTTCTAACCTAAAGTTGGAGATTATCCGCGTTCTCCACGAAAAGGGCTACATTAGCAAATTCAAGTATATTGAAGCAAAGCCCCAAGGTGTTATTAAGATTGCCTTGAAGTACCATAAGGTTACTAAGCAATCTGCTATCACCAACCTCACGCGGGTGAGCAAGCCCGGCTTACGTAAGTATGCGCACGTAGAAGCAATTCCACGCATTCTTAACGGTATGGGTATCGCCATCCTTTCGACTTCAAAAGGTGTAATGACCGATAAAGAGGCTCGCAAAGAGAATATTGGCGGTGAAATTTTGTGTTACGTCTATTAATATTCCCTGACAAATATGTCTCGAATAGGAAAGAAACCCATTCCGCTGCCTGCTGGCGTTACGGTGAACATTGACAAGAGCAATGTTGTTACTGTAAAAGGACCCAAAGGCACTTTGTCCCGCAAAGTTGATGCTGATATTCAGGTTGAACTGGAGGAAGGACAAATCGTGGTGTCGCGCCCTACGGAGCAAAAACGCCACAAAGCGATGCACGGCTTGTATCGTACTTTGATTAATAACCTCGTTGTTGGGGTTACTGATGGCTACGAAAAACGCCTCGAAGTTGTAGGCGTTGGTTACAAAGCCACGAACACGGGCAACCGTCTCGAACTCACTGTTGGTTACTCGCACCCTGTTATTGTTGTATTGCCAGAGGAAATAAAATTGGCAACTGAAACAGTAAAAGGACAAGCTCCGGCTATTCTTTTGTCTGGCATTGACAAAGAATTGTTGGGACAAGTAGCAGCTAAAATTCGCTCTATTCGTAAGCCAGAGCCTTACAAAGGCAAAGGTATTAAGTATAGTGGAGAAGTATTACGCCGCAAAGCAGGTAAAACTTCAGGTAAGGGCGGTAAAAAGTAATTTTTCTGACACCAACAACGCGATAAAAAACACCCAATGGGAAGTACAGACCAAAAACTCTATCGTCGTGAGCGTATTCGTAAGCGTTTGCGTGCCGGTATCAGAGGTACAGCAGAAAGACCACGTTTGTCGGTTTTTCGGAGCAATACCCAAATTTACGCCCAAATTATTGATGACGAACGCGGCATAACGTTAGCGAGTTGCTCATCTAAAATAAAAGATATAGCTTCGCAGGCTATACCTAAAATAGAACAAAGCCGCTTGGTAGGCAAAGAGCTTGCTAAGGCTGCCCTTGCAAAAGGCGTTGATAAAGTAGTATTCGACCGTAATGGCTACTTGTATCACGGACGTGTTAAGGCATTAGCTGATGGCGCACGCGAAGGCGGGCTTAACTTCTAATATAGACCATGAAAAATATCCCGAACAGCAAGCGCGTCAAAAGCACGGACGCAGAACTCCACGAAAAGCTGGTGCGCGTAAATCGCGTAGCGAAGGTGGTAAAAGGTGGTCGCCGTTTCAGCTTTGGTGCCATCGTAGTAGTGGGCGACGGCAACGGAGTTGTTGGTTGCGGTCTTGGTAAAGCCAATGAAGTAGCAAATGCTATTGCCAAAGGCACAGAGGACGCAAAAAAACAACTCATCCGTGTTCCTATCATTAACGGTACTATTCCACACGCAATTTTCACAAAGTCTGGCGGTGCTAAGGTACTGTTAAAGCCTGCTGCCCCTGGTACAGGGGTATTGGCTGGTGGTGCAATGCGTGCCGTATTGGAAAGTGCTGGCGTGAAAGACGTGGTAGGAAAGAGCCTCGGCTCATCAAATCCTCACAACGTTGTTAAGGCGACTATTAAAGCATTGGCAGATATGCGCGATGCAAATACGATTGCTGAATTGCGTGGTGTGTCACTTAGTACAGTTTTTAACGGCTAACAGAATATGTACCCGAAGGTTAAACTCACCCAGGTAAGAAGCCTGATTGACCGCCCCGCCGACCAGCGTGCTACGATGCAGGCATTGGGCTTGGGCAAAATGCACCACTCGGTAGAGAAAGTGTGTACCCCGCAAATTCTCGGTATGATGAAGAAGGTAAGTCATCTTATCTCTATCGAGGAAATTTAATTGGTCTGTTATCTTTTCACTGAATATCTATAAGCGATGAAACTTCATACGCTGAAGCCCTCACAAGGGGCTACTCGCGAGCGCAAGCGAGTCGGTCGAGGACAAGGATCCGGAACTGGCGGAACATCTACACGTGGAAACAATGGCGCGGGTGCGCGCAGTGTACACAAGAATAAGCGTGGTTTTGAGGGCGGTCAAATGCCCCTCCAACGCCGTGTGCCGAAATTCGGTTTCTTGAACCCTTTCCGTGTAGAGTACAAAGTCATAAACTTGGATACGCTCCAAGAATATGCAACGCAATATGGCGCAACTGAAATAGACCATACCTTTTTGAAGGCGCATGGTCTTATCTCTAAGCTCTCTACTTTGGTTAAAGTATTAGGCCGTGGAGAGGTATCTGCCAAAGTGAATGTGAAACTCAACAAATTCAGCCAAACCGCTAAGACAGCTATTGAAGCTGTTGGTGGCACAGCTACGGAAGTATAATGAAAGACTTCATCCAGACTATACGGAACATATTCAGAATTACGGAACTCAAAGACCGTATTCTGTACCCCCTTATGTTGCTGGCAGCGTATCGTTTTGGTACGTTCATCATCCTACCTGGAATAGACTCTGCTGTTTTATCAGCAGAGTTTGCTTCACAAGGGTCAGCAGGCGGTGGTATTCTTAGCTTGTTCAACTCATTCCTTGGTGGTGCTTTTGCGCGGGGGTCAATCTTTGCGTTAGGCGTAATGCCTTATATTTCTGCCTCTATT
>Ga0213931_1000026_pt1 | contig 10897 bp, 2 predicted proteins | sample McNCre317MT_FD_169140 | JGI IMG/M metagenome (GOLD analysis project Ga0213931, IMG submission 169140) | Metatranscriptome of freshwater microbial communities from McNutts Creek, Athens, Georgia, United States - 3-17 MT (Metagenome... | ecosystem: Environmental > Aquatic > Freshwater > Creek... | reverse complement strand
CTGCATAGATCGATGCAGGGTTATTTACGTTCAGAACCAGGGTACGCCTGGGCGTTTAATATTTGTATATCATGTTTTAGAGTTTTCGACTTTGATGGAAGCTTATTCCATTAATTGTCTTAGAACTCCAGTGGAAGCTATTCCATTGTTTAAAACTTGATATAGCGTATCGCTGTAACCAATCAGCGGAAGCCTACAACCAAAACGACGTTTAGAAGCAAGTCATATGCGGAAGTGCGGGTCCTAGATTAATTAGCTCTTACTAACTGAGCTTTCCAACGATATATTCTTTTTCGAAGGTTTCTAGGGATTGTTGAGTGCCATAATGCGCGGCACCCTAAATATAGCGCATCGCCCTTAGTTGGTGAAACCAACACCATCTCCACCAAATAACATACCGTAAATTAAAATAAATTTTAAAATATAAAAATATAGGGATATATATACCTGTTAGCCTGCCCTCATCTGGAGGACATAAACTAACATATATCCCGTGTCGTTATTCGACCTTGCGATTTTTTTGATCGAATGACGACACCACAACATTTTGTTCGTAGTATCTTAGATTATCTGTAGATAATCTTTTGGATGGTGGAATTGTACCAATAGGGGTGATGCCCGATTTGGACCATACAAGTCTGAAGCATGGATTGAAGAGGAAATATTGAGAACCAATACCGTGGCTGGAGTAGCGTGTGAGAAGCGCTATATGGATTTGCTACGATGATATTGCCTGTTTTCCAGTGCCATTCAGGAGTGAAGTGCTGACCTTCACCCGTATTAACTGATTCCGTAGGCTGGGCAACCAAGAGAGTTGACCCCCCTCAAGAACAGTGAAGAGTAATGGAGCGTGATCGCAGGAGGTTGTTTCGTTAGTGAACCATTGAGGTTCGATTGAAATAATTGGAGAGAAGTGTAAGGAACTTAAGGAAGAGTCGTCGCCCCGGGGCTACCTTTACGAAGGGAAGCACCTTAGGGAAATATCCCCGGGTCCGGCGAGGGAGACTTTTGGCCCACCGAAAAGAGATGAAGGATAGATGATCATGCGGGCTCACAACGTCCACCCGTAGATCTGAAAGTAGGACACCAAAATCGCCAAACATGAAATTTGAATCTAATTAATTAAACGTTGATTTTGGGAGTCTCCATCACGGAAAGTAAACATCGACCATCAATCATGAAGAACTCAGTGATGCAAAGTACCACCTGCCCCGCCAACTCCATCGATCAAATGGAGAAAAAGGCAGAAGAGCGTAAGACCGTAGCTAAAAGAGATAGATGCATCTCGAATAAAGATCGAAAACGATCTATTAAGATGTCTGATTCTATTCCTCGTGACAGTCGTATACCCACACGACACACTAATTACTACGAGGTACTATCAGATGTCCCATGTGGCAAAGAAGATGATCTTTGCTACCACGAAGAGATTAGCTTGGATCAGAAAGCAATCAGGCGCTGTAAGAAAAGCGACCAAATATATGGAGCGACGAAAGTTCATGCCACGTCGCGCCCTAAGTTCGTTCAAAAACGCAACGTTGTTTCGGCGAAGATGACGACACAAGGAGGGACTTTTACGGATATCCCATCGCAGCTTTACACCGGGATCCAATCGCAATTGCCAAAAAGTTGGCAGCCAAGGAAACCGGCCCTTCAGAGAATAAGCGAGGGATTGCAATCAGTGGAAATGTTCATGAAGCTAATACCAGAAGATCTCCGAACTGGTGCAGAGCTTGTGTTTAATTTATATGTCTCCTTGAACCATTTGAGATATGCCACGAGCTTGGGAGATTTCATCACAAGGCTTTACTTGGGGATGAAGTCAATTTGGAAGGATGCCACAGTCGGAATGGCAAAGAGGTTGTGGGACGCTTTGAAAGAAAAGCATGGTAAAATGGGCACTCAAGCTTCAGAGTCCCCGGAGTCATTTTGGAGGAAGGCAAATAAAGGCCTATCATCGATGTGGACGGCCATGGAAGGATGGTTCGGGTGCCCATCTATGGATTTAATATTGGATTTGATGAGCATCATATCTTTTTCTGGCTTTTTCGGAGAGAAGGCATTTGATTTTGTAAAAGACCACGGATTCAATGAATGGCATAGGAAAATCACGGAAAGGGTTCGAGCATGGCCGGATATATTCAGCGTATGCATTAACCTAGTTACTATGGTGACAGATGCTGTGGCCACGTATTTCGAAGATGGGACTCTGGATTTCTTTGGATGGAAATATGGGAAAAGGAGAGATATCTTCAATGCTTACAACCACCTGGTGAATGAATCTGCAGATGCGATTGGACGCAGATTAGATGATGCGAAGAGACCTGAATCAGCAGTGTTTAAATCGCAACAAGCTTACATCACTGAGTTGGCTCGTGTGACGGACGCGACTGGCTCTCTCATCAGGAAAGGCACTGTACATGAGCGTAACGTATATAGCCGGATGTATGGGGAGCTATTACGTATTCAGGCAGAGATGACGGAGTTCCATCGCTCTTCTTCAGCTCGTATCAAACCTTACACATTTTGCGTTTGTGGTGTCACCTCGTCAATGAAGTCAACTGTGTCCCAAGCAGTGTGGAGACAAATTGCGGTTTCAAATGGTATTACTACGGACATGACTAACCAAGTGACCGTCAACTTCAAGGATCAGTATTTCTCAGAAGTCAAGGCACAGGAGGTGTTAATAATGGATGACTTTATGAATACAAAGCCCGGTGTCGTACAAGAGGGGGTCAGTCCTATTCGTGTTCTACTTGATTGGTCTTCCAATGTAGCAGTACAGATTCCCTCTGCGGCAGTAGAAGAAAAAGGCAAGCGTTATTGTAACGCGAAAGTACTGGGATTGACATGTCATTCTAAAGAGTTTCACGCGGAGGCTTATTCCTATCAGCCAGAAGCCGCCTATCGACGAGTCGAGATTTTCATCGAAACACACTTGCGCAGTGCATACAAAGCACCAGATGGTCGGCCCGACTACGCGAAGATACCGAAAACGTTCTTTCCCGATGTATGGGATTTTAAACTGTATACAGTGAAGATCAATGGAGCTGACTGGTGCTTTGATCGAGTTGGAGGTCCTGATAAAGTGTTCAATAATCAAGAGTTAATGTCTTACCTATCTACCGATTCGACCGAACATTTTCTTCGCCAAAAGGAGCTAACGGAGCGTATGAACAGTTGCGATTGGTTTTGTGGGCACAACCAGGTGCGCGATTCGTGTGTTTTTTGTAATCCAGCGAACCCGCCACGTGCTCAAGAACCTGAACCCCTCACGAAAACGGCATGTCGCGCCTATCTTGCCTACGCGATGCCAAGATCCGCGCCGTCGGTCAGGAAGAGAGTGTTGGAAGAAGCATGGGATATCCTCGAACAATTCCCCGATCAGACGTGGGCGGACTCATACTTAGAGGATATGTGTAGGATTTTTCACGAGAGAGGTGATGACGATAATCACTTAGACTTAGATATGCTTGACGAGGAGTACATGGTTAGACTACGTGAGTATACAGATCTCAGGGAATCATGTAAGTGCAAAGATGTTAACACCTCTCCACCAACTAGAGATTCATTACAGGTGAGTGATCTGATTCATACTTTGGAAGACGGTCCCTTAGAAGAGGTGTTCACCCCAGAACGCGTGGAGATGAATAGGAGATATCACCAATCCCAATCGTCTTCTGACGGCGGGGATTCAACATCTAGTAGTGATGGGTCATATTCACAACCGCCCCTAGCTTACACGTGTATGGATGAAGGAGAGCGTGAAGCGTTGATACCGAGATTGCGTCCCGAGACTCCTCCAACCGATCTGTTAAGTGAGCCTCCCCCTGTTAACCCAGAGGATCAGATTGAAATGGTGTTGCGAAATAACGTTGAAGTAGATTTCGATGATCCGGATACAACGCGACTGCTGGAAATAATGCGCAACACACGCGTATCCCTCCAATCATGGGAGACAGAGGTAATCATTGATCGCATATCTCTGACGCAGACCATTTTCACTGTGCGTATAGATGATGCAAGTGATGACGTGGTTAACGATATCGTGGCTGACGCTATTAGTTGGCTGGCTGTACGAAGATTAGGAGCTCGCCTGGACACGGATATCTATGAGGATGCCGTCCGTATCACTGCCACCCACGATGAGTATACAGATGAATTGTTACCCATGGGTACACAAGGGAGGTTAGCGAGAGACAAACTGGAAGAGGAATCGAAAAGGGAATATACGTGGTTTGATGATGCGTTTAAATCGAAATACCCGAGAGCTAAACATCCAGCAGATTGGGCCGCGCGGATGAAGAAAGTCAGAGAATCGAACACGATTAGCGGGTGGATACACTCCAAGGTAGCAGATCGAGTGGAAAGAAATGCGAGAGAGAAGCGCCCCTTCGATTGGACTCTGTGCGGTTTTATGACAGCATTCAATACACTAGGATACGCGAAACATTTGATGTTTGCTTTAGGATGTTGCGGGGTAGGTATTCCCCTACTGGTGACGTATATGATTGCTTCTTTTTGCGATTATAAGCGATCAGGGGCATCGTCTTCTCTTTCGTTTTTCGCGATGTGGTCAGTGCGACAGCTGAAAACATTAGCTCGTGGTGTATGGAATGTAGACGACGCCATTGACAGTTGGATGAGCACGGTAATTTCCCGCGATGCACGAGTCAGGTGGTATTTGGACTGGAATCCTGATGTGAAAAACGATCTTACACGACGGGTGTTGATTAATTGGAAAGCACCCTCGACATTTGATATCTTGTTTGGACAAAAACGCCGTGTGGTGTCGGTAGCTGTGAAGATGATGGCAATATCTGCAGGTCTCGCTTCATTGTGGTTGTTGTGGCGTGAATATATACATCTCGAGCCGGTGGCCTTGACCGAGGAATATATTGAAGTGTTTCGAGACGAGGTCGCAGAGATGAAGGTAACCAACCAGGTAGATGAGGGGATGGTGCAACCCTTGCCTGGTGAACAAAAGGATTGCTGGTTGAAGGTGGGACCACCCGTGGTTCAATTAACAGAAGCGTCGCACACCACAACACCCACCGCATTTCGTCAAATAGTTCAGCGGAATATCGCCATCTGCGAGGTTAAATATATGAAAGGAGATGTGCCCATGCGTGCCGGCTGCTATGGATTTTCTGTGGGTGGGTCGGATTGGATAATACCCACCCATCTCCTGTGTCCAGGGATCGATGAGTTTACGATTTACACCAGATACTCACATCACGATACAATTGATGATAAAATTGCGAGTAAATTTTGCCGACAACAATGTGTGGAACTTGGGGATACAGATTTCACCCTGGTGAGATTGAAAAGTGCTGCACCCAGGCGAATAATGGTGGACTACTTCCCTGAGGGGGACTGCTCCAATGTGTACGCAAGTTTGTTGTACATTAAGGACGACAAGCTGGTGGAGACAGATTGTCGACGGATGCCTAAACCTAGGAAGATCGAGATCGAACATCGTGGTCAGCCTTATAAGACGCTGGAAATCGTCCATCAAACCAGTTACCCTATTGAGACAGACGTTGGACTCTGTGGTGCCATGTGGGTTGCAAATCCCAACACCAAACCGTTTATTCACAGTTTTCACATTTGTGGAAATGCGGGCACAAAGATTGGAGGATCACAAGTAATTTGTCGTAGTTTAATTGTCGAGGCGATCCAGAAGTTGAATGAGGTGAGTGGTCTAGCCCCTGTAGATGAAGGGAATATTACACCCGAAATGTTTGGACCGATGGAAATTCACGCCTCTATCAATGCAACACATCCAATCAACTTTACGGTCCCTACGTCTTCCCCTCCCATCGCGACAATAATAGGTACACACACACAGCATTCAGGGAAATATTGTCAGAACATTATCCCAACCGCAATAGCTGATGGTTTGACGCAAAGGTTAGGGTGGGAACAAGCTTTCAAGGCAGTTCCAGCACCAAATAGCACACGTCACTTACGCAAAGGGTTAGAAGAGATTCTACATCCACGTGTTATGATAGATGCCGGAATCCTGATGGATGCGACCAACGATCTGCGGAAGCATATCTTAGACTATGTTGATGCCATACCTGACTTGTCGAAGAGTGTTGTCCCCCTGGTACCTGTTGTTGTTGTGTCAGGTCAAGATGGTGTTTTAGGTGTTGACAAAATGAATCCTAGCACCTCTGCCGGCTTTCCAGAGCGAGGGGCGAAGGGGAGATTCTATGTCAAGACGGATCCTGTAGATGGTGTTACTGACCCGTATGTATTGGACGAAGAACATATGCAAAGAATTTCGGAGATAGAAGAGACTCTTGCATCAGGAAAAAGGGTCTATGCTCCTTTCACATTGTCTGTTAAAATTGAACCAACTAAGGTTACGAAAGAGTATGCTCGCCTGTTTGGAGCCAGTAATATGTGCTTTACATACCTATTCCGGAAGTACTTTTTATCAATTTTCCGTCTGATTCAGTTGAACCCATACCAGTTTGGAACAGCACTTGGAATAAACTGTCACAGTGGTGATTGGGACAGCTTGTATCACGTTTTGACTTGGAAAGATCGGATAATCGAAGGAGATTATGCTACATACGACAAAACAATGAGTCCTGCGGTGATCCTGGATATCTTCTCCATTTTGATAGCCATAGCTAGACGCGCCAAATATTCGGAAAGACAACTAAGAATCATGAATGGTTTAGCATATGAAGTAGCCTTCCCAACCTACGAAGCCAGAGGTCTCTTGTTTGTTGCCAGTGGTTCAAACCCGTCTGGGCATCCTGGGACGTTCATCATTAACACGCTTGTGTGTAGCTTGTATGCGCGGTATTGTTTTTTTAAGGAGTTGAAGACTCGATCACTCAAGATCGAGTATCCATTTTCTCATTACGTGAAAGAGGTTACTGCTGGAGATGACCACCTGTTCAGCGTATCCCCCGAGTGCACATGGTTTGACCAACATGTCATGCAGAGACATCTTGCGTCCGCAGATATAGGATACACAGATGGAAAGAAAAACAAAGACATTCCTACGCCATTCATCCATATCAATGATGCGAGTTTTGTCAGTAGAGGATTTCGTTATTGTACATATCTCAAACGATGGGTTGGACCCCTCGCTGTGAAATCCTTGAAGAAATCGTATATGATACACAACTTGCCTCAGAAAAACAGTCAACATCCCAATGACTTGATTGCTACGGTTGTGGAGCAGAATCTTGTCGAATTGTTTTTCCATGGAGAGGAGGCATTTGATCGTATGGATAAGGCCGTGCGTGAATCGATGGCAGAAGCAGGGCTTGGCCATTTGTGCCCACCACCTATTACGTTCCAGGAGGTGGGCGAGTTGATAAAGGAACGTACCCAACCCGGTTTTATGGTGGATCTGCGATCAGGGGATTCCATCAAATACCACCCGCCAGATGTCATCATAGGAAAAGTTGATGACCCTTACATAATGGAGATTACGGAGTCTCTTTAGACATAAAGAAAAGACGCACATGTGTATTGTAATGTAAATTAAAAACACCTTGTACAATAATGAGTGTAACTGTACAAAAATAGCACTTATGAATATGAATATTAGTAACAATGGCACGATGGCTGGAGCCAACATCGTGCATGATAATGGTGGCACCCGTCAGTTCTCCTCTTCGCGTGGGAGCACTGATGTAAGTAAACGCGATATGTACAAAACAATGACCGACTCACTCGCCTCTTATCTGGAAAGGCCAGTGTTGATAGAGGCAATGGAATGGGGAATGGGAGTTACTTTATACAACAGCTACAACATCCTTGATTTAATCTTCGCAGCATCACCGATCAAAGATAAGTTACAATACTTTGCGAACATAAGTTTTAATATCGAGATCAGTTTGGAAGTAGCTGCCAACCCGTTTTTATACGGAATGCTGATGGCGAATTGGGTTCCATACCCGAAATATGATGGTTTGATACGAGATCGTGGGATCTTCTTTGAGGACAATGTGGAAGCGAGCCAGCGTCAAAAGATTTTCATAGACGCCAGCACATCAACAGGAGGAACAATGACAATCCCTTTTTACTGGCCGGCCAACTATTTCAGTCTTGTGAAGGACAGCCCAGAGGATTTCGGATATCTTTCTGTTCGTCAACTGAATCCACTGATGCACGTCACTGGTGCCGATCAGAAGGTCACGGTATACATCAGGGCTAGACTAATCGATGTTCGTATGCACACGTCCTCTAATAAACCTGTAGGAGCCTTGACATCAATGTCGTTACAAGCGGATGAATCACCTGATGATAAGTTGAGTTCCAAAGCGACTCGATTAGCAGATCTAGCGTCATCACTCACTCCCTATCTGGGTGGTTACGCAATTGCAACTGAAAAGGCCGCACGTGTTTCAGCTGCTGCCCTGAGAGCTATGGGGTTATCACATCCCAGATCAAAGGAGATGATCCATCAGTTTGAAAACAGACCTATTGGGAACTTAACTAACTTCAATGTGCCAACAAACACACCTACACTGGCATTGGATGAGCATAATGAGGTCACGGTGGATCCGACGATATCTGGGATGAGCGAGGATGAGATGTCGTTCGACTATATCCTTAAAAAGGAGACATTTATAGGCACGTATGACTGGGATATTAACGATCTCGAAGGTACAGTGTTGGCATTTCATCGCGTCCATCCTATGCAGTGGATGTATTCCTCTACAGGTCCTGAGGTACACATGTCCACACTCGCATATTTGTCTAGGATGTTTCAATACTGGACCGGTTCTCTTGTATTCCGTTTTCAGATTGTTATCTCTGCGTGGCATCGCGGAAAGTTGAGGATCTTACATGAACCAGCTCACGCGATTAACTCCGAACCGTCCACGTGGCAAACCAACGTCCAGAGTGTGATCGATATTACTGAAGACCGAGAGTTTGAGATCACCGTTTCCTTTGCCCAAGCGCAGGAATGGCTGAAGGTTGGAGATTTCGATACTCTGTTGCCACCCTTCAAGACCAGTGTGGAAGGGAGCACTTACACGTCAACCGATCTTATCGAATCCAATGGAGTGCTAATGTTATCTGTAATGAACCGTTTGGTGATACCAGATGACACCGTCACCGCCCCCGCTCATATTAATGTCTTTGTGAGGGCTGGCGATGACTTTCAATTGGCGGCGCCCACAGAAACTCATCTGGATTCCTTGACGCTGATAAACAACGTGAGTCCCCCCCCTGCTGGGAGGTTACAATCTGTTTCAGGTCCAACAACTAATATGATTGTGTCTCCCATCGGAAACATTCTTCAATCGTCAACCGGACCTCCCGTTCCAGGATTTAATCGTGATGTTAGCCCAACAGTGTATGCATATTTGGGCACGACATCCCATCCGATTACGCTGACGGTGCAAAAAGTGACGGGAACGGGTACAAATATCACCCTATCTACGTCGGCAGGATCAAGCGGTGCGGCGACCTATGGTAGTGATGGCCATGCAACTTTAACAGTACCTTTACCTAGTGGTTCAGGCTACGCACATGTTCCCATAACCGTGGGTATGGATAATAACGCATTTGTCAAGGTGATATCGGCAACGATACCCGTGCAATCCAATCACGAGTGGATAAGCGCATGGGGACATACTACAGCTGGGAGATTAGATTATGATTCTGTGAATGATTTGAATCCTTCCTACGCATATCCTCTGACAATGCTTACAACTGGTGCTCCAGGTATCTTCTATGTTGCAGGATCGTCCAAACATCTATACGAGACTGCAAACAACGGACAACCAGTGTTCATCACGTATGACGGTGATATCCGAATCGTGAATGGAACGTATAATCCAACCTTAGTAAACTTCGATGATCCAGGGACTATTGCCACAGCATATTACACACCCCCAGGAACAGGCTACGGATCCGGAAGGGTGAATATTGGAACTCAATATGTAGACGTCGGTAGAATTTATAATGTGTTATTTTGTCGAAATACCACGATGTCCACTCAGGCGGATGAGCACGTGGACAACGTTGCACAACCAGAGATGCCAGGCAATTTGGCTACTCTTCATGATACGACTATTTCTGATAAAATTGCATATGTGTATATGGGTGAGCGTGTGACGCATGTTAGACAGATGATTGGCAGACCGTTTCATGTGTCGACAAGTTACATCGATCGAAACAACGATGGGAAATATTCACGCACGTACTTTGGATACACTAATATACCATCTTACCCCAAAGGTACACAAACTCCGTTCAATCTAATGATGGCATGTTACAATGGATGGCATGGCACTACACGTACAAAATACGTATTGAACTATCAAGGGACGGACGCACCATCTTACGTTGTGTTGTTCCGTCCTGAATCCGGCACTGCAGGTCTCTACTATGAGAATGTCCTCTATGACCTCACTTTACCAACTGATCGAGATTCTCTGTTCTCCACTAGCACGACTTTGTGGAGCGGAGCGACCGTCACCAACCCCAGACTAGCAAACGAAATATCTGCTGAATTCCCGTACTACTATCGATTTAGATTCAGGAGTGCGCGACCGTCTGACCCCTCAACATCCAACACCACGACAGACTATCATGTTCTAGCCGTGGAAAACTATTCGAGTTCGAGTCCTGTACTAATAGAGCGTTACTTCCAACCAGGAGAAGATTTATCTTTCTTCAATTGGATGGGAACGCCTGTACTATACCCCTCGTCATAATTTATATAGCTTGTATACTAGATACACAACCATTTATATTTTAGTAGTTAGAAATCCTAGCGCAGCCTAGGTGGCCCTTTACGGGGTCTGCTCCCGAGCAATTAAACAGTTTCATGTGGAATTTTTCCCTCGTAACAAGTAAATGCACGGGGGTTTTCAAGCATGCAACTTTTTAACGTGAGCAAACAAGTGCG
>Ga0213931_1000022_pt1 | contig 11349 bp, 4 predicted proteins | sample McNCre317MT_FD_169140 | JGI IMG/M metagenome (GOLD analysis project Ga0213931, IMG submission 169140) | Metatranscriptome of freshwater microbial communities from McNutts Creek, Athens, Georgia, United States - 3-17 MT (Metagenome... | ecosystem: Environmental > Aquatic > Freshwater > Creek... | reverse complement strand
GCTAAACGACTTATTTAAAGCATACTATCAGAAGGATAATATGGTCAACAAGCGTACTAAAAACTCCACTTCATTACCCCACGAATGGGTTAATGTCATGGCCAAAAATTTTCCGCCTGTTATTTAAGACACATCAGTTAGAGAAAAGTGTTTTCCGCTCTTCGCCCGAAACTCCTTCCGACTGTGTCTCCCATTCGATGGGGGGTTGATAAAACTTATCGCTTTTGATAAGCATATATCGATTTGCATCAAAATAGCTGTATTCTTTCGCCGCTACTTCATTGATGCAAATGCTAATATCTTGAGTACCTGTTCTTACGTGGTCCTCGATAGTTAGCATGAATTTAGTAAACCAGATGTTCTGTTTACTGCCTAAAACGAAAGTTTTAGGATGTGCTACAAAGCAATCTGCGATGTAACTATATCGATCTTTAGGGATCCAAACTTGGTTTGGCATTGCTGCTACTGGATCATAAGTTCGATTGTATACTGTCCTCTCAACAGTGTGTTCATCCATTCGGATAATTACACTAATCGGGATTTCAGTTAAGGCTCGTCCTGTGATAGCGCTAAAGAAATCTTTTGCAGCTACCAATAGAGTCGCCATTGTAGGATCAAGAATCTCATTCTGAACTACTGGTTTTAAAAAGTTCATAAAACGAGATAAATCAAATCCTCCACCAAAAATATTTGGTGTATCACTAGGGTTATTATTCTTTTCGGATTTAGAAGAACTATCAGATCCTCCCAATAAGCCTCCAAGAACTTTACCTAGGATGTTACGGCCAGCATTCATCGCTCCTGTGATTAGAGCTCCGCCAACTGGCTGTAAGGCAGATGATGCCATACTTAGAATAGTTGACAATCCGAACACTGTCACTGCCACTTCAGTGTTCATATCATTTGGTAAAAGTACATGTTGGATGTCCCCTGCTTCAGTAGCAGGTACACGCACTTTAATCATATATCTCCCGATACATGGACCAAATGTACCTTTCATTTTTGGCTGAATATGAGCGAAACGTTGGAACTTCTGAGTGATAGTGTTCTCTAGTCCGTCTCCCCAAGAATCAGAAATAGCTGAAAGGTTCAATGGGATAGCTGTCTCCTCACCAACTCTAATGGTTCCCCTCCACACTTCGACACCAAAATCATCTTGATCAAATGTCTCATCGAGTCCACTACTTTCGTTGTTTTCTCCTGCTTCACCTTCATCACCTGCTAAAGGTGTGATGAAATCCGTGGGGTTATCATTGTCGTCAGCGATTGCTAAACGAGCCATCAAATTGCTGAATCCTTCTTGATGTTCTTCAGAATCAGCATGTAGTTCGATACAATCAAACATTTCGTCAATTGCATTAATAAAGAAACCATATTCTCTACCTGCTTGCCTTCTCGGCTTTTTGGGAGCTTGGAAAATTGCCGATCCTGCTCTAACCATAAGCGTCACATTCATGTCAGCAATGTCACCATTGCGATTGATAGCAAGTACTCGATATCGAAGTCTGGTTCGTGCTTCATTTGTAAGCAACCAAGGGTTGTTAGCGTACCGAACTGGTCTATTAGGAGTTTCTGCGTAGTTAATTGGAATTAACTCAATCTCCTTAGTTTCACCAAAAGCCACTAGTGTTCTCGAACTAGTATTTGCAGAGTCTACGAACTCCACTAGCCCAGAAATCTGGGGTGCTCTTGGAATTGCAATCTTCATGGAAATAGTTGTTACATATCCTTTGTGTCGACTGCCAGAAACCCAAACGTTTCTGTTATAGGGAAGCGAGATAGCTTCCCCTTTCTTCCGATCAGCTGATGGATTATAGTCGATGGTCTTCCATACTCCTACATCAGCCTGACTGACAGTGAACGACTGAAAGGGGAACCACGTGGCGTTCTGCACACCAGTCTGGTTCTTCGCAGCCGAAGTGTCAGCTTTCGGTTTAGTGGGCGGCGGTGCCGCTCCTTCCACTTTAGTAGAGAGATTTCCGGTATTACCCGTTTCCGTAGTAATTCCTTCCATTACTTCATTCGTCGCGTCCGCAGTTACTTCTGATTGATATTCAATTTCTTCTGCTTCTTCTTCGTCTCTCTCTGGCTCGACCCAGAAAACTGCTGGAGTTTCTGGAACAGGAACAAAATTTAATCCTGGGATTTCAACTTCAGTCCTATTACTAATCAAACCACTTAAGTGGACATTGTGTACACAACAAAACGCTACCATTTGAAGTGGTGTTCCTACTTCAACTACTGTATTGTCTTCTTGCGTTTCGATCACAATTGATAAACCACTTTGACCCACTCTTCCTGTGTCCAATGGGATCACTGATAAATCATTACTCCAAGGTAAATCTACTGCAATCGGTGATGCTGTCATAGGTCGAAACCTAACACCACGTGTTTCTGTCGAGGGATCAAACTCTGGAGCATAAACTCTCAACATAATACCGGTTCCTAACGGGGCTGGAGTATAGATAATCCATGTAGCATCTGCTTGCGCAAATTTATACAATTTCATAATTTCAGCTTGATAAGCTGTAACTTTTGGATTTAGAATGATCTTACTTCCTACAGCCGGAGCTTGGAAAGGTATTGCTGTGAAGGCGCTAAAAGCGTCTCCTAGATGCGTTTTTCCGAAGATGTGACCAGGTAATTTGTATTTTCGCTGTTGTCGTAGCTTATATACTAACATTTTCCTAGACCACGCATCTAACATTTTCTGAACTGGTGGTCCAACTTCAGAAATAACGGCACCCTTTTCGGTGTCGAAATCTTGACTCGGGTCGCTACCGAGTTCGGATAATCCATCGCGTACGCGATTAGGCATATCTCTCACTAGAATTACTTGGGTCTTGTTACTCATTGTTTTCTAAAATAAAATAAGATATTTTCGTTTTCATTAAAATATCTACCCTGCACTAAACCAATCAATAATGGCTGTGCTGGATTTGCTGAGCTATTTGGGGAAATTCGCTGAACCGGAATATTAAAATACATCAGCCTAGCTACCCCATCCACATTCACATCAAGAGCACGATTCATAGGAACTCTAGTTCCAAATTGTCCTGAGCCTAAGATTCTCATAGTGTGGGTTGTGAAAGGATTTTCAAAATTCCTCCACGCAGTAACAATATATGTTTGATCAAATCTTAACCAAATATCGCTCTGCTCATTTTCCAATGCTACAATTCTGTTAAATAACGAATTATAATTTGTTTCCAAATTGTTAAGCCTATTGTTCACACTGGTATTCGTACTACCTTGTAGTGCGATATTAGCAGCATTAACTGCTACTTGATTAGCGATCGCCGTAACGCTCGTATCAATTTCTGAGACTTCTGCTGATAAGCTTGTAACTCTCGCAGTTGTATCAGTTAAGTTATTATTTAAAACAACTATATCATCTTGGATGTTAATGATATTTGTATTGATTGTAATCAAGCTGGCATTTGTATCCTGCTGATAATTTTGCACAGTTCTTCCTAAACTGTCCAACTGATCTTGTAGCCGACGATTTTGTTCGGCTAATTCGGGTACACCTTGAGCATTCAAGACGTCCCAAAGGGTTGTGTTATTTTCAAATACTTCTTCTGTGATATTACTCATACTTAAAACATTTTGTCCAATAGTCCACGTGTTGATATTCCACACTAACTATTGCAGCTAGATGCTTATTTAATTCAGGAGAATTACTATACATTAATTTCTTTCGAACTTCTTCATAGTATTCTTCTCCCCATAAATAGGCTTCATATAGCTTTTCTTTAATTATGCCTTCCCATAATAACAGATCAGTTTCTGGAACTGTCGTCCATGTTAGTGGAGCTTCTAAACTCCTCTTTAGTAGCGGTGCTACTATTTGTCCTCTCAATTCTTTAAAAGATCTTTTGATAAATTGGAGGTTTTCTAGTTCGGTAAAAGGTTGTTCTATACCGTCCTTAGAACCTGGTGTAATAATATGACCTATTCGAGTTAGTTCTTCTTTCACTGTCATATAATTATACTGGTCTTTATATTCATCTGAGACGCTCTCGATCTTATCGTCTCCAAATGAAATTAGTGAAACATTATTTCTAAATGTTTCAATACTGCTCTCGCCAGTCACTTTAATCCATGCGTAAAAGGATAAAATGTCATTTGCAATGCAGTTAACGATTGTAGTAAGAAATTCACCACTCTTGTTGCCTCTTTCTGTTTTGTAAACAGTATCGTAATCAACAACATAAGTTTCAATGGATTCCTGAGCTAAGACCTGACGGCCTAAATCCCATTCATCTGGTGCTACTCTCATAATCGTTTTATTAATTATGTTAAACACAGTCTGCATAAGTTCTTTGTGCAGATGCTTATCATAATTTGCGAAATCACAATCAAAATAATTGTTGTGCTTCGTTATCTCGTGGTAAATTTCTCCCCAACCTTTCGAATGAGGATTTACACCGATAGCATGATGCGCTTCAACAAATAATTGCTGGAATTGGTCTTTAAAATTTCCAAATAAAGCGCTATCCACTATAATTTTATCCACGGGAATGGAATGAAATACTCGGACTTTTCCACTTTTGACAGCACTCTTTTTAATCAAAGCGTCTTTTACTTTAGAATTACTCAACGATATTACTCGCTTTCCTTCCTTAGCTTGCTCCAATTTATAAAGTACTCTCTTCTTTAGAACGTGTCCTAATACATCATTAAATGTTACTTCTCCTGTTATTTCATTAACATTCAAGTAATCACTTTTCTTCGCTCCTCTCGGGAGACTCGCCCACGGAATTCCCGCTGCTTTATTCACTTTCAAACCAGTAACAAATTTGTTACTAGAGTTACCGTTGAGAGCTTGCGGTAATAACTTCTCATAATCAGATGGGATAGGTTTCAACCTACCATGCATCTTACATGATAATTCGTTCACCATAGCTTTCTCAATAACTTCAAGAATAAATCCGTCCATTTTTGGTAGTTCCTGACACATGATTGAATTTTGTGTCATCAAAAACGAAGGATTGCCTTCTTGATTTTTAAGCAAAACGCCTTCTACGCGCTTATCCCTTGGGCTGAGTGGTGATGGTTCGAGTTGTTCTTCGAACTTATCACTCCATGGGCTTTTGTGCCAATGGGCTAGAGACTCATTGGATACCGGTGTTGTCGTACCACTGTATTTCCCCATGAATTGAACATCACTACCTTGCGGTAGATCTGTCGGCTCACCTTTTACAATGAGCGCATGCCATGGATCTCCTTTGTCCGTCTCTTCACGAATTCGTGCTAAATCGTCTTTCGTCAAGACTGATCCATACCATTTCGTGTCTCCTGCTGCCGAGTGGAATCCAATTAGTTTCGCTTCTCTTCTTTCTGCATTGGCAATTATATAACCGCCACAGTCACCTGCTGCAGAGAAACTTGCTCCTAATGCGAAACTTCCAATTTCAACATAGTCATGTTGTACTGTCGTACCTTGAATCCTATGACTCTTCAACTCCCGTACTTTTGCAATAGCTGGTACGGTTATATCTGATTTCGGAAAATCTACTAAAACAGGTGTACAATTAATTGTATTCGCCCATTCAGTATCGGTGTATAAGTATTTGCCTAAGTCGCCAAACACTTTTACGTCGTTACGCGCTCTATACAGTGGTTCCTGTGTCAACGTTCTCGCTTCTTGATAGCTTATAATTCTCAATATTGCTATATCTCGAACGAAATCTACATTCTCCACAACAGCCAAATAATAGTCTTTTAGCGTTACTGCGCGTTTAGGCGATTGATACCACCTTACAACTTCACCCACATTTACAGTGTGTGCGTTGGTAATCAGAGATGACTTATGTCCAAAACCGAAATTTCTTTTAACATAATTCTCTGTATCATAGAGGCCTGGAGCAGCTGTTACTATCTCCACTTGGAAATTTTCTTTAATAGCTTTTCCCATTTGTACTGCCTCTTGCATATTTTGCTTGACAATTTCCTCAACTGTCTCATCACCATGGATCTTCTTTCCGCTAAACAAATCAGCTACTTTGCTGCAGCTTGCTATTGCTCGCTTCGTGATATGATTAACTTGGCCATCCTTAATCGCTTGTAGACCAAATATTGTCAATTCACAGTGAACTTCTTCCTCTGTGTATCCAATGATGAAATCAATGAAAGTCTCGGTTATTCCCAAAACTTGATACTGTTTAAGCATCTCGTGAATATGCTCACGAATATTTTCCCCTCTGGCTTGTATTTTAATACAAGCTGCTTTGTTGTTACCAAGCAAGGGGTGATGTCTCGCTCTAAAATCTACGATCTTATCTTTTTCCACTCTAAATTGTTCAAGAGCTTCATAAATGGACATCAAGAAACAATTGTCCTGTTTCAGATATATGGATCCCACGTAACTTTTTCCTTCTTCTACGTAGTCTTCTATAACGTCCATAAATCCTAATTCATAAACATTGTTCTTTGTCTTGTCATGTGTAAATTCGAATTCCTCACCTAAGATTTTAACGGTGTGATTCGAACTACAATCTTTACAGAGAGTGTCTCCTGTCTGATATTTCATTTTTCTTACTACTCTCTTTCCTTTTCTTGATGCTTTCTTCTTCTTGTTGTCATCAGGATCATAATTATTATTTTGCTGTTCAATTTCCTCTTTCTTCGAGAAACTCATAACTAGCTTATATAATAAATACAAAAGCATCGAAAAGATCGACAATATTGTGGCATGTAATACCACGTCTCCGACGATATCTGCTAAATTATTAATAATTGGTGTGATCTCCATACCTAATAACTCACAAATTTTTAAGACTACCGAAACAGTCGCGTCTTTGACAAATTGTAAGTAGTGTTCAACTACTTGATAACTCTGGTTTATCTTCTCACACATCCAATACTGTGCTCGCATGAAAGGATTATATCTAACAAACCAGTAATCCATTATTTCTGGGGCCGCTCTATATACTAATCTATACATAGCAGCTTGTTGGAACACCCCAGTAACAAATGGGAAAGGTAGAACTCTTATTCCCACGTCTGCTACTGCATATCTCAGCATAGCTTGACGTGTTTCTTGACCCGCCCACAAATCTACTAACGTTCGTTTTACGACGTCAATACACTTTTTGTAGAATGGCTTCATCTTAGATTGTACTTCCAGCCTTAAACCTTCACAATCCAATAATAAATATCTACCTTCCAGTATACTTGGTGACCAAATATACGATGAATCGAAACAATCCATCACTCTTAGAGGTGGGACTTTCGCTAATCGACTTTTGAACTCTTTGCTCTCTGGGAATTCCCAGATCCCTAAAGCTCTTATGAAATCAGCTACTTTGTCATCCTTGTATTCAGAATAAACTTCTTTTAGAAATTTACCATCAGACTTCCTCTTAAGCATCCAGATCCAGTCGCCTAGTTGTCGAACTTCCTCAATATGTGGAGTCGCAAAAGCTTTTAATATTGCTTCTCCAACAGCTTTGGAAATTCTTAACTTACGCAATTCATCTGTCGTTGGATCCTTTACATGGGGATACCTTTTCCATTTTCCTTGCGGAATATTTTCAGGTAGTTCTTGATTCACTTGAGTACCACTCGTGCTCGCTCCTTCGTTATATACGACTACTGGGGTTTCCAATGAAACCTTTTCAACCGCATTTTCTGTAGGAGAGCCCTCTGGTTCTGGTTCTTCTACTTCTTCTTCTTCTTCGAGTATGGTATTATCAAACTCACATCCTCCATTGTTATAGAGAACTGAAGGATCAAAAAGTACTAAACCTTCCTCTAAGGGCTCCTCAACATCATCCATTTGATATTGAGTCATCGCTGCACTCATGATTTTATTGCACTTATCGTAATTGTTGTAAACCGACATAGCTATTTTGTTAACTATATCATCGAAAGTGCATTCAGTCAATCCTGTTTTCGCAATGGCGTTTTGCATAGTGCCGACTCTGAAATCCAAATGTTTGAATTCATCGTCGTATCCTTGCGCACTTGTAGGTTTTCTACAGCCTTGCTTGATTGACGCTCTAATTGTAATAGGGAACCTATTATGTAGAGCATTTATATCGGAGATGGTTACACTCTGTGTTGGTAATACATTACACGTTGTCACGCATAAATATGAGTTATATGGCTTTCCTTTTTCTTCTTCTCTAGCCATAACCATTCCGATGGGTTGATTACTTATAAAATTGATCCACATGGGGTGATCTGTGTTGTCTTTCTTTTGAAAGGCATCATCCATGTAGGTAATCTCCTGGCCGATATAACCAGTGTCATAATCATCCCTAAATTGTGCAAACCATGTCTGCCATGTAGTCGTGTCTCCAAGTTCTTCAATGTGATCATCTGCTAGCTTTTTCTTCACTGCATTCAACAACTTTGTCACCAAAGTTGACTTTCCTATACCACTCGGTCCTTGGATACACACTCCTACTGGTGTAATTCTCATCTTTTGACTTTGCACGATTTTAGCTTGAGCTAAAATCTTCAACGCTAAGTTATGTAGAGTATTTGCTTCTACAAAAACTGAATTATTCTTAAAACTAGTGTTAGACACTGTTTTTATCAAAGTATTCAGCTCTTTAACGTTGCGTTCGAAATCTAATAACCTTTGTTTTCCTAAAGGCTTATTTAGATCGTGGCCTGCTACGGCCATAGTCTGGACAAAATACTGATATTCTTCCTTGAGGGTTACTAACAGGTTTAGAATCTCTACTATCTTTTCGTGATTCTTTTGTTCTAATATACCTGCTGTTTCCATCACAATCCTCATTTGATCTTGTATTACTTTGATATTTTTAATATTTCTCGCCTGAGAATTGATAAAAGTATCAATCGAAATATCGGATATTTCTTTTCCAGCTATAGTAGCCATTGTTGCAATGGCTGGAATGCAATCTTCTAGAGTTTCATAATTTATAGCATTTTCTGCTAACGCTGCTGCTCTAGATGTGAGTACATTCACAATAGGGATTTCCATCCCTAAAAACGAACCGATCTTAACGATTTCTGACATAATAACTTCTGTTGTTGGATTTCTAACCGCTGATGTTACACATGCAGTTATACCAGCAAAATGATTGCTAAAGTTATTTGCGACAGTTCTCAAATTAAGTCCAAATGCGTTTGTTGTGGCAACTTCATGTAGTCCAGATTTTACACCGAGTATAATTTTCTTTCCTACATTACTGATTTGTTCTGTGCCTTCTTTAACCCTATCTGATAGAGTTTGTATTATGGCATTAATTGTAGGGGCCATAACATATTTTAGTAATAAAGTTGATGTTAGTGAATACATCACTATATCAAATTTAAAACCGTACCCGTTTAAGGTACTTATTGAACCATAAAGGAACACCAACAGATTTAACAAGAGGAACTTGTGATCTGTTATAAATGTAAATACTTCGTGAAGTAGTAAATCCATATTTGGTTTATTCCTTTTTGTTTACAAACCAGTTTTTGACTGGTGTAACACCTATGGGGACGAAGGCTAACATAGTTCTACGCCAAACATTAATTGCTTGGTGTAATTTCTTATTAGTATCATTTTGACCAATTTGTTCCCAAACGTGATTAGGATTGGTTAAAAATGGGTTAACCTTCTTATAATGGGCTGACCATTTACTACGGTGAATATAGATTTCTGATCTAAGTGTTTTGAAATACTCAAATCTTGTAGCTTCTTCAAGCTTTTCACCTTTGTAGTGATTCTTCAGGTACTTCCACCTTATAGGTAGAATACCTGGAGGGCAGTCGGAGTCTTTCTTCGCGGCTGCTTTTTGCGAAACGTTGAATGTAATTAAAGACGATGATCTTTGTGGCATCTTTGGCTTCTCTAACATCGGTTTGATTGTTTGTTCCGATTCAGCCAAGTCTTTAACTAACGCTTCTGAAAAAGTACTATTTTCAACTTTCGATTGAGTTAATGTTCGTACTCCTTGATTTATGACTTTCTTTTTCGCATCCTCAGTCATATTAACTTGGTTTCCCAAGACTTTAAGTGCTTCCTTTGGTGTCGTAGCTTCATCAACTTTTAGTTTAGCTTCAATACCATCATCAGCAAACTTAGTGATCTTTCCGTCCTTGTTCACTAACGGTTGCGATTGCACTTCAGGCTTCTTAACATTCTTCAACGTTGCATCTTGCTTATTGAATTGTGCTAAGCCTGAAGGTCCTGCTTTGTCATTATCCGCAGGTTTTGGCTTTTGTTGAGTCGCATTTTTCTCCTTATTTCTTTGAACTTTGTTCCAATCATTTGCTACAGGAGTTGCGGCTTGTTGCGTAGTTTCTGGAGTTTGAAGTTTTGGCTTTTTCAATTCTTCATTCTCTTTCTTTAACGCTTCATTTTCCTCTCTCATTTGTTGTAATTGAGCTAGGATTTGGGCTTGTTGTTTTGCCATATCACCCATTATTTTAGTTAATTCCGCGATTTGTTGTTTCAAATCCTCGTCATTAACTGGAACTACTTGTGGTATTTCCTTATTGGTAGGATCTTGAGATCCTAGTTGATCATCACGTTGTACAACGTTAGAATCAACTTTGTCAGTATTTTCTTTCGATTGTTCTGGCATTTTTGTAATTACTTCTTTAGTACTATTACTAGTACTGGAATTCGATGCTTCCTTTAATGCATTCTTTTCGACTAAGTCTTGCTGTTCTTTTGCTAGAGCCAGCATAGCTTCGTCATACTCGTCAGCATTTAACCAACAATTAGAATCTCTAAATTCTTTAGTCTCTTTCGGAACTAAATCATTGATCTTCTTCCTTTGGTCTTTAGACATAAAAGTTCTGATAATTTTCATATCACTATCAGAATAAATTATGTTTTGATATCTATAATAGACTTTGATTTTATCTCCATCCTTATAGGTATGCTTAGTGATTTTCTTTTCTCGCAAAGCATACGCAGCTGATTGTTTCAGGATTTTATCTCCCATTACTGCATTTCCATCCAAATCGAATTGGAAGTTGTTCCGTGATAATTTACTTCTATCACTACTCGATTGTTCTTCTACTGGTTTACTCTTTATCATCATAAACTTCGAAGATGCCATCGAACGCCCGGAACCGGCGTGTATTTGGTTTTCTTGCAGTTTTGCTAGATCTGCTAAACTAGTTTGTTCGTCGTCTGCGTCCCAACTTCCATCTAGGCTTCCGCTCAAATTGTTCGCAGTGCTTCCGTCGATTTTCCCTCCCGGTACTCTGTCTAACTCATCACTACTGCGCAATTGTTTTTGCTCATCACTCTTGGACTCTTCATTAGGTCGTTTAATTTCACTATGGGTATCAAGGGCAACGTTACCAACCGTTGATACTTGCAATTTTCCTACCTTTCGCGGCGTACTCATCCTGTAAAATATTATG
>Ga0213931_1000019_pt1 | contig 11811 bp, 4 predicted proteins | sample McNCre317MT_FD_169140 | JGI IMG/M metagenome (GOLD analysis project Ga0213931, IMG submission 169140) | Metatranscriptome of freshwater microbial communities from McNutts Creek, Athens, Georgia, United States - 3-17 MT (Metagenome... | ecosystem: Environmental > Aquatic > Freshwater > Creek... | reverse complement strand
GTTAAACTATTTATCTAAAAACTAATACATAAGTACTAATCGACAAGTTTAGTTAAAAAACCTTTTTCCTATTCGGCCATGAAGGCTAAATAGAAACTTAGGAAAAACTAATTTTGTCTAATTACTGAGACGCGAACATAGAAAAAGTATTCTGGGCCTATTGCCAAAAAGCTGTTCACTTCTAGAGACCTTCATGGTCTAAGATCAATTGAGTTGGAGACTCAATGTTAGGATCAATAAATTGATTGAACTGATGGTTCATCAATGAGATTTGATCATCCGTAATCGGAAGATCGAGAGTTTGTTGGATATCGAAACATCCAGTTTGTTCATTAGCTATTGCTAATAAGAATTTAATAAAACATAAATTTTGAAAACTATTCGGAATAAAAGTTTTATCATGAGAAAGAAAAGTTTGAAGAATATATTTGTATCTATCTCTCGGTACTCGAACACCCGGGGAAATTGATACTACTGGAGTAACTGTTCTAGAATATGCATTTCTTTCTACTGCAGGTTCTAAAAGTTTTGCGAAAATGCTTAGAGGAATATTTTCAACATTTTCACCGTTATAATTAATAAAATCGCGTGCTTTTACTATTAATGCTCCAAAAGTTGGATCTAAATTTTCATTTTCTAAAATAGGTTTTAAAAATTGTACAAATCGAGAGATTGGAATATTTCCCGATAGAGATTCTGATGGATGGTTATTGGATGATGAATTTCCAATAATACCTTTGACTGTATTCATTACATTTACACCAGCATTAAGGAACCCTGAAAAATTTTGTCCACCAAGTGCTTTAATTCCTGCTCCAGCTAAAGATAATATACTCGCTAATCCAAACGCTCTAATAGCAACCTCATCTAACATATCACCTGGAACAGCAACATGTTCGATGTGGCCAGTTATTGTTGCGGGGACTCTGCTAACTACAGTATATTCTCCAATTTCTGGTCCAAATGCTCCTTCTCGAGTTGGTATCATGTGTATATGTCGTTCAAATTTTTCAGCCATTGTTGATTGTCCACCAGCTCCTGATAAGTCAGGGGCTATAGATAAATTAAGACTAAATAAAATATTTGTATCAGTCGGGATTCTACCATTATGTATTTCAGTTGCAAATTCATCTTGAACCAATTGTTCACTGTCGAAAGATTCAGCATCTTCTACATTTCCCTCATAAGGAGTTAATGCGGGCAGTGGAACAACGGACTCAAAACCTGAACAATTGTTTATCCTTTCAAAAGGCACAATTAAATCACTTATTCTATTATATAAATCTAAATTAATTGGTCGCGTACTTTTAGGCTTAGTTGGTACATCAAATTTAGCTTCTCCTGCTGCAATCATTATTTCAATTTGAATATCATTCACTTCAGATGTTCGATTACATGTAAGAACACGCCATCTAAATTCATAAATTGCTTCATCAGTACGTAACCATTCATTATTATAATGTCTAGGACGATTAAATGGAAGGAAAGAACTAAATTCACTAAACATTATTGGAACATTTTTATTTTCACCAAATGCTACTAATGTAGAACTTGATGAGTTATTAGAATCTACTATCTCTATAATTCCCGAAATTTTTGGCGATCTTGTAATTTTAAACTTAATGTTAAGAGCTGTACTATATCCTTTCTTCTTACACCCTGTCACCCATACATTTCTTCTATATGCTTTACTAATATTTTCACCCGAAATATTCAAATTGCTAGGATCAATTAAAACGTTACGCCACCCACGATCTGCAACTGGAACGGTAACTCTAGATAATTCAAACCATCTAGAAGCTACAGCACCTTGTTGATTCGCGACTTTACGTTTTTGTGGCTGTTCCATTTTAACTGTCTTTTCAATTGGAATATTAGGGATTACTTGTGGTGTTTCCGTATCATTAGTAACTTCTGTAGGTGTATCTCCACTTATTTCTACTGAATTAATTACCTCTTCTGACGAACATTCATTAATTAAATCTATATTTGGTAAAACAACTTCATTAAAATTCAAAGCGGGCACATTACTAAATGGAATTGATGGTTGAAGACCTGTGCAAAATACGTTCATAGTAGCTTGCATAACTAATAAACTTAATGGAGTATCAACTGTTTCAGTAGTATTATCTTCAATTAACTTAACTTTAATAGCTAGACCACTTTGACCTGATCTTGGTTCATTTACTTTAATCTGTGCTAAATCATTGCTATGAGGTAGAAAAACAGCAATTGATGGATGATCAGCTGGTCTCCATATAATACCTTTTGTTTCAGTTGATTCATCCACTTCTGGAGGAAAGATTCTTAGTGTGAGTGCAGTTCCAAGAGGACATGCCATATGGAAAATCCACAAAGCATCTGCACGAACAGTTTGATATAGATCAATAATGCTTTTTTGTTGGGGTGTTACCCGTGGTTGTAAGAGTGATGTTGAACCCACTGGTGGCACAGCAATTTCTCGAGATAGAAACGCTGAAAAAGCATTACCCATTCTACACCCACCGAAAACATGATCAGGTACTTTATCTTTACGAGCTTTTCGCAAATCAAAAATACAAATAGGTTCACGCCATTGAGGAACTGAGATTTCATGTGGAGGGCCAACTTCTGACGTAATAATTTGACCTTCTACGGCTGCCATTGTTCTTAATTTATTAAGTGATACTAAACCGCTACGTACACAGCGGGGCATATCATATACTGTTATATTCATTGATGGATTAGACATTATTATTAATTAATTCTTATTTCTCTTAATATACTTATAGTATTATTAGTATATGTACATTGGTTTGCTCCTTCTCTAATACGATATGGTATACCAGATGTTGTAATTCCATTTCTTGAATTATCTCCAGCACCAGCAAAAGTTACCGCTTGCACAAAAGAATTTGGAAATGAAGGAGTTGCACAATGATATTGCGTGTGTGACATTATATAATCAACATTAGAGGGTAAAATATAAGTTAAAGCAGTAGATGAACCAACACCTTGTTCTCCAAACATAATTATTGTCATTCCGCCACGTAAAAATCGTGGTACTTCTGTTCTAAGTTGATCAACTTCTCGTTGTAAGAATCGAACTTCAATTTGAGTTAAATTAGCAATACGAATTGCTTCATTAGCTGTAAGTAAAGCACTTGCAGCTGAATTATTTGCACTGGTAGATCTACTTAAGGCGAGTGCTACATCTTCTTGCATTGTTACAATACTAGTTGTAAGGTCTTGTATTTGTAATTGAGTTTGACGATGATTAGTATCTACGGTTGTAGCTAAAGATCTAAGATTACTGTCTAACAAGTCAACACGAATGGTTAATTCATCAATTTGACTATATAGAGAAGTAACTTCCAATTGATCTAAAGCTTCAAACAAAGTTATTTCTTCACCGAATATTAAATCACGAATACTAGACGTCATAAATAGTATCTTCTTTATTTGTCTTATTGCACATACAACAGAACAAATTTTCCAACTTAAACATATTTTCAAATAGCATATTTAATTTCATATTTCTTAAGTTTATTTTCATATGTTTCCGATAGTATAGTGGAAGCATATGAAATAATATTTTTATTTCTACATTTTCTTAATTTATTTCTAACTTCTTCGTAATAATCTTTACCCCATAACACAGCTTCATCAAGTTGTTGTTCCATTAAATTTTTCCAAATTTCTACATCAGATTCAGGAATCTGAGTATAAACAAATGGAGATTCAATAGATCGCTTACTCAATGGAGCTATAGTCATGAATTTATAATCTACAAAATTACGTTTAAGAAATACTAGATCGTCAATTGATACAAACTTAGATTCGACACCATCTTTATTACCTGGAGTAATAACATGACCAATTTTCTCTAGTTGTTCCTTAACAGTAAAATAATTAAATTTATCTTCAATTTCATTACTTACAGAAGCTATTACATCATCACCATATGTTACAAGACTTACATTCTTTCTATATTCAGCTATATCAAAATTACCATCGAATACTTGAGCAAAACAATATGCAAATTGTATATCGTTGACTATACAGCCTATGACAGATGTGAGGTATTCTCCACTCTTTAATCCATGTTTTGTTTTATAACACGTGTTATAATCCAAAACATAGGTTTCAGATGATTCCAATTGTAGTATTTCTCGAGCTTTATCCCATTTATCAGGAACATTAGTATTAATAACATTCCTAATAATGTTGTATGCTCCATCCATAACTACTCTATGAATTCTTTTATCATATTCTGCATAATCAATATCAAAACAATTTGGATGTATATTAATTTTATCTTTAATATCTCTCCATTTAAGGGAATGAGGATTTGACCCGATGGCATGATTTAAATGTAACCCTGCATCAACATATGCTTCTTTAAAATTAGAAAATAATGTAGAATCAGATATAATTTTACAAACAGGAATACAATGAAATATTCTAGTTTTTCCTTTCTTAACTGCACTAATTTTAATTACTGAATCTTTTAATTTAGAAGAACTTATTGATATTAATCGTTGTCCATTATTTGCTGCGCATAATTTATTTTTAATACGAGTTTTAAGATTTTGACCATTTTTATCATTTTTAAATGTAATAACACCTTCATTATTGTCGAGATAATCACTTTTCTTGGATAGATTACCATTTTCAACATATGGTATACCTGCAGATTTATTAAGTTCCATATTTGTACAATGCAAATTATTAACATTACCATTAATACCTTCGTTTATCGCTTCATCTATATCTTCTGGTGTTCTTCTTATATCACTTAATATTAAACTATATTCAGCTGAAAGCTGAGTAACAATATCGTTAACTAATGAAACATTTATATCTGGTAATTTTGAACACATAATCGAATTTTGTTTAACTAAAAGCGATTTCTTCCCTTCTCTATTTGTTGGAACATCTTCAATGATTCTTGCATCATGAGGTGATAAGGGAGCTGGTTGCATTTGTTCTTCAAATTCATCAGACATCGGTGAATATTTCCAATGACTAAGACTCATATCTGAAACTGGCTTATTATTACCTATATACACACCTACAAATTCTACATCTTCACCATAAGGTAAATCAGTAGGTTTCCCAGGTACGATAAGTTTTAAAAAATCATCAGATATGGATCCAACATTGTTAATCACCGGCAATTTAATATTAAGATCGTCAGTTGATAACATATTTATATAAATATGTCCATCGATGTTTCCCATAATCATACCAATGAATCGTGAATCTCTTCTATTATTCGTTACGACTGGACTACCACAATCACCACCTTTCACAACATGAGCATTATTACATCTAGCTTTTAAAACATCATATTTGACAGGACCATACTGTATTGATATATAATCCTTTTGACCTTGATAATCGACTACCGCACGTTCATTCGAATCTGCATTCATTACTTTAACTAAAATTTCACTTTTATTTACATAATTTAAATAATCTTTACTATCTATAAGATGAGGTATCAAACTAGGAAACGTTTTAGTATATGACATTAAATTATTACACTTAGATACTAATTTATTTTCTTCTAAATATTTATAAAATTTTTGCTTATTTAATATTTGCATAACAGATATATCACGAACAGAATCAATAAAAACTACTTGAGCAACATTATATCCACTTCTCATACTTTCAGGTGATGGTGAGTATCTTACGATTTCATTTAATTCCCATACATGAGCAACAGAATAAATTCTATCATGATGACCTATACCCCAACATAACCTAACACTTGACGGTGAATCTAAATTAGAAACACCATTAGCATTAAGCCATACTGAATGTTTACGTTTAATAACAGATAGTTTTGCAGGCGCATCATTACCTTTTTCATTAATAATGTCAGTAATATTATTAAATACACTAGAAACTGTATCAGTGGTTTTACTTCGAATTCCCATAATATCGTCTATATTTTTACATATATTTTGTATCTCAGCACGAGTATATCGAACTATCTTGTCTTGAATCTTTGTTGTCAGACAAGTTAACTCCAAATACACGTGATAAATTTGTTCACTATCACGATGATCATGAGATGTTTGATGTTTTAACTTCCACTCATATAGATTAAGTGTTTCAATGATTTTATAATATTGCATTAAATTAGTTTGAGTATCATCGTAATTTCCTACACTACTAAATTTAATTATTAAAGTAGATTGACTTTTATCATTGTGATAGATCTTTCGATTTTCATATGTAACTTCATTCTTTTTAACTTCAGCAAATTCTGAATCCCATGTTTCTTCAATACCATGACCATAAAGTGTACCATCTATCGTTCCTGTTCTATCTGAACCTTGTGCTCGATCTGTAGGATCAAACCACCAATAATCCATCGGTAATGGAGATCCACATTCCTTTTCTATGATACTTACCCAATGTTTTTCACCTTTTGGTGTAGTGATATATCCATCTTTTGTATTTTTTAAAATACATGAATTTTCTGAGCATCTATTTTTAATTAAAGGTAATTTTGCCGTAATTTTAGTTCCAATATGTTTAGGTGTTGTTTCATAAGCAGCTTCTTGAATTTGCTTATTTTGATTAAAGAATTTAATAATTAATTGATACAATAACATTGATAACATAGCTAGTAAGGATATTAAAACTACTTCTTCTATAACTACTCTTTGTCTTTCTAAATAAGTTCGCCAAAAACCATCAACATCTAATCCAAAATATTCTAATAACTTAAGAATCATAACAATTATTTTATTAGAAAACTTATCGCTTAATTTTTTAAAATTATCAAATGCTTTATTTGTAATATATAATGGAGAGTTTATAATAGATACAGTATTATGTAATACACGCCAATGAATTTGTGGTTGATCTCCCCAAAAGAGTCGATCAGGTGCCCATGTTATTAATCCATTCCATCTAATAGTTGCAAAAATCATAATTGGTCCTGATGTTATAGATTTAAGAACCCAAGTTGTAGCAACTCTTTGAAACCATGTCATATTACCCATATACATTTGAACTACATCTGATGCTGATGCAGTATTAGCACGAGTTTGTAATGCCGTTCTAGATTGAGGACAATCAGGTATTAATGATTTATAATTATTAAAAGGTGCTCCCCACCAATATACTGTTCCAAATCGATCCATACATCTAACTGATGGTTGGCGTCCTAAAGCTTCCAGAAACTCCATTTCTTTACCTTCTTTAATTTTCCAAGCTCCTAATTGTGATAAAAGTTGATATAATCTATCACACCCAGCATCGTTTTCATTAGCTGATACATACAAATTTTCAAATCTTTGTGGTTGTAATACAACTTCAATACCATCCTCGAATTTCACAAGGTAATCCATCCATGTTGAACCATCTGGACGATAGAGTTCTTGACATGTATGTGTTACATTGGATAAAACACGATTCAAATCTGTAGTATGATTAGTCATAAGATTTTCAATTTGTTGAAGAGTTGGAATTGTAACAGCTGGTGCTCGATTAAGACTATTATATTGTTCTACAATATCTTTTATTTCATTCAAATTAATAGTTTGAGTTTCTATTGTCGACGTTAATGGTCGTAACCTTACTTCGAATAATTCGCCTCCACTAACTCTACTAGGACCTGGTTGATCTTCAGGATCTGATCTCTCAACTATTTGTTCTTCAATTCTACGAATTTCAACTTTTTGCATTTCATATGTTTCCATATTTGTTATTAGTTGTTCTACAATCTTGAGAACAATATTATCAATATTCTTTTGAATACCAAATTTAAGATTACTATTCTTAGATGCTCCTTGAGCTTCAACAAATTCTGTCATTGTAGCTGTTCTAAAGATTATATGATTAAATTCAGGATCATATTCAGTTGGTTCTCTAATTTTCTCTGCTTCAATACAAATCGGAAATCTACGTTGAAGTGCTTTTATATCAAAAATTTTTGAACTCTTTTCTGGATACTGATTACAAGTTTGGATAACCAATAATGATTTAAAAGGTCGCCCTTTTTGATTATTATCAGACATATTCATACTTATAATACTAGAACCCATCCAAGAGAAATACATTTCATGATCTTTATTATCTTTAGCTTGCCATGCATCATCATGATAGACTATTTCCTGAGAGCTGTAATTACTATCATATTCATCTCTAGCGTTATAATTCCATGTTTGCCATGAAGCAATATCTGGACCAAATAATCGTGGTCCTTTTGGATGTAAAAGAAGAGCTCGTTTAATCTTAGGGACTAAACAAGCATTAACTAATGTTGTTTTACCTATTCCTGTGACACCTTTAATAGTGACACCAACTGGAGCAGGTCGAATACCATTAGTATTTTTAATTGCTTCATATTGTAGAATATTTTCTTTACATTCTTTAAGGATTACACCTGCATCAGTGACAATTTTATTATTATTTAATTTACTAGTTTCAATAATTCTTAAACTACGAGTAATATCTTCTACTTTTCTTAAATAATTTTCTACACGTCGAGAATTGGCTTGATGTAATAATGAACTACCATTAGCAACTAATAAATTTTTAAACCAATGACTATCTTCCTCAATTGAAACAATACTTTTAGTAATATCCTCTAATTTATCATATATTGAATTTTTAGTAATGTTTAATTCATCAGTTACTTTAAGCACATGATCGAGTATTGTTTGAGAATTTTTCAAATTTTTTGCAAAATTATTCATATAACCTGTAGCATTAACATCTAAAATTTCAGCTCCAGCTAAAGTAGCTGCAGTTGCAATTGTAGGCATTATTTTGCGTAATTTATCTGAATCAATCGCAGTATTATTTATTAAATTAGGAGTTATTATTTCTTTAATTTTATTACCACTTAATGTATCTATAACTTTAGTACTAATTGAAGAAATAATTGAACGTTCTAAATTGAGGAATGAACCTATCTTTAAAGACTCATGCATAACTTCTGTATAAGTATCACAATTAATTGCTGTATTTACACATAAGGCTATACCAACTTTATGATCATTCCATCCTTTTACAATACTCGCAAAAGTATTTTTGTTTACATCATTTCTCCAGCCTAGAATAAAATCAGATACTGTTTCTCTAATAGGGAATATATATCGGTGCAAAAATAAATCATATGTTAGGAATGCTGATATAGTGCATTCAAAGAAAACAAACATAGAATGCACAGGTGCATCTAAATAACTTGTCAAAAATACATGTAATGATGTAATCATACATAACATTCCAAACATCTGAGTTGTATTTAAATTCGAAAATATCCTCATACTAATAGTCTTAAAACCTAACATATTGTCCATACTTAATGGATTTAATTGTCTTACTACTCTAGACTTTCTATTTTTAAATATAAATATAGATAATAATGTAGTAAAAGTTACAATTAAAGGGGTTAATGTAATATTAGCAATTAGTGTATTACCACTATCTACTAAATAAGATAATATATTTGATACTTGAGACATATTATAATTGTTATCAAAATTTCCAAATTATTAAAAGAATTAAATTTACTCACTCCAATCTGACGTAATTTTTCCAGATACTACTCCAAACGTTCTAGCACATAGCATCCACTCATCAAAAGCAGATTCCATTTTATTAGATGGCTCTTCATTAAATCTAGTTAAAAAATCTTTAGCACTACCTAAATAAGGGTTTTTATATCGCTTATCAATCTTATGTTTATTCCACTTATCAAACAATATTTGGTTAACAGTAAAGAATTTGCGTTTAATTCTTTTAAACATTTCCTGATGCTCCCAATCATCTTCATCAATATTTACATTTTTTAAAATGTCAATTTCCTGCTTAGGATTCTTTAATGCGTTAGCATATGATAAAGTTTCATAAACTGGAATTGTATTAACAGGTCGTATTCCATTATTAACTATTTTCTTTTGTTTAACAAAAGGTAATTTAACAATAGCATCTAACTTACTTTTCTTACTTAATTTAATATGAGAATTATCAAATACAATCTGATGTTTTGATTGAACAAGCTTGCGCTTAGTATTCTGGGGAGAAGCTACTAGAGGAGTTGAACTCTCTTCTTCTTCTGATATGTCAATAATTACATGTCCACCCATATTATTAATTGGATTAATAATAGGAGTTGAATTCTCTTCTTCTTCTGGTATATCAATAATCACATGTCCACCCACATTATTAATTGGATTAATAATAGCGTATCGAGATGCACTACTCACATAACCATGACGAGGATGATAATTAAAATCACTCTGACAGCTTCTACAATAGAGGTAGGCCCAATAATCATTGTCATGTACGTAATTCACATTACACGAACGACAATAATAACATCTGGCATATCCCATTACTTCCCGGAAAAGTGAGTCACAAATTTCTTGCAGATTTGTTTTACGAGTATGAAAATCTAAATCGGGTAAAATTGGTAAAGGACCAAAATTACTAGCTGCTATTTTAGCTCGTTTCTTCTTTGCTTGTCGCTTACTAACTGGCACTTCTTCTACCACTTCTACACGAGGAATAATTTTTGCGCAATTACCTAAAATTGCTGATTCTTCATTAAATAACTTACGATTATTATTTACTACTGGTGGCATTACTACAAGAGGTTCTTGAGCTCTAGGAGCAAATTTCGTTTTATACTGTAATGCTTGTTTTTGTTTGCGTATAGAACGCTCCTTATTACCTTTATCGATAATATGCTGCACTTCTTTCTTCGATGTATTTAATTTTGAGAAATCCATTTTAAATAAATTTATTTAATTTTTCTTTAACTGTCTTTATAATTTTAATAATACGAACAATATACTTAATATATTGTCTAGTTGCCTGCATTTAAAAAGGGGGGGGGGGGTCTACGGTATTGACCTGTGTGACACTAACGGCTGGTCCATCCGGTACATTCGCCGAGAACTTAATAACCTTTAACTCAACAAACATTCCAAAATTTGTTGTAGCGCTAAATCTAGCTAAGGTATAGTCTGCTTCTTAATTGTTAAAATAATGATAAGCATATAGACTTTATGCGTAAACATAAATAAGACCGATTCACCTGATACACGAAATAACTTCTTTGAATACTCCTAACAGGTCCGTTACGCTCTTACTACTAGACAGCGGTAATAACCCGACTCGCATGCAAGGGCCCTAGTACATGTCCTAAGTAGATCTATAATGCTTAAGTTATTTCACACTTAATCCACGCTAACTTCTATGTTTATACATCATATTCATTATTTAGATAATTAAGCTGTAGACGATAGTCTTAGTTTACAATATAGGGGGATACGTAGAGAGGGGGGGTGATACTCTCTAGTCCGGCGAATACATCAAACCGGATACTACATTGCAAGTAAGCTATGGGATCTACATTGATAATTATTTAAATATCTACTAATGACCAAGTTCTGTAACTTGTAATTTTCTGTTTTCCTTTTTATAGTGACTTAGTGTACCACTTTTAATACTAAACTTATTACTAAAAACTTAAATAATTAAAGGGTTTGGGTTATTTGGTTGATTTTAAATTTCCAACTGATTATGCATACAAAGTGTATTACATAATAAACAATATAATATCTGAAACATAAATTATTATAGTGACCACTCATTCAAGCTACATACGACTATATAAAATAAGTTACTGAAAGTTCTTCTGCTTAGATTATAGTGAGTAACGTATGGGTATATAAAAATTATGAATCTAAATATTAGATTATTTAATTAAATATAACTGTAAGTTACCGAAAATTCCTCTTCTTAAGTTAAATCTAACAGTTGGGTAAAATAATACATACGGGAGGACCCCGTATG
>Ga0213931_1000017_pt1 | contig 11837 bp, 7 predicted proteins | sample McNCre317MT_FD_169140 | JGI IMG/M metagenome (GOLD analysis project Ga0213931, IMG submission 169140) | Metatranscriptome of freshwater microbial communities from McNutts Creek, Athens, Georgia, United States - 3-17 MT (Metagenome... | ecosystem: Environmental > Aquatic > Freshwater > Creek... | reverse complement strand
AGGAGAAATAAAAGGAAGAATAAGTATAAAGTAAAGGAAAAAATTTTAAACCTTGTTTAAGAAATAATGGATTCCGGATAAAATTCCAGATAAGAAGATAGAGTATAAAAACCATATAAGTGCATGTTACCGCTATCGAGCATCAAAGAGAAACATCTCAAAGAAGAAACAAAACCGTCTTTTCCAAACACAATGGTGTTAATTAAGGGATGCAAAATGTCAACGAAGATAACGTCTTCAGGGACATCTTGTATGTGCATGTATTTCCATCCAATGACAGGCCTGTCAGCAGTGACCGCTTGAGTAAGATCAAGCAATCCTTCAATCGTGAGGAATAGGTGCTGATTCATTATGCAGTTCGGGTTCCACTTCAGACGGTTGGAAGATAGATAGCGGCGTATTAGAAAGAAAATCTGTACGATTGCGAACCAAATAGTCAAGATACTCCGCTTGAGAGACGGAAGGATCGACGAACATGTCGTAAATTTTGAGGAAATTTCTGTCATCACGGATTGTGGCTAATAGCAAAATTATATCTTCAGATTTATATATGCCTTTAGTTAAAACAAACAACAATTGAAAATCAGATCTTAACATTTAGATCAATAAGAAAACACAGAAATTCAAGATTTTACAAAATTATATTTAAGGTGAAAACTCGGATAACTCCTTTAGCCTTTCCACAAGCCAGTCTCCCAAGAATTTGACTTGCGGGAGCAATGTCAAAGCCCTGGTAAAACCGACTATAATGAAGACGGCTGTGACAATGATAAAACACTGAATAAATTTAGGATTATAACAATAAAGCAAAGCAATAACTAATATATATTCTATAAGACAATATTTTTCATTTAATATCAAAGTGAAATAATGCAATAAACCAAAGATTACTCTCAAAACAATAGAAGCTATTTCCATGAAAATAATTTCGAAAAAATGTAAAACACGAATAAAAATAGAATAAAAGAAATGTTCAGTCTTCGTCCACACTGTTATAATTTGAATATCATAGCATATGGGCTTTGGATCTACCAACGAAACGGTAACATCGCTCTGAAAAAGATAATCCATACAAACATCGAAATACCTGTGAGAACAACCCATGACTCTAGGTAAAATTTTTGATTCGCCAGTCTGAAAAGTCATAGGGTAGTCCGCAAAAGTCTTATCGATTGGTTTGGTAAGTTTATTAAGATCCGGAGTAAAATAGACATCCTTAGCTGATATCAGTTTATGCAATATAGTAACGGTATCAAATGGTATGCAAACTTGCCCGGATGCCAAAGTCGGTTTATCAATGTGGTAAAAATTTCCTGGTGCAATATAATAATAATTACTCTTATAAAATAATGCAATGGAATGGATTTGTTCATAATCCAATAAACCATACTTGATTTCAATTCTTTTTACTCGTTGAAACGTGGCAGAAATTAAATTTTCATCGTAAGTACCAAGACATATGAAATGATTGTTAAAAAGACCCTCCGTTATTAAAATGAACCTAGAAGTGCGACACCTAGGATGTTGAAAAACGCACTCAGTCTGGTCGGGTCTATTGCCCGGGAAAAATGTGCTTTCACTAAATGCTGCTACACACCTCTTGTCGTACATGTACCAGTTCAAATTGTGAACTTCAGAATCAAAATAAGTGCGAATAGTATCATTGGAAGAAAACTCATTGGAACTTTCAGATAACAATTTAGTGGGAAAAACATAACCTAAAAAGTTTAAAACAAGGAAAAAAGCAAAAGTATTCATCTTAATATATTTAAATCATTACCCGACCGTATGTTCTTTGATTGTCAGTGACATTGCCAAAACATTTTTAACGTCCATGAGTATGGACTGCATGGAAAAATAATTTACACTACCGTTAACAAACCCTGTTAATTTTTCGAATAAAAGTTTATTATTATAATCTACACTATCTTTGAAATTTAAATCAGTTATATCTTCATTATTGTAATGAGCATATCTGTCCGTGATTATTAACTGGACGTCGTCAACCAACTCCTCAATATGTAAATTATTGTGAATTAATGCCGAAGTCTGGTTGTCAGAACAAGTAAACTCATTGCAAACTGGGAAGACTGTAGAAAATGTGCAGCAAATAGAAAAATAAGGACTGAATTCTGTTAGAATAGCAACGGTCACATCGGCGCAATATTCACGGCAAGGATGTGTCGTAGACAAATAAGTACCGCAAACTTTTGAACAATTGTAATCGTTACAATCATAAGATAACTGCAACAAAGAATTTATTGAATCAGAAAATGAAACATCATTGGAAGAAACGAAATCAAAAACGCCCAACTCCAGATCAGAAATGCAATCGGAAAAACTATGAGGTGATCTAGAGTAGAAATCCCACAGAGCTTGCTGCAAAGAAATATCAAACAAACCGGAATCGGTTCTAGAGACTCCATCACCGCAGTCAATAGCTTCGCATTGCAAAACGTTATAAGACTGACCGCAACAGAGTCTGTAAAATCTAGAATCCTTAATTTGATAATCCTTATTTACAGAAGCCGCAACAGGGCAACCGTTGTAAGAAGCGCAGGGGTCGCCAGGCCATTTAAGAGCATTACATCTACTTGCACAGTCAGAAGTGGTGGTAGTAATAGATCTGGTTACTGTGGTGGTTTTCAAAGCAGTAGTAGTAAAAGGAGGCTTAGTTGTTGATGTAAAGATGGAAGTAGTAGACCGAGTGGTAGTAGGAAAAGTGCCCGTTGGCAAAATCTTAGGTCCAGGAGTAGGGTCTACAGCATTGTCATCAGTCGTGTCAGTAGGCGCTGCAGGTGTCGGTGCTACAGTAGGTTGCGGTGCTGGTGGGGGGGCAACAGCCCCTGAATCTCAGTATAGGACTACAAAAGCTAACATTATTAAAACAAACATTATTCTATCTTTGGATTTATTAGAGAAAATATAGCCGAAAAGAATACCACTAACATAGGCAGAATATTTCACCGCAGCTGACGCATTTTGTTTATAATGAGCATCAATGGTAGATGCAGTCAATATGGCTGCAGCTGCAACGGTGAAAATCATCTCCATGGATGGATTAAAAGACAAACCCATGGCACACACACACAACACAGGCAATATTGTGGAATATTCTTTAATTTTAGTGGCAAAAGTGGCTATTACCGTACCGTTGTAATTCGTGACGATGGAATCTATAGGATTTTTCGTCATAAAACCAAATTCGACTCCGATGGAAACAACCCAAAGAGCTGCAAACACCATAGCCATGGGATTAGACGTTAAGCGAGCGGTCATTTTAGTTACATTCATCTTCGACGATTATTTCTTCTAGGAGCGATTCTATTGAAAGTGAAAATGCGAGCTAACAATTCAGAAATTATTGATCTACGAAAGTCGGGACGATTAGTATTGCGATTGTTATTCTTATTATTTTTCCTCTTGTAATTTTTCGATTTGATATCGGGTTGTGGTTTGTCGGTGTTGGTTGGGGTGTCGACAAGTGCTAGTTCTACTTTATTATTTTTGGACATGTTTAATATTAGATCAATCTTCCTTGGGTAACACTAAATTATCCTTTATGATCACACCTTCCGCAGCATAATAAAGCTGTCTGAATCTTTCTTTGGAACTTGTCACTGTGATTAATGCGTCTAAAACAGCAGACACTCCTATTTCAATGCCGTACCTTTCATAAATGGCTGCTTCCAAAACGCTGTCGATATTCGCATCATTCAAAGGCTCAATTAAATCACGTAAAGACACTCTATAACATTCAACATGTTCATCATTGAGCAAATCAGATCTGCCCAATTTGGTGATTATTTTCAAAGGATCAGGCACTATTTTAACATAACCTCCCATATTCAAAATGAATTTGGAACAAAAAGACGGATATTTATATGAATTGAATTTCGCCTCAAGATTAGTAGTGTCCGCGCAATAATCCGACATATCCACAACATCCTCATCGGTTAAGAAAAACGAATCATCTCCTATGAAAACTGAGAAAATTTTTGCTGGCTTGAACACTGATAGTACTGAAGAACCATAAATAGTGTTTCCCATAAGAGTATCTCCAGCACCACTTTTTCTTTGAAAATTGACATTGGCAGATGTACCGTGCTTGTAATCCATAAGGCGACTGTACTCATTAGTTTCCCACCAGAATTGCAGGAAATCTTCATCAACTCCCAAGATCCTCCAGATTTCTCTTTCAACTAAGAACGCCATTCTGCCTTGAGATTTATCAAATTTAGAAAAATCAACTTCCACACCCTTGTATCTTTCCAACAATTCTGCCAATCTAATATCGTTAAATTTCTGTTCTAAATCAGCCGGTGACATGCTAGTGAAAAACACAACGTTATCTTTCAACAGTGATACGAGCCTGGAAGTCACTTCTTTGAACACGGGACACATAACCGCAATAATAGATTTCTTTTGTGTGGCTATGGTTTGCAACGAGGAATACCTCATATTAGCATCAGGCAAAAGATCAGGTTTTGGTTTATTTTTAATCATCAATTCGTGAACTTCAGGTTTGCAAGTGAGTAAATCGAATTCAGGATCTAAAGAGTTGTCAATTTTTGCAGGTTGAGTCTTGGACCATTCAGAATAAAGTGACATATTCGGAGCAAGTTTGCTATTGAACATTTCTCTCAGTTCGGGTTTTTTAGAATCGCAGATATACTCTTTCACAAACGATTCAGCCAAATACTTTGCAACTCTGGCCTCGTCGACAGGTTGTGAGATAGTCGGAGAGTTCAAATTTCTTTTGAGCAAAGCCAACAAAATTTCGACAAAATTGTCAGGTCTCACGGGTGGCATGTCAGTTCTGATGACTGGGGACAACGTACCGTGAGACTTGTCTCTAACATGCCATTTCCCCGGATTGACTGACAGTTTTGGAGCTGTCAAATGCAAGTCGGAATGAAAAACAATCTCAGAATCATTGCGCAAGTCTATTGTTGAAGCGCCAGGTTTAGCTATATCATACCAATTTTGAATGACAGACACAGGACTATCAACAGAAGTGTTACGATGAACAGGTTTCCAAGGAATGTTACCGATCGTGGTCATGACTTGTCGTGTAATAGGAACCAAGTAGTGATTTTCTTCCAAGCCGAGATTAGCATAAAGTTGGGCGGCTTTTGGGTGATCTCGTCTAACTTTGTATGGCCCAGCAAATTCAATCTGAACATCTGACGTGGAGTTACCATATTTGTGATTAATAATGGTGTCTAACTCTTCGGTGTTAAATAGATACTCATTGGGATCTGATTTATACACATCGATGTCGGCAAAAATTGAACTAGGTACCGTATAGCCTGGTTCTTCTTCGTCTTCTCCAGATTTATGGATAATCGCTTTGATGCTGTTGACAAATCCGGCACCTCTCAGAAGTGGTATTGTAACCGGATTGGAAACTTTTGACTGGAAACCGCGGTGTTTTGGACAACCACCTCCGTAAAACAGACCATTCCCGTAATTTGTGTCAACTATTGAAAGTTTGTCATCAATCTGTCTGGGCAAGCTAAATTCTTGATTTTCTTTGGTATAGTAATGCTTTTTAAGATAGGGTTCAGGCACTCGCATGTTAGCTCGCAAAAATGTGACATAATCATCGTTCATCAACAATGGCAAAAAATATGTAAAAGATTTCCTAACACGAGTTGTGGCAATCAACAAATAAGTGAGTTTAGATTGTGAGTACATTATTTCCTTAGCATAAGTATTAGTTCTGACCATAAACACATGATCTACGGTTCGACCTTCAGACTCATGAGAAGTCATAATTTCCCCATTCTTAATTTTTAGATAAGCTTTAAGATCTGCCTTTTCCGATTGTTTGTTGCACAACACTAAATAAGTTTCGCCATTCTTGACAGTGGCATTGATCACACTTTTAATTTCTGAATATTCCTTATACCCTATCGGACCGTTAGAACCACCGGCTGGATTAGAATAGATTTTCAATTTGCCAAAAATTTCAGAAGTGGTCTTTAGGCCCCCAGTACAAGCATATTCTTTCCTCCACAAATGACAAATTATCATGGGCAGCCTATGAGTGATGTTGAGATTAGCTATCAAAGTGCTTACATCAGGCAAAATATCATAATTAGAAGTATTAAACGAGTCTCTTTCAATGTAAGGTAATTGTTGAACATCACCCATGCACAAAACATAAGGAATGTTATTTTCGACAGCACAAAGCACAATGGCACCCAAATGATTCATGTTACTTTCATCCACGCACAGCAATTTGACACCGGACACATCAATGCCATTCAGAAGTATAGAACCTATAGTTCTGACAGCGACACGTTTTTGTTTAGGAGTGAAAAATTTGATTTTACCGACCAAGTCCTGTTTGGATGAAGAAGTGGCAGTGGCGTACACAACGGTCCCGTAATGGTATTTCTGTAGCAAAGATTTAAATTTGGTTGATTTACCACAACCAGCCACTCCATTAACTCTGGTGATAACGGGGAAGTCCATTTTGTCATAATTAACACCTTTGTATCGGCCGCTGATCTGTCCAGCAAAAACCTTTTCAGAATACAAACCGCACAACCAATATCTTATACTGGGATGTTTCTTGACTTCATTGAACTTGACAAATTGAGCCTTCCCGTTAATTATTGCAAAAGCGTAACCGTATTCTTTCTTTGTCCCTAAGAACATGCTTCTGTGTGAGTCATATACATTGAATTCATGAGCTTCATTATTTACAGTCACTTGCGACAAACTGCTTTCATTGCCATTACCGACATATCTGTTGTAGACACCATAATAAAATGTTGAATTGTGCGTGTGAGTGTTGACGTTGTTTTGAACAAATTCATAAAGAGCACATTTGAGTGATGCTGTGCGATCATTGATGTCGGTGATTTCTCTTCCACGATATCTGTTCATTGAAGAAACGACCATACTGTCGTCATCAAAGGCAGTCGTTGATTCAGGCTTTTTGTCAATGGTATTGATTTGATGTAAAGCGGGCGACACTTGAACGTTGATGTCATAAAACATGGGAGTGTTGTGTATTTTCTTAGGCAATTTTTTGTAATAATGACTGAGACTGACACCGAAGTATTGACTATTCAAATACACACATACCGGTATGATGTTATCTTTAGCAATCTTACTTTCCAAAAACGTTTTCAAATTGTGAATGGTGATGTTAGGAGGCACAGGCATACCTTTAGAAAGCTTGGTGTTAGTAATAAATACTCCAGACTGAGAAACGAAATGTTGAGTGTAATCTGACAGTCCGACGCTGACATCTTGATGTTCCACAATGGAATCTTGTTTGTGAATGCGTTTCTTTTCAATCTTAGGAGGTTCTTCAGGTGTTTTAATTGGAATTTCTTCAGTTAATTCTTGGCCAGGTTCAACTGCATCAGTGGTTGCCGGCAAAGGTTCGTTCACGATCCCGGGTTGCACGGGAGGATCAATGATAATTGGTTTGTCCGGATCGACTTGAGGTTTGTTAAATAGTATGTTGGCTTCTGTTCTTAAGTCCGTTTCATGAACAATATTCTCAGGCACATCTTCTAATTTCACATCAGAACTTGGTTTTGTTTCTATTTTTCCGGGAACGAACTCTGGTTTGATATCAGACTGTGGTGTTGATTCTGATTTTGCATCAGGTTTCACTACCGGATCAGGTTCAAGATCAGATATAGAAGAAATAGAAGAAGAATCAGATTTTGACAAACTGGATTCAGAATCATCTTCACTAGTTTTTGGAGTAGGTTTTGGTCTTTCAGGTCTGGGTTTTTCCGGTGCTGGCTCATCATCGCTGGAAGTGTCAGAAGGTTTGCGACCTTGTGGTTTTCGTTTCTTCTTGCATCCAGGGCCTGTTGGTCTTCTGGCAGCCGGCAACACATAGGAGTCAGTTTCCGAACCGCTGGCTGAAGAATCAGTAGCTTCATCAGTGCTGTCTTCATCTGATGTTGCAGCGTTGGCAAATTCTGTAACGGTATCCACCAAGTAATTTCGCACTTTCTTGTTGCCATTATAGCTGGCCAAATTGATGGTATGCCTTTTGTTGGGATCATAAATTTGCTTCATTCTCAGGACGAAATCATTGTGTTCTTCTACATCATCCAAAGAGACTTCAGAAAAATCCATGTAAGGTATTTCATCAGAAAGAAAAGAAACATACTTTCTCCAACTTTGTATGCCAAATCTGGTATAGGCCTGGGCGTACGTTACTGACACTGACCACGGAGTGAATATGCTAATCATCCTCAAGAGAAACACTAACACCCCCGAAAAATCGACAACATCGGTGTTTTCCTTGTAATCTTTGCCAAAAACAATCTTTTTCAAACGAATTTTGTTGAGGTCATCCTTCAGAGCCGAAGTGCCTTTGTGGTAAAAGTTCATAATATGCTCAATGATAACAGGCTTCTCTTTTGCAAGTTTTTTCCAAAGTTTTCTCATTTGTTTGTAGCCCAAAATGGAACACATTCTGATCAAACCCATTTTATTATTCATCAACGCGTCCTCAGACGATAAACCTTCACTATGGATTTTGAGGTACGCAAACAATTTCTCAAAAGTTTCCTCATAGCCAGCGCCTTCAGAATACAATTTAACCAAAGCAGGCAAATAACTTTTACTGACGAACATAGATACCATTTTGTCACCAACACTACTCGATTCAGGCATCTTTTTGAAATTAGCCAAAAGATAAGCTTCAGACGAAGTCGGATTTTTGGTCACGGCGTTATAGACCACAGATTTCTTAAAAATTGACCTCAATTCAGTCAAATAGGAACTGTCAAAATTATCAACAATTCTGATGATCACGGGACAAGTGAGTGTCTGCTTACGAAGAAATTGCAACGTAATTTCTTTAGTAGTAGCAAACCCAGACTTGTAATGACCATCAGAAACGCTGTAAATAAACAGTCCTTTCGACATGGTAAAGGCCTTGGCGTTAACATCACTGACATCAATGAACTTGATTTTGTTAGATTTGAATGTGTCGAAATCATACCCCGTATAATTGACTTTGTATTTGTTTTCAATCAAATTTCCGACGCTCCCAGTACCAGCTCCAATTTCAGTGACTTGAGAAGGTTTGTATCCTGTGACTTTCAATATTTCGTCGATGATCATCGCTCTGGTATCAACATAGTCATACAAATTCATTATATTTCGGAACTCCGTAACAGTATCAAAATGTTCAGCCTTAATGGTTCGGAGGCGTTTACGCATGCGGCCTTCATGATTAAAAGCTAGTTCATAAACAATTTTCATGAATTTCTGAATTGCTCTGTCGAATTCAAATTCTTTATTTTCACGCACATTGTAATGTCCGATTGACTTACGATCGCAAAAGTTTTTTGGTGCGACAAAGTTAACGACAAATGTATTGTTCAAAGTTTCTGATCTAATGTTGCCCATCATGAGTGGTTTCTTGGCATTGACAAATACGACAAACCGTACACGGAGAATAGCAAAGAAGAAATTTATAGTCTCCAAATTGCAAATATGTTCATTGTTCAATCCGTCAGTAATGTTACTCAAAGCGTAGTCCCCATAAACTTTCAAAAGATGGGGTTTGAACTCAACAATGTCTCTCAAAAAATCTAGTATCACTTCACCTTGCTTGTCAGGCAAACCAACAGAGTAAGCCAAAGTATTGAAACCACAAAGCATTTGTTTACCGTCCATTTCGACGACAGGCATAGCAGCTACTGTTTTCATCATAGCCACCGACGGAATCACTGAAATATTGTTTTTGTGAATCTTCATGGCATTTGCAACATTCTTGACATGTCTATTAGCAGGCTTCAAAATCTTTTCCACACACGACTGCAATTCAAAGTCATGGGATGTGATGACATACCTGTTGAACAGTGGGTCCTTTATACCTGTGACATGCAATTTTTCGACGATATTTTGGATTGACACCGTGAGATCTTCGTCACCGGATTCCAGAATGTAATGGGCATATGTAACGAAATCCCATTTTTTAAAATTAAAAAATTCGACGATTTTGTCTAAGAAGCTAAAAGCAGCTGGGGTCTTTTCATGGTTAATCAGCTCTTTAGTATCTGTCATGACACGTTTCACATACTCCATATTGATTAATCTGACTCTGTACATGAATAAATATTTGTGAGTGCCATAATAAAGCAAATCTTCATCAGTCATGGTATTTCTGACCCCCTGGATATCCACGCCGTTGATGGTCCTACGACTGTTCAGCGACCGGAGAAAACTCAAACAATTTGTAAGCTGATAAACATTGGGATCTTTGGTCATTAGGAAATTGGTGTAATTTGTATCAACCGATTTATCCACTCTAACGAATCTAGTGACCAACAATTTATCGATGTCTTTGTACATCGTATTCACATCACGAGGTGCATTAACTTTCATAAAAATAGTGGATTTGTTGTGAAAACATGGTAACGCTGAATTAACAAAAGTATTTTTGAGAGTCGTAGCCACGCTCGCCGAAATCAATGTTATTGAGAAAAAGGCAGTACCACACTTCTCATACAAGAATTCTCTATGATAAAAAGAATCATTGTACGACATGACTGTGGTAGTGAATTTTTCCAAATAGTTGGCAACAGAATGAACATATTCCTTACTGCTTTCACCAAAAACTTTCATGCGAAGATAAGAACCTTTGGGATCAGTCCTGCCCGTTTTGTCTGATCTGACGAAACAATAATCGTCATCTGGGCGGATGTATTGGGCTCTACTAGCATCGAAAGCTTCTGGCAAATACGGTATGGTTTCATAAGCTACCAAACACTTCTTTTGGGCCATGATTTTGGCTTGTGTTTTCAATGACATGTCTAATGTGCTTTTGTGGAATTTTAGCTTCATGCATGTGCGAAAGCATTTTTCGGCAGGTTTTCTGCAAAATTGATTTTCCCCAGCGTAAGCAAGATCTACAGCAGCGCCGGGTATGGTTCCAGATTGGACCAAATCGTTAAGTCGTACCAGACCTTGTGTGTGACGAACGCCGTCTTCGATTGTGTAAACTGCATTGCAACATCCATGAACATTGGCTTTTTGTTTGGTAAACAAACTAACGAAATGAGGGCCGACTTCACCGTAATAATCGTCATACAGCACTCCATTGATAGTGGCGGACACAACATTGTTATTATTGTAATCTAGCAGTGTGTCTAACTGTGCGTCTTCACAAACGTGCAAATTCCTTGCAGTGGGATGACCATGACTTTTTGACGAAGAAAAAATGAGCTCTTGTTCTGGATACGCCCGTCGCATGTCTTCAGCTGAATAACGGTCCGGTTCAACGGCGCATGGGAGTCTAGTTCCTTTATGGCCGGGCTCCATTTGTGCGATAGTTTTGGCCACTAATATGTCTGTAGCCACTTTCTTTAGCGTTTGGTCTGCAATTTTGTTCACACCATTGAGGTCATAAACTTGAAATTCATTTTGCAAGATATTCAATTTTTCTTGCTCGTAGTTTGTAAAATTAATTGGTGATTCTCCTTCCGCATCACCTCCTACTCTAGTTTTCCAATCGTAAATCCATGTTGAAAGCCAAGTGTCTTGTCCGTTGTCCTCGACATGCAACAATCCCGGCATGACCCACACCGGTTGACGTAACAAAACGTCCTTGCAGGTCACGCGAAATATTTCGCATATCAAGGTATTGATTTTCGGATATGGTCCGAGTTTGTTTTTGATGTGTTGGACGGAAAACCCTTCTTCTGACAGCTCATCGAGCAATTTTTGGTAGCAGTATCCCGCTTTGATTTCCATTTCAGGAGTTTCGGTTTGCAATAAATTTTTCAAATTTGTACCATACACGCGATTATGGTTTATCACGTGTACTTATGTGAAAATCT
>Ga0213931_1000013_pt1 | contig 13129 bp, 18 predicted proteins | sample McNCre317MT_FD_169140 | JGI IMG/M metagenome (GOLD analysis project Ga0213931, IMG submission 169140) | Metatranscriptome of freshwater microbial communities from McNutts Creek, Athens, Georgia, United States - 3-17 MT (Metagenome... | ecosystem: Environmental > Aquatic > Freshwater > Creek... | reverse complement strand
TGGGCGTTAGTTTAATGGTTTAGTTGCGTGAGAAGTTTATTGAGTTTTTTTCTTTTTTTCTTTTTTGGACTCTTCCCATCGCGGGCCGAGATCCACATCGCCGGATTAGGGTGCTGGAAATCGACCTTCCGGCCGATACTCCTGAGCCACTCTACCGATCTCTTGATTACATCCTGGAGGTTGTCAAGAAGATCCGAGAAGTGCGGAATGTTCCGCCTGATCTGACCCAGACGGTTGATGAGTTTCGACTCCCTTTCGCGGTCGCCTGCCATGGCGGCACGGAGATGATCCTCAAGCTTGAGGATCATCTGGATCTCCCATACAAAACCACTGCTCTGCATGGTTGCGCTCATTGGGTAGAAGATATCGATTTCGTTTTGCATGAGTTTTTCTCCTTTACATGCGGGTTATACTACAGAAAAGTGATACTTGTGTAAGTATCGGTCAAGTAGGATATATATGACTGAAAATGTTTAGGAAGAGGAAAACAAAGAAAAAAGACAGGAGGGGTCTTAAACCCCCTCCTGTCTCGTGTTTACATGCGCTTAACGCTGGATCGGGCCGGCAGGCGGCACCATCAGACACGTTGTTTGTTCAACATACAGCATGTAGCGATGTAGCCACTTAGGCCACGGTAGGTTACGGCTCTCCGGATCAGCATCATTCATGACGCGCTTAGCCAGATGTGAGATAAAGAGATTAACCTCCTGGAGCGCGAAGAGTGGACCGATACTCCCAGCGTGAGCCTTGTCGAGATCATCGCAGAAGCTCAGAATCTCCTGAACACCCCACTGAGCAAGAGCTTCTTGAAAAAGCGGATACAGGTTAACCGCGGTCTGAAGCAGGCTGGTTGCCACACCGAACGCATCGTCTTCACTAAGCTTAAGTTCCGTTGAAAGAACCGGAATAAGCGCTTTGGAGAGTTGACGGAGCTGACTCAAATTGTACTTAAGTTCAATCAACTCCACCAAGACCTTGGGCTGCGCCAATGCACTACGCGTCGACATGGGAGATCCCCATGCATTCGCAGGATAGATCACGCTTGGGGAAAAGGACCTGGGGCTGGGATTACGTGGTGCGGCAAAGCCCATAGCGCCTTGCGGTGGTGTGGAAAATTGATCAAAGCACTGGTTAAAGAAAGCTGGCGCTGTGCATTGAGGCGTATGGTGTGGCGTAGAAAATGTATCACTGGACGGTTGAGTCGGTTTATTAAGTTCCGCCTTAACGAAGGTCAGGAATTCCAGAAAATCCTGCTTGAAAATACTCGAATCGTAGGTGAACTCGACATCGAAAGAAGAAGCTGTTCTTGATTCCCAGTACATCCTGATCGAGCTTTTGTTGCCAAGACATTCCCACTGACTGAGTTTATAGATCACATCCCCATAGAGAAAGTGCAGCGTTCCGGTCTCTTGATCACACCCTATTGCCTTTTTGATGGTGCGTCCCATGGGTGTGACTTTCGAATGAAAATCCTTGCTGCTGGTGATAAGGTAAAAAAGGTAATCAAGGCGTGTTTGCGGTGCGGTTATGTTTTTGTTCATTTCTTTACTCCGGTTTAGTTGCTCAGACAAAAGCTTTTGGAAAAACGCATAGAAATTTTCTTTGAAGTACGACGCGTCATATGTGATGGCAATCTTCGCTTCTTCACCGGAAGCGCCTACCAAGACGAGCAGGATATGTCGAGAATCTGCTTGGTCTTCACGCCAGTATTCAAGGCGGTATTGTTTTGCGTTGACGGTTATTCGAAGCGTTGAGTGACCAGCGTCATAACTGATCCTAACGACGGCGAAAGGTGGTTCAGATCTAGGCAAGAAGGGTTTAACCCACTCGGCTGTGAGAGACCTCTCAATGCAACCAATCAAATACTCAATTCTGCTTTTACAAGCTGACGTAGATTCACGTCCTTTATTTACCAGAGTGGGTTGCTGCATTTTAGATATCCTTTTTAAGATTTGACTGACGTGGTTATATATACCCTAAACCAATTGGGCCAGGTATCGCGGGCCTCCATTTTCTTCTCGACCACGATCTTAGCAAGCCGCATAATGAACTCATCTACGATGACGTAGGAGGCGATCATCGAAACACCAGTCCCAAAGCGTCTTTCAAAATACATGGAAAACGCATAGATGTCCTCCACGGTCCAGAGCGTAGCTGCTTTTTCAAAAAGCACTGAAAGCTTGCCGGCCTGTTCGATAAGCTCTGCGGAGAAATTAAAAGCCTCTTTTTTATCGAGGCTGAGTTGTGTGGTAAAGATTTCTGCCATCTCTGTTACCACCGAACGGAACTTGGAGAAATCGTACGTGACTTCAATCATCGAGACGACAAACGCCGGATCGACCACGATCCGTTTGTTTATAGTGCGGTTATGAATGGTGCTGTCCATATCTACCTCCGTATAAGGTAAAAGCTTTATTGATGTTGTGTTGCCAAGAAAGATCTATGTGGTCATAGAGTTTTAGAAGGGGTAGTAAAAATTATGCAGCTACCTCCATCTATTGGAGACGTGTTGTACACTTAGGAATATGTAGGGATGGGGTTTCAGCCCCATCCCTACGCTGTGTTGTACACACAGAGACTCATTGGTTCCTATCGGCGATGGTGCTGCCTCAAGGCGTTCTTCCCGGTGAGCGCCGGTAGGTATAACCGGTGTCCGCTAGTTCAACACTTATCGATGGTGGTAAAAAAAATGTTCGGACGCCTAGATCAGGTGCTACACTGCTTTGCGCTTAGGAATATGTAGGGATGGGGCACCAACCCCATCCCTACGCTGTGCTTTGCGCACAGAGACTCATTGGTTCCTATCGGCGATGGTGCTGCCTCAAGGCGTTCTTAACGGTTCCGGTGAGCGCCGGTAAGTATAACGTGTTGTTTGCTACCTTACCACACCTCCTTACGTGGTAAAAACTACGCAGGCATCTCCATCTATTGGAGACGTGCTTTGCGCTTAGGAATATGTAGGGATGGGGTTGGTGCCCCATCCCTACGCTGTGCTTTGCGCACAGAGACTCATTGGTTCCTATCGGCGATGGTGCTGCCTCAAGGCGTTCTTCCCGGTGAGCGCCGGTAGGTCTTACTCAGTACGTGGCGTTGTAGTAATCCATAGAGTGGTAATCGACTGCCCATCTATTTGGGTCACCTATAAGAACCCGCACCCCCTTCATACTGCTTCTGAGATGTGTGTTCCAGCGAACTGCCATGGTGCGTAGATTATTCGCTGCGTTCATGTCACGATCGTGGTGGGTTCCGCAAAACGGACACCGCCATTGACTCACACCCAGTGCGATCTTAGTGGGACTCTTGTTCTCACAGACTGAACACGTCTGAGTCGACGGATACTCAGGTGGTGCCAAAACCACCGCGGTGCCTGTTGAGATACGGGCTTTTTCAACCGTCATTTTCCTAAACAAACCCCAGCCCGCGTCTTCGATTTTAAGTTTACGCTTCCCGTCCTTAGTCATCATTCTGGCGATATCGAGCGCTTCGAGCCCGATCACACAATTCTCACGGATGAGTTTTGCGGTTAAAACATGAAAATAATGACGTCGACGTTGTGCGACCTTTTCTTCTAGCTTACGGATGCTTTGGAGTGTTTTATTGAAGTTCTTTGAACCGGCGGTCTTTCCCCTTAGTGTTTCATATCGTTTTTGAAGGTGAGGTTGAGCTCGTTTTTTGAGTTTTAGGTTTTCAAATACAAACCCATCCGAACACACGGCGAAGCTCTTAAGACCTAAGTCAACACCCACTGCGTTATTACCTGATCGTTTAAACGGTCTTACCGTGAGCTTAAAACTCACGAAGTATCGGCCAAGCTTGTCTCGTTTTAAGCAGCAGTCGCGGATCTTTCCCGGCAGCATCTCTCGATGAAAACACGTACGAACCCGTCCTTCGATCCCACTAAACTCTACGCCATCGTTATGGATGGCGTAGAGTCCTTTGTCAAAGTGTGCGCTTTGAAAACTTCTCCAAGACTTTAACTGGGGAAGATGTCTTTTACGCTTTACAGCTTTAGCGTAAGCATTTTGCAAAAGCTGGTGGGTCTTTTCAAGCACGCGCTTAGGGAGCTGCGCCAGACTCCTGATCGTGAGGCGGCGTGACTGTTTGACGGCTTCGTGATCTAGACCAGTGCTCTCTTTGGTATGTGTGACGTAGTCATTATGGACTCGACGCACACCCGCAAAGAGGGTTTCGATCTGATCGCGCTGGCGATGGCTTGGATACAAGCGATACTTAAAACCGTAGTTGATCAGGTTCTTTTTGGAACCTGACATTTTTATTCCCCTTTCTCTAATATCCTTGTTCGATTAAAAGCATGTCACGTTTTGAGAAAAAGCCTAGTGATTCCAAAATGTTCCGGTATGACTTAGTCAGTGTCAAAATGATCTTACGTGTATCTAGCACAGCTTTTAGCTCAGGCGGAAAACCATGCATCGAACAATGCGCAATCGGCACAGGGAAAGACCGCACAGGCCCTTTTCCCGTGTCTTTAAAATAGTGGCCCAACGCTTCTTTAACCGCGGGATTCTCGATCTGAACGATCCACTCCCTTAGTGCAGTCTGGCTGGCGATGTTAAGCGGAAGGCGCACTGCTTGATACGGAGGCTTGGGCGCATCACCATAGCTTGACGCAAAGCATTTTTGCCACATTACGTAATACTGGTACGGAGAGCGCTCTTCTGTATCTTTGTAGGCGGTCTTTTCTTTGATCTTGATTTTCTTTAGGTACGTCACTTCACCGGCATCGATAGAGCGTGTGATCTCCCTTTCAATATCTGAAGCCTTAGCAAGCATCGCTTTCAAGCTAAGCTTTTCATTACGCATTACCGAATCGATAATGGCACGCATTTCTTCGGCAGCGGATTTAATGATGGTCGTGGGTACCGAGGAGTCCTTCATATGGACGCCTTTGATCTCCATCTTAATCCCCTTATAGACCGATCCTTCTTTAACCTTAATGGCGGTGTAATAATGCTTTGCAACGGAGGTCTGCGCAAAGACCGGGAAGACATACTCCGGCTTCATCGCTAAGGTAAAGAGGCGAGAACGCTCAACGTTCATGTTCGCAGAAAAGATCGCAAGGATATGCGCAATCGCCTGGGTTGCCATAAACATGATCGCACCAGAGAGCGCGTACGCTGCGTCATCAAAACGCAGCGTCCCGAAGTACCAATCGACCCAGTTATCGACAGAAAACATCGTCGAGTCGGTGTCCGATAACACGACGCTACGACGAATCATACTTGGGATCGTTGCGATCGTACACGGAGAGTTCTTCGTTAAAAAGAAAGCTTCTAAAAAGAGCTTATACCGCTCAATGGTCTGCTCGATGTTTAGACACGTGTTTACAACAATGTAGCGATCGTCCTCAGAGATCTTACTGTAATCTTTACCCACCCCCTCTAAACCTGAGATATAGATTTGATGCGCGTAGTTAACGATCTGCTCGTCAGTCTTATGTATCTTTCCGACAGGGTCGTCAACGGGTGTGGTGTCACCTTTCTTTGAAAGGTCTGTTAAAAACTGCCTAGCAAAAGCATCGTTAAAGACACGGATATGGTACAGATCGCCCGTGTAGACCACCGCAGCCCGCTCAACCGGTGTCAGTACACTAACAAACTTCTCGATTTCTAAGAGCGCCTTCGTGTCCCGCCAATATAAGTCGGTGGAGCGTTTTATGCACGCCATCACGTCCTTTATGCTCGGGTAAACAAGACCAAAGGTCTCGACGGCGTTTTGAACACATTCTTTGTCTGCCTCGGTGGCAATCGAGATGATGTTGTTTAGCGCGATCTGAAACGTAAAGTAATGTCGGTTACCTTCGATGAGTCGTTCGTTCGATGCGTTTGAAAGAGACGCGATGGAGCGTGTCGTGGAAGTAAGCGTAGAGTGTGCACTTTTATTTTCAATCACACTTCCTTTAGCAACAAAGCCGCCAGAGACCGAGTTATTTCTTCGTTTTGCTGAATCCTGAGCGTTGTGGTAGTATTTAAACTTACCGATATCGCCCTCGGCTTCAAATTTCTGAGAAGCTTTTTTATAGACCTTGCGCTGGGCCACGTTGATGTCGAGGTATTCAACGATCACCGAGCGCTTGACGCTGGGGTGTAGGTATGTCGTAAAGGTCGGTGCGAGAACCTCATTGTCCTTGATCGTTCCCTGGATATATTGCGTGAGGGGCGTGGTGGTTTTCTCTGTGTCACCATTTTCAGCGCGTTTAAAATGCACGACAGTTGGGTTTTTAAACGGGATCGCTCCGCTCTTAAGTTTCTTGATCAAATGCTGGCGGCAGGCTTCGAAAGGCTTGCCCGTCATGCGTGAGGCGTAAAACGCGATTTGTTTAACCCAATCGGCAACGGGGTTGATGGCGCGTGTGTAGGCCTCTTCTGGCAGTAGAAAGCTGTTCTGACTCATATAAAAAAATACCTCTTGGTTAGTTCTAACCGATACCACATTTGGCAACAAAAACCATAGAGACAGGCTCGTAAAAGCCTGTCTCTGAAGATTTTTATTTATAGTATTCAAGCTGAATGAGTGTGGCGCTCACCCAGGCTTTCACGGTGTAGAAGTGATATTCTCCTTCTAAGCCGTAGGGTTTAAGTGTCTGAACAAGTGTCGTGATCACGTTTGTTTTGAGGGCGTCGGTGTATTTTTCAAGTTCATGAAGAAGACTGGGATGCTGCTCAATCAAAAGAACCGCTTCGTAATGTTCTTCGTCTGTCATTCGGTCGATAAGGTCTTCTACTACGCACGGAGTGTGTAGAAAGATCGAAACAAAAACAGACTCCAGGACGAAGTTAACGGGATAAAGTTCTAGAAAGTTTCGTAAATGAATCGAACTCGAGAGAATGTCTTGAACACGGATCAATCCGTAGACAGGGTCTCCTTTTAAAACAGGTCCGGCGTCAAAAATGATGTAGCGCACACAGTCCATGGTGGGTGCCTCATACGAGGAGTGTGGCTTTAGACCACACTCCTCGTTTAGTTTGATGTGATAACAAAATCTTTGATGTTGGCCGCTGAGAGAGCACGCCTGACGAGTTCAACGTCGGTGATGTTCGCTCGAGGGATCTCGACATGGATCGAGACATACTCGATGACTTGGAGTGAGCTCTCTTCGATCCACGTCTTAGCAAAAACGATGGTCGACTTATTCAACGCTTCAAAGACCAGATATTCCGTAGCCGCGGGGTTATTGGGCGTACCCGGCGGAAGGGACGGGTAGACCTGAGCATGCATCTGATCGATCGGTGCAAACTTACGTGCGATGTCCACATCTACGATCGATTTGAGCTTAGCGCGCTCAATACGCGCACTCAGAAAGACCGGGCTGCGTGTGTTAAACGAATACGTAACACCAAGGTTATACATATGTATTTTTCCTTAAACATAATCCGCGTCAGTGTGAATCACAATGATCACCAGGATCTGAGAACAGGACTCTAGATGAAAGTGTGAATTGGGGTAAAGAACCTTGTTTGTGTACATGCTGTTCCACAAACAAATACCAAAGGCACGCACGGCATTTTTAAAAACCTCATCAAAAACCACACACTCTTCCTTCGGTGTGTAATTAATAAGTTTCCAATAAGGCAGTTCCATTAGATTGACTAAGAAGGTCTCGAAGTCCACGCTAAGGCGAGCAGTAACCTGGCTGATGCATTCTTTATAGATTCGACTAAACGACTCTTGACTCTGAGGCTGTCCTGTGCGGTAGCAATATTGGACAACGTCGTTATAGAAATGAGTTCCGTAGTAATCGAGACCTACGATGACGCGTGGCATATGTTCTTTCTACAGTAAAGATCTCTACGATAATCGTGTCGGGAAGTTGCAGATGGATCGAAACGATCTTTCCGATCTGTTTGACGTTGTGGAGTTTTAATGCATGGCGAATTTCATCGAGAAGAATTCTAAACTCTTCTCTAAGGGTAAGAAGATCATATTCAAACTCACTCAGTAAAACAAGCTCACTTAGGTCAAAGAGAAACGATTCTTCAAAAGCTTTGCACCACGCATCGTTTTGAACGATTTCGGTTAGGTCTTGGGAGACATGCTCAAGATCTAAGCCATTTTGCTTCATGATGTCCACCAGAGCAAGTGAACTCACCGTGAGGTTTAGACGAGCTAGAAGATAGGAGAGCATGTCCTTATTTTCCGTTATTAGAGAGTCGTTTCAGCGTAGCGGTGTGTAAGTAAGGCCGCGCCTGCCCCAACCCACTGGTGAAAAAGATAGCTCGCGTACTCCGACGAGAGGTTATGTGGGGTCAAGGTGTCCCGTATGTGCGTATCGACCTCTTCGACAACAAGGTCCACTATGATACTGAGTGTTTCGACGGATTCCGTGTGATCCCAGAAGTCCATGTTAGTATTCCAGTATTTATGTTCCAGAACTTCCCAGACAGCAAAGCGACACTCTGGATTATCGTAATCTAAAATGAGGACAGATTCAATGATATCCTTTACCCCGAAGACCCGCATCAGGTTTACCAGCGGTACCACTCGGTTAAAAAGATATGACTTAAACGAGGTCTGGGGTGTGTATCGATAAATGATTTCCGAGAAATCAACAATGATTGCGGCAGGTGGTTTCTCAATAACCTTGTGATTCCAGCTCATCGAAGAGTCTCCGATAATATTCGACAACACGGTAATCATTTCCTTTTTCTATGATGAGTGTTGTGTTTTCGAACTTCAAGCGGTAATTGGAGTAGCGATCGCGTCCAATGAAGTTATACGCCTCAGCAGCGATGGTGGCGTGACCTGGATGACTTATCCGTTCATCTAAAACGGCTTGCAGGTACTCAGGCTTAACATAACGCTCTAGCCTAAGTGCGCTCATGGGTAGATTTATTCCGATATAGGTCTGGCTGTGTAGATGGCTAAACATCTCGTAGATCAAAATAAAAGCCACGTGCATCGCTGCGTAATTATACGAACATTTCTGTTGAAAGAAGTAAGGGGCAAGCGAGGGTGCTTGGCAAAGAAACTTTCCTTGTGGTGAGTAGATCGGTGAGCTCGATTTGATAAACGTCTCAAAGTTCCAGATATCGGGCGCCTGTCTTGCCTTATAGGCGTTTGCTGTATAGTACGCTTGCCCATTTTCAAACGAGAAGACCGGCTTTAATCGATTCGGTGCGTAAACACCCAACGGCTCAGGATTAAGGATGTCGGTAAAGTGAGTTGGGAGGTAATAACAATACTGGGTGATGTCGAGAATAAAGACATCACGCACCTCAGAGATCACATCTGAGAGTGACTTATATTCCAGCGTTTGGTGAGGGTTAAACACAGAACTTCTCCTAGGCGTATAACATGTAAGATTTAAGTGACCGAAGCTTCCATAGGAAAAGCCTTTCTGTGGGAAAAAGTCTCTGATGGTAGGCTATGTATCAGAAAGCTTAAAATAATGCGTCTAACAGCCTCTATAGGCTTTTAAAAGACATACTGAGAGAGGAGGGTTTTAGCCCTCCTCTCTTAATCACTTTGTCAACGCTAAAAGGCTCATGACAATTAAAAGACCGAGCACACTCAGACCCAGATAGGGAAGAGGGCGTCTTTCCGCTTCAAAGCGCTTCTCATAAAAACCTATCGTTGAAATCTTGAGCGCCGCATCTTCGGTGTAATAAAAGTCATCCACCATGCCACTGGCCGTATCTAAAGCAAGCGTGTACTTACCTGCAACGTCATCAAAAACCTTTAGGATGTAAAAGTTTTCGTCTACAACGACTTCCAGCACACTTAGGCGTTTAGCAGAAGGAAATGATCGAAAACCAACCTGCCTTACGCAGGGGTGCCAGATTTCTTTTTGATGCCCTAGCCGTATATCGTTTAAATTAATCATCGCTAAAGAACCAACTTCTAGTCAGAGCCCAGCGTCGAGCATCTCGAGTAGCGAGGTGTCGTGTTTAATGGATGCGGCGTGTGGGTTGTATCCAGCACGTGCTTTACTTTCGGTTGAGCATGCGGTTACGTAAAGAAGTCTGTTCGTCTCAGAGAGCGTGTGGGATTCGGTCAACACATGGAAAAAGCCTTGCGTGTCAATAACGGTCAGGCTTCCATTGGTGTGGTGGGTTAAAACTGAACCGTAGCTTTCGCATTTAGCGGCACGATCATAAAAATAGATCCGTCCAAACGGTTCTCGATCTTCTTTAAGCACTTCAACCTCCTCGGTATAAAAACCAGGAAACGTTTCACGAATAACTTCAAGCCGCATGATAAACACTCCGTTAGTTACGAAGGAGGGTGGACATGGGCCCTCCTTCTTACTGATTTTAAAGAACGAGACCGTCGTCCTGCGCGTTGGTCACCTTAACCTGAGCAACCTGATTGACGCGGTAAAGCTCTTCCGCTGAAGCAAGCGCGGCTTGCAATCGAGAAATGATTTCGGCAAAGAAACCTTGCAGCGTACAAAGATGGATCGGGCTGGGAAGCTTGATTGCCATCGAGGCCGCTTCCGAAAGGATGCCGTACGAGTGATAGCCTACCACCATACCAGGGTGCGGATCTTCACTATCGCGAATCAAAGACACCACGCTCGAGATCGCTTGACCTTTTTGAAACTCGATCTTCTCGCCTTTACTGCGAATGATAAGGCCGGTGAGCGCTGCCGGGTACTTTGAGACCCGATCGTAGTTAAGGAAGTTCTCCAGGTCTTTGGAGTCGAGGCCCAGGTTCTTACCCGACCAGGCTGCCGCCAAAATCATCAGGTAAATGAGAACAGTTGAGTCATTTTCACGCATCGAGCCCGTATGGCCGTTTTCAAAGTAAAAAACGTTAACGGGCTTACTGCGCTTTTGACTGATGCCCTGATACGAGAGCACCGTGTTGATCGTGTTACGGATCTCTTGCTCGCAGGTCGTTGAACCGATCATCATCACGATGACGTTCTTACCTTGGGCGATTAACTCAGAGGCAAGGATAGGGCCCAGGATACTGCCACTGCCACCCGATGCCGAATGCAGCACGATATTCAAATCAGCGGGCTTAAACTGATGCAGGATATCAGGAACGGCAAGTGATGAAGCCGCGTAGTTCGTTTCACGCACCTTCCCGGAGCCATCCACGACCGTATCGCCTTGACCCTGAATCAAATAAAAAGCATCCTCGGCATGGTTACCGATGTTCGAGCGTGACGTATCGACGTACGTCACGCTAAACTCAGCGAAACCTGCTTCCGTGCCTTGACTGGTCACATAAAGCGGTTTAGCGATATTGACAGCTGCCCCGCCGCACGCATAAAGCCGAACCGTCTTCTTTTCACTCATCTTAACTTTCCTTCTTACATTAAAAAAGACTACACCTTCTTAAACCCTAAAAACTCATGGATCGGGGTCGTTCTTTGGGGCTCACCCTCACGCCCCCCGTGGATGACAACACGCTCACCACTACGCCGAGTGACAACGTCATAGATATGTACGAACTCACCCTCAGGTCCAATATATTCCTCACCTGACTTAGGAGGCTCGCCAGGTTCTTCGTGCGGCACCTCAACAGCAACGCGCACAAAGTGCTCATTCCAATACGTCACTGAGACGGCAGCGATCACGCCGTCTTTTCCTTGAAAAACGATCAAGGTGCGCTGACTCTCTTTTGGGGCTTTAAAAAGCATAGCGACGCACACCACTACAAAACGTTCTCCGTCAAACTCCCACACAGATCTCTCAGGCGGAAGGGGTTGGACATAGCGTAGATTGGTTTTACTATAAAGATTGTTTTCGATCATGTTAGAATTTTCGATCATTGTCAAAAACTCATCAATAGACCGTTTAACCACCGTTTGATGTTCAGAATCTTTTTCTTTCTCATCGAGCCATACTAAAAGCTTTAACACCTTACTGACCTCATCCGTAAACGTCAGGGGGTCAAGTAAAAAAGTCTCAATCGTAAAACGTAAAGAGGTGTCAGGGAGTTTTTCTTCACGCACACTTAGATGCGTAAGGTCGCGTAGCACCTTACGCTCTTCATACGTCATGAGTTTATAAATCAACTCAACCGTAAATTGAAGTGTGTCTTCTTTTGTTCTAATGAGTCTAACGACACTACTACCGATGTGCTTAGAGATCAAGCTAAGCACATCGGCGATGTTACAGAGCGTCTCGATCGGCTTCTCAAAGCGCTCCGGCATGTAATAGAGTTGTTTGGCTGCACTGGCGATGCGTAAGATCTTCGAGAGATAGATACCTACCTCCTCGGGAGACATATCAAGCTTTAAATCTGAGACTTGATGAAGTTCCCTTAGATTATTACGAACCACATCCGTTCTATGCAGCAGTTCTAAATCGACATCTGCTTTCAGTGACGCCTTTTCGTTCGTACTCTCGGTTGTCATAGGGTTTAGGTTCCGATTCTGTTTTGACAGGCGATCGGGTACGCGTGATAGTCTTAAGGACCCTAAGTCTTAACTGACTCACTTTACCCTCAGTTGGCCAGTTTGCCCGGCTCTTACTTTTTCCAGAGATTCGCCACAACTGGGCTCGTGTGATCTGAGCCTCTTGCAAGCGCGAACGGATCTCCTCACCAGATTCCTGAACTTCTAGAGGCGCGTAATCCTGGGTAAAGGGTCTTGGACGCTCATACAGAATGGTCACCCAATACTCCTCGTTCTTTTGTCTTCGGAAAAGAACGAGGGTCGGCTCACCGGCAAGCTTGATCGAAGCCTTGGGGAGTTCGATGGGTTCAAGTCCAAAAACACTGAGGGTGTCTGCCTCGATGCGAAAGTCATCCATGGACGAATAAAGAAGGTAGCCTTCATCCCGGTGCTTTTGAAAGCGAGGGATCTTTTTACGTACAACGGCATCTTCCCACGTCAGGCTTATCAGGACCGCGATGTTTTTAAGGGTCTCTTTACTTTGATACTGGAGCATCTCAAAGTTTTCAAGCTCCCCTAAGATGCCAAGGTACTCCTCAATACTCTCGACACTAAAGTCGATCTGATCGAGGTCTTTGAAATGAGTGTGCTGATACTTCAACACAAAGTGGTTATGGATGACACGGGTCAGTGACATCGATGAAGCGATCTGACTTCGAGCGCTTGGCGTAAGTTCAACCGGTTGGTTCCGGAAGAAGAAATGGAGGTGTTCCATGGTGTATGTTCCTTAACATTTATAAGTGTCTTCCTTGTTGTTCTTTT
>Ga0213931_1000008_pt1 | contig 14250 bp, 29 predicted proteins | sample McNCre317MT_FD_169140 | JGI IMG/M metagenome (GOLD analysis project Ga0213931, IMG submission 169140) | Metatranscriptome of freshwater microbial communities from McNutts Creek, Athens, Georgia, United States - 3-17 MT (Metagenome... | ecosystem: Environmental > Aquatic > Freshwater > Creek... | reverse complement strand
CACGACAAGCAATCACATCCGACAGGACGGATCACTCTGCGACGACTTCACCCTCGACCGCCTCAGCATCCGGACGGTCCAGCAACTCGATCAGCGCCATCGGCGCGTTATCGCCGTCGCGGAAGCCGAACTTCAGGATGCGAAGGTAGCCGCCGTTGCGATTGGCGTAGCGCGGACCCAGCTCGTCGAACAGCTTGACGACGATCTCACGATCGCGCAGACGGTCGAAAGCCAGGCGACGGTTGGCCAGGCTGGGCTTCTTGCCCAGGGTGATCATGGGTTCGACGACGCGGCGCAATTCCTTTGCCTTCGGCAGCGTCGTCTTGATGACTTCGTGACGCAGCAGCGAGTTGGCCATGTTGCGGAACATCGCCTGGCGGTGGCTGCTCGTACGATTCAGCTTGCGAAGACCGTGACGGTGACGCATTTCAATTCCTCACTTATCCGAACCGGATCAACCGAGCTTCTCGAGCCCGGCCGGCGGCCAGTTTTCCAGTTTCATGCCCAGGGTCAGCCCACGCGAGGCCAACACTTCCTTGATCTCGTTGAGCGACTTGCGACCCAGGTTCGGCGTCTTCAGCAGCTCGGTTTCGGTGCGCTGGATCAGGTCGCCGATGTAGTAGATGTTCTCGGCCTTCAGGCAGTTGGCCGAACGCACCGTCAGTTCCAGATCGTCGACGGGGCGCAGAAGCACCGGATCGACCGTCACCGACTTAACGACGGGCTCCGCAGAAGGAGTCCCCTCGAGATCGGCGAACACCGACAGCTGATCCATCAGCACACGAGCCGCGTAGCGGATCGCCTCTTCCGGGTCCACTGCACCATTGGTCTCGATATCGATCACCAGTCGATCCAGGTCGGTACGCTGCTCGACGCGAGCGCTTTCAACCAGGTAGCTCACACGACGCACCGGACCGAACGACGCATCCATCACGATGCGGCCGATCGACTTGCTCTCGGCGTTCCCCGGGCGAACGTTACCCGGGACGTAGCCACGGCCTTCCTCGACCTTGATCTGCATGTCGATCTTCCCGCCGGGGGCGAGATGCGCGATCACATGCTCCGGATTGATGATCTCGACGTCGTGACCGACCTCGATGTCCGCCGCCGTAACGACACCCTCTCCGGACTTCGCCAGCCGCAGTATCGTCTCGCTGCGGTTGTGCAACTTAAGAACCACACCCTTCAGGTTCAGAAGCAGATCGACGATATCCTCGCGCACCCCATCCAGCGTGGAGTACTCGTGCAGCACGCCTTCGATCATCACTTCCGTGACCGCATGGCCCGGCAGCGATGACAGGAGGATGCGCCGCAGCGCATTCCCCAGTGTATGGCCGAAACCACGCTCGAACGGCTCCATCGTCACCCGCGCCTGTACCGGCGAGATGCTCTGGACGTCGATGATGCGCGGTTTCAGCAGTGCATTGCTTTGCATCAGCATTTCCTCGGAACTAGAAGAGGATCAGCACGCCCGCTTAGCGGGAATACAGTTCCACCACCAGGCCTTCATTGATCGTCGGCGGCAGTTCGGCGCGAGCCGGATAGGCCTTGAACACACCCTTGCCGGCCTTGACGTCGACTTCGAGCCACTCGGGGAAACCACGCGATGCGGCAGCCTCGAGGGCGGCCTTGACGCGCAGGTGACCACGCGAACGCTCGGTCAGCTCGACGACGTCGCCGGGACGCACGACATACGACGGAATGTTGACGCGCTTGCCGTTGATCAGCACGCCGTTATGACGGACCACCTGGCGCGCCTCGGCGCGCGAAGCACCGAAACCCATGCGGTAAGCCACGGAATCCAGACGACCTTCCAGCAACTGCAGCAGGTTCTCACCCGTCTGGCCGCGCCGGCGGTCAGCTTCGAAGTAGGTCTTGCGGAACTGACGCTCCAGCACACCATACACGCGGCGGATCTTCTGCTTCTCGCGCAACTGCACACCATAACCCGACAGACGCTGACCCGAGCGCTGGCCATGCTGGCCAGGCGCATAGGCGCGGCGCTCGATGGCGCACTTGTCGGTAAAACACTTTTCGCCCTTCAGAAACAGCTTTTCGCCTTCGACGGCACTGACGGCACTTGGGATCGAGATTACGAGCCACGTTTCAACTCCTTGTCAGATACGGCGCTTCTTAGGCGGACGGCAGCCGTTGTGCGGGATGGGGGTGATGTCCGTAATGCTGGAAATCTTGATCCCCAGCGCATTGAGCGCGCGCACCGCGGACTCGCGACCGGGGCCAGGGCCCTTGATGCGAACCTCGAGGTTCTTGACGCCGCATTCCTGTGCGACCTTGCCGGCAGCCTCCGCCGCAACCTGCGCAGCGAACGGCGTGCTCTTGCGCGAACCCTTGAAGCCCGCGCCACCCGAAGTCGCCCAGGACAACGCGTTGCCCTGACGGTCGGTGATCGTGATGATCGTGTTGTTGAAGCTCGCGTGAACGTGCGCAATGCCTTCAGCGACGTTCTTCTTGATCTTCTTACGAACCTTAGTACCAGTCTTTGCCATTATCGGTTCCTATCACTTCTTGCCGGCGATCGCCTTGCGCGGACCCTTGCGAGTGCGCGCATTCGTGCGGGTACGCTGACCACGCAACGGCAGACCACGACGATGACGAACACCACGATAGCAACCCAGGTCCATCAGGCGCTTGATGTTCATCGTCACTTCACGACGCAGATCACCCTCGACCACAAAGCGGCCGACTTCGTCGCGAAGCTTCTCCATGTCGGATTCGGTCAGATCCTTCATCTTGACCGAGCGACCAACGCCAGCGGCGTCGCAGATGAGCTGAGCACGCGAACGGCCGATCCCATAGATGGCGGTCAGCGCGATCTCGGCATGCTTGTGATTGGGAATGTTTACCCCAGCAATACGGGCCATTCGTTTACCCCAGAATGCTAAACATTAAATTTTAAACTGTCGGATCGACTTGATCAACCCTGACGCTGCTTGTGACGCGGATCCGTGCAGATGACACGAACCACGCCCTTGCGACGGATGATCTTGCAATTGCGGCAGAGGCGCTTCACTGAAGCCTGAACTCTCATTTCTTGCTCCTGTTTCTCTAATTCTTTACTTGGTCCGGAACACGATCCGGCCCTTGGTCAGATCGTAGGGGGTGAGCTGCACGGTAACCTTGTCACCAGGAAGGATGCGGATGTAGTGCATGCGCATCTTCCCGGAGATGTGGCCGAGAACGATGTGGCCGTTTTCGAGCCGGACACGGAACGTCGCGTTGGGGAGGTTCTCGGTCACCTCGCCCTGCATCTCGATTACGTCTTCCTTCGCCATCGCTTACCTGATCGGGAGTCCCGCCCCCTTGAAATTCGCTTTCTTGAGCAGGCTCTCATACTGATGCGACATCACGAACGCCTGCACCTGGGCCATGAAATCCATCGTCACGACCACGATGATCAGCAACGACGTCCCTCCAAAGTAGAACGGCACGTTCCACTTCAGGATGAGGAACTCAGGCAGCAGGCACACCAACGTGATGTACACCGCACCGGCCAGCGTCAGGCGCATCAGGATCTTGTCGATGTAACGCGCCGTCTGATCGCCCGGACGGATACCCGGGACAAAGGCCCCGCTCTTCTTCAAGTTGTCCGCTGTCTCACGTGCGTTGAAGACAAGCGCCGTGTAGAAAAAGCAGAAGAACACGATCGCGAGCGCGTACAGCATCACGTAGATCGGCTGCCCAGGCGACAAGGTCGATGCGATGTCACGAAGCCAGTACATCCCCTCCGACGAACCGAACCACTGCCCCAATGTCGCCGGGAACAAGATGATGCTCGAGGCGAAGATCGGCGGAATGACCCCCGACATGTTCAACTTGAGCGGAAGGTGCGAACTCTGCCCGCCGTAGATCTTGTTACCGACCTGCCGCTTGGCGTAGTTCACCAGGATCTTGCGTTGCCCACGCTCGACGAACACCACGAACCCCGTCACCAGCGCCACGAGGATGCAGATGAACAGCGCGGTGAAGGGATGCATCGCCCCCGTCCGCACCAGTTCGAACAGCCCGCCGATGGAACTCGGCAATCCCGCCGCAATACCGGCGAAGATGATGATCGAGATGCCGTTGCCAATGCCGCGCTCGGTGATCTGCTCACCCAGCCACATCAGGAACATCGTCCCCGTCACCAGCGTCGCAACCGTCACGAAGCGGAACATCACGCCAGGATCCAGCACAAGCCCCGGCTGCCCCTCGAGCGCGATCGCAATGCCCAGCGACTGCGCAAAAGCAAGAACGAGCGTACCGTAGCGCGTGTACTGCGTGATCTTGCGACGACCGGCTTCACCTTCCTTCTTCAGCGCCTCGAGTTGCGGAACCGCCACGGTCATCAGCTGCATGATGATCGAGGCCGAGATGTACGGCATTATCCCCAGCGCGAAGATCGTGAAGCGCGACAGCGCCCCACCCGAGAACAGGTTGAAGACGCCGAGGATCCCGCCGGACTGCGACTGGAACAGCTCAGCCAGCCGTGCCGGGTCGATTCCCGGCACCGGAATGTGCGCGCCGAGCCGATACACGACCAGCGCGCCCACCAGGAACATCAACCGCCGCTTGAGATCGCCGAACTTCCCGGGGCTGCCGAGAGTGGCTGCAGGATTGGCCACGAGCGTACCCTGTTACTCAGCCGAGATCGAACCACCGGCCGCTTCGATCGCTGCCTTCGCACCGACCGTTGCACCGATGCCGCGCAGCACGACCTTCTTGCCGAGCTCACCCGACAGGACGACCTTCGCCGAAAGCGAGTCAGCCGGAATCACCCCGGCCTGCTTCAGCGTGAGCAGATCGATCTCGTCGACCGGCAGCTTCGCCAGTTCGGACAGACGGACTTCAGCATTGAGCCCCCTGGTCAGCGACACGAAGCCACGCTTCGGCAGACGACGCTGAAGCGGCATCTGACCGCCCTCGAAACCGACCTTGTGGAAACCGCCCGCGCGGGACTTTTGGCCCTTGTGGCCGCGACCGCAGGTCTTGCCGAGGCCGCTACCGATGCCACGGCCGACGCGCTTCGCCGCCGACTTGGAACCGGCGCCGGGCTTGATGGAATTCAGGCGCATATCAACCCTCACACTTCACCAGGTAGCACACCTTGTTGATCATGCCGCGCACCGCCGGGGTGTCGACCAGTTCAACCGTGTGGTTCAGTCGGCGCAGACCCAGACCGCGAACGGTCGCCCGATGCGACTGCTTGGTACCGATCACGCTCTTGACGAGAGTAACCTTGATCTTCTTGTCGGACATCGCTTACCCCAGGATCTCTTCGACGGTCTTGCCGCGCTTGGCAGCAATTTCCGACGGGGTGTTGATCGCCATCAGACCATTGATGGTCGCGCGAACCACGTTGTACGGATTGGCCGAACCGATGCACTTGCAGATGATGTCGGTCACGCCCATCACCTCGAACACCGCTCGCATCGGGCCGCCGGCGATGATGCCGGTGCCGCTCGGGGCCGGCTGCATCAGCACCGACGAGGCGCCATGCTTGCCGATCACCGTATGCTGCAGCGTGCCGTTCTTGAGCGAGACCTTGGACATCTTGCGACGCGCCTCGTCCATCGCCTTCTGCACCGCAACCGGCACTTCGCGCGATTTCCCCTTGCCCATGCCGATGCTGCCATCACCATCGCCGACCACGGTCAGTGCCGCGAAACCGAGGATCCGGCCGCCCTTCACCACCTTCGTCACGCGATTGATCGCAACCATCTTCTCCCGAAGGCCGTCATCGCGCTCCTCGTTGGCCTGCGGGCGTTTCGTTTGCTGCTTAGCCATTCGAATCCTCGCTTAGAACTTAAGACCGCCTTCGCGGGCGGCCTCGGCCAGCGCCTTCACGCGACCGTGATACAGGAATCCGGAACGGTCGAACGCGACCGTCTCGATACCGGCAGCCTTCGCACGCTCGGCGATGAGCTTGCCCACCGCCTGCGCCGCGGCGACGTTGCCGCCGTTCGCGATCGTGGCGCGCACCTCGGGCTCGACCGTCGATGCGGCCGCAAGCACACGAGTGCCGCACCCGGAGATCACCTGGGCGTACATGTGGCAGTTGGAACGGAACACGGCAAGGCGAACCGCCTTGAGCTCCGCAAGCTTGGCGCGGGTTTTGCGCGCACGGCGAAGACGAGTTTCTTTCTTGTTCATGACGAACCGCCTTACTTCTTCTTGCTTCCTTGAGCACCACCACTTCGTCCGAGTAACGGACGCCCTTGCCCTTGTAAGGCTCGGGAGCGCGGTAGGCCCGCACCTCTGCAGCGACCTGGCCGACTTGCTGCTTGTCGATGCCCTTGATCACGACTTCGGTCTGGGTGGGCGTCTCAACCTTCACGCCGGCGGGCATCTGATGCACGACGGGATGGGAGAAACCCAGCGAAAGATTCAGCTTGTCGCCCTGGGCCTGAGCACGGTAACCCACGCCGACCAGGGTCAGCTTGCGCTCGAAGCCCTTGGTCACACCGGCCACCATGTTGTTCACCAGTGCGCGGGTCGTACCAGAAAGCGCGTTGGCATTCGGCGCACCTTCGCGCGCCTTGCATACCAGGGCATCACCTTCACGTTCGACCGACACCGAGGCGCTCAGCGCCTGGCGCAGCGTGCCGAGAGGCCCCTTGATCGCGATTTCAGCCGCGGAAATCGACACTTCGACACCAGCGGGAATCGCAACCGGATTCTTAGCTACACGTGACATTGCATCCCCCCTTAGGCGACCAGGCAGATGACTTCGCCACCGACGCGGCTGGCGCGAGCGGCACGATCGGTCATCACGCCACGCGGCGTCGAGACGATGGCAACACCAAGGCCGTTCATCACGCGCGGGAGCTCATCGCTACCCTTATAAACGCGCAGGCCAGGACGGCTCACGCGCTCAATGCGCTCGATGACGGGTCGACCGGCGTAGTACTTCAGCGCTACGTCGAGGGCCGATTTGCCTTCCACGTCACGCACCGAGAAACCATCGATGTAACCTTCGTCCTGCAGCACCTTGGCAATCGCCACTTTCAGCTTCGACGAAGGCATGCTCACGCTCGCCTTCTGCGCCTGCTGGCCGTTGCGGATGCGCGTCAGCATGTCGGCGATCGGATCGGACATACTCATATTCAGATTCTCCTTACCAGCTCGCCTTGGTCATGCCGGGCACTTCGCCACGGAATGCGATCTCGCGCAGCTTGTTGCGGCACAGACCGAACTTGCGGAACACGCCACGCGGACGACCCGTCAGAGCGCAGCGATTGCGCTGACGCGTCGGGTTGGCATTGCGGGGCAGCTGCTGCAGCGCCAGGCGCGCAGTCATGCGTTCTTCCTCGGACAGCTTGCTATCGTTGATCTGCGCGACGAGCGCTGCACGCTTTGCGGCAAACTTCGCCACCAGCTTGGCACGCTTCTCTTCGCGGTTGATCAGAGCCAGTTTCGCCATATCACCCTCAATTCTTGAACGGGAACTTGAACGCACCCAGCAGAGCGCGCGCTTCCTCGTCGGTCTTGGCCGTCGTCGTGATGCTGATGTTCATCCCGCGGAGCGCGTCGATCTTGTCGTACTCGATCTCCGGGAAAATGATCTGCTCTTTCACGCCGAGGTTGTAGTTGCCACGACCATCGAAACCCTTGCCCGCGATGCCGCGGAAGTCGCGAACGCGCGGCAGCGCGATCGTGACGAGACGATCGAAGAATTCGAACATGCGCGGACCGCGCAGCGTGACCATGCAGCCGATCGGGTAGCCGTCACGAATCTTGAAGCCGGCGATCGACTTCTTGGCCTTCGTCGCCACCGGCTTCTGACCAGCAATCTTGGTCATGTCACCAATCGCGTGCTCGAGCACCTTCTTGTCACCCACCGCCTCACCCACACCCATGTTCAGAGTGATCTTGGTGATGCGCGGCACTTCCATCACGGACGTGTAACCGAAACGCTTCTGCAGCTCAGGCGCGACGGTGTCCTTGTAAAACTGTTGCAAGCGAGCCATCGTCACTCCTTAGGCGTTCACCAGCTCGCCGTTCGACTTGAAGAAGCGGACCTTGCGACCATCCTCAAGCACCTTGATCCCGACGCGATCAGCCTTTTGCGTAGCGGGATTGAACAGCGCGACGTTCGAAACCTGGATCGGCATTTCCTTCTCGACAATGCCACCCACCTCACCCTTGAGCGGATTCGGGCGCACGTGCTTCTTTACCCGATTCACACCCTCGACGACGACCAGATCGTCATCGACGCGGCGCACAACGGTACCGCGGCGACCGCGATCCTTGCCCGTGAGCACCACAACTTCGTCACCCTTGCGGATCTTGTTCATCTCAGCGACTCCTCAGAGCACTTCCGGCGCGAGCGAGACGATCTTCATGAATCGCTCGGTACGCAGCTCACGGGTAACCGGCCCAAAGATACGGGTGCCGATCGGCTCGAGCTTGTTATTCAGGAGCACGGCCGCATTGTTGTCGAACTTGACCAGCGAACCGTCGGGACGACGAACGCCCTTGGCGGTACGAACCACCACGGCGTTGTAAACGTCACCTTTCTTCACACGACCACGCGGCGCGGCATCCTTGACGGAAACCTTGATGATGTCGCCGATACCGGCGTAACGGCGCTTGGAACCACCAAGAACCTTGATGCACATCACCGAGCGCGCGCCGGTGTTATCGGCCACGTCCAGCCTGGACTGCATTTGAATCATGAATTTATCTCCAACTTCTCCCGCATTGCGGTCAGTCTTGGAACCCGTCAGGGCAGAATGCCCCGAGCGAGCACCGGAGCAAAGAAATAAAAGTATAACAGCCTGGCGTCTTCACGCCAAGCTGTTTTACGCAGAAACCACTGCTCGCAGACTCAGATCACGCGCGCCTTTTCCAGCACCTTCGCCACACGCCAGGTCTTGGTGCGGGAGATGGGGCGGCACTCCTCGATCTCGACCAGATCGCCTTCGGCTGCAACACCGTCTTCGACATGGGCGTGATACTTCGCAGAGCGGGTGATGATCTTGCCGTAGAGGGGGTGCTTGACCCGGCTCTCGACCAGAACGGTCACCGTCTTCTGCATCTTGTCGCTCACCACACGCCCAACCAGGGCGCGGCGAACCTTTTCGACTTGCTCGCTCATTGCTGACCCGCCTTCTCGCGCAGAATGGTGCGCACGCGCGCGATGTCGCGACGCACCTTCCCGATCTGACTCGTGTTGCCGAGTTGCTGAGTTGCGTGTTGCATGCGCAGCGAAAACTGCGCCTTCAGCAGCTCGAGCAACTCCTGGTTCAATTCACCTGCGCTCTTCGCGCGAAGTTCACTCGCTTTCATTCTCAACCCCCAATATGGCGGGTCACGAACACGGTCTCGAGCGGAAGCTTGGCGGCGGCGAGCCGGAAAGCTTCACGGGCGAGCGCTTCGTCGACGCCATCCATTTCGTAGAGCACCTTGCCAGGCTGGATCTCCGCGACCCAGTACTCGGGGTTGCCCTTACCGTTACCCATACGCACTTCAGCCGGTTTCTTCGAGATCGGCTTGTCGGGGAAGATACGGATCCAGATGCGGCCGCCACGCTTGATGTGACGGGTCATGGCGCGACGCGCCGATTCAATCTGGCGCGCCGTCAGACGACCGCGCCCGATGGCCTTCAGCCCGTACTCGCCGAAGCTGACCTTGGCACCGCGTGTCGCCACGCCGGTGTTGCGGCCTTTCTGCTCCTTACGATACTTCCTTCTAGTCGGCTGCAGCATCATTCACTCCTGCTTTCTTCTTGCCGGCCATCACGGCGAGCCGGGCGGCGACCCGGACGACCTTCGCCATCACGCGGCGCACCGCGACGACCGCGACGGTTATCGGCCTCGGGCTCGGCGGCAACCGGCTGCTCATTGCGACCCAGCATCTCGCCCTTGAACACCCAGACCTTGATACCGATGATGCCGTACGTGGTCTTCGCTTCCGAAACACCATAGTCGATGTTGGCGCGCAGGGTATGAAGCGGCACGCGACCTTCGCGATACCACTCGGTACGCGCGATCTCGGCACCGTTCAGACGACCCGAACTCATGATCTTGATGCCCTGGGCACCCAGACGCATCGCATTCTGCATCGCACGCTTCATCGCGCGACGGAACATGATGCGCTTCTCGAGCTGCTGCGCGATCGAGTCGGCGATCAGCTTGGCGTCGATTTCGGGCTTGCGGACTTCCTCGATGTTCACATGGACGGGAACGCCGACGATCTTCTGCAGATCGCGCTTCAGCGCCTCGATGTCCTCGCCCTTCTTGCCAATGACCACGCCAGGCCGCGCGCTGTACAACGTGACACGCGCGTTCTTGGCCGGACGCTCGATGATCACACGACCGACGGAAGCGTGCGCGAGGCGCTTCTTCAGGTACTCGCGCACCTTCAGGTCCTCGTGCAGCATGCCCGCGTAGTCCTGGCTGGAAGCAAACCAGCGGGAACCCCAGTCACGCGTGACGGCGAGCCGGAAGCCGGTGGGATGAATTTTCTGACCCATATCTACTCCTTACTCGCCAACAGTCACGTAGACGTGGCAGGTCGGCTTCAGGATGCGGTTGCCGCGACCCTTGGCCCGTGCCGTGAAACGCTTCAGCGTCATGCCTTCTTCGACGTGAATGGTCTTCACCTTCAGCGCGTCGATATCGGCACCGTCGTTATGCTCGGCGTTGGCGATGGCGGACAGCAGCACCTTGCGGATGATCTGCGCACCCTTCTTGGGCGAAAACGTCAGGATGTTGAGCGCCTGCTCGACCGGCTTGCCACGGACGAGGTCGGCAACCAGGCGGCCCTTCTGGGCCGACAGACGAACACCACGGAGAATTGCTTTGGTTTCCATGTCGTCCTCTTAACGCTTCGCCTTCTTGCTGGCGGCGTGACCCTTGAAGGTACGCGTCAGCGCGAATTCGCCCAGCTTGTGGCCGACCATGTTCTCGGTCACGAACACCGGGATGTGCTGCTTGCCGTTGTGCACAGCAATCGTCAGGCCGACGAAGTCGGGCAGGACGGTGGAACGACGCGACCAGGTCTTGATCGGACGCTTGTCGTTGCTTGCCCGTGCGGCGTCGATCCTCTTCAGGAGGTGCGCGTCGATGAACGGGCCTTTCTTGATAGAACGTGCCATCTGTTACCCCTTAACGCTTGTGACGACGCTGCACGATCATGTTATCGGTGCGCTTGTTGCTGCGCGTGCGATAACCCTTGGCCGGCGTGCCCCACGGGCTCACGGGCTCACGTGCTTCGCCGGTCCGGCCTTCGCCGCCGCCGTGCGGGTGATCGACCGGGTTCATCGCCACACCGCGGACGGTCGGGCGGATGCCGCGCCAGCGATTCGCGCCGGCCTTGCCGATCTTGCGCAGACCATGCTCTTCATTGCCCACTTCGCCGATGGTCGCGCGGCACTCGACGTGCACACGGCGGATCTCACCGGAACGCAGACGGAGCTGGGCGTACACACCCTCGCGGGCGAGCAGCTGAACCGACGTGCCGGCGGCACGAGCGATCTGAGCACCCTTGCCCGGCGTCATCTCGACACAGTGAATCGTCGAACCGACCGGGATGTTGCGAATCGGCAGCGCGTTACCGGCCTTGATCGGCGCCTCGGAGCCGCTCAGCAGCTGCTGGCCGACTTCAACACCACGCGGCGCGATGATGTAGCGACGCTCGCCATCGGCGTAGCACAGCAGCGCAATGTTGGCCGAACGGTTCGGGTCGTACTCGATACGCTCGACCTTCGCCGGAATGCCGTCCTTGTTACGACGGAAATCGACCATACGATAGTGCTGCTTGTGCCCACCACCCTGGTGACGCATGGTGATGCGGCCATTGTTGTTGCGGCCGGCGTTGTTCGACTTCTTCTCAACCAGGGCCGCAAAGGGACGACCCTTGTGCAGATCCGGATTGACGACCCTGACCTGACCGCGGCGACCCGCGGAGGTGGGCTTGAGTTTTACCAGTGCCATGACTTATCACTCCCCAGCCGCAAAGTTGATTTCCTGGCCGGGCTTGAGGCAGACGAAAGCCTTCTTCCAGTTCTTGCGACGGCCCATCATCTTGCCGAAGCGCTTCGACTTGCCCTTCACGTTCGCAACGTTGACCGACTCAACCTGCACCTTGAACAGCAGCTCGACAGCTGCCTTCACTTCAGGCTTGGTTGCGTCGGACGCGACCTTGAACACGACCTGCTCGTTCTTGTCGGCGATATAGGTCGCCTTTTCGGAAACCTGCGGGGCGAGCAGCACCTGCAGCAGACGTTCCTGACTGATAGCGCTCATTGCCACACTTCCTCCATCTTCGCCAGCGCACCCTTGGTGACGATCACCTTCGGGAAGCGAACCAGCGACACCGGATCGGCTTCCTGAACCTCGAGCACCAGCACCTGGTGCAGGTTGCGCGAGGACAGGAACAGGTTCTCGTCGATCTCGTCCGTAATCACAAGCACGGAATCCAGACCCATACCCTTCAACTTCTGCGACAGCAGACGGGTCTTCGGTGCCTCGATGCTGAAGCTGTCGACGACGGCGAGACGGTCTTCACGCGCGAGCTGCGAAAGAATCGCAGCGACGCCGGCGCGATACATCTTGCGGTTGACCTTCTGCGAGAAATTCTCGTCGGGCGTATTCGGGAAGATCTTGCCGCCCCCGCGCCACAACGGGCTCGACGCCATGCCGGCACGAGCATTACCCGTACCCTTCTGACGGAAAGGCTTGCGGGTCGACTTTGCGATCTCCGAGCGACCCTTCTGCTTGCGATTGCCCGAGCGCGCGTTCGCCATGTAGGCGGTCACGACCTGGTGCACCAGGGCTTCGTTGTACTCACGGCCAAACAGCGCATCCGACGCCTGCAGCGTCGACGCAGCCTGACCCTGATCATTCAAGAGTTTCAGTTCCATTGCGCGCTAGCTCCTTACGCCTTGATCGCCGGACGGACGACGACGTCGCCACCCTTGGATCCCGGCACTGCGCCCTTGACCAGCAGCAGCTGACGCTCGGAATCGACGCGAACGATTTCCAGCCCCTGGGTCGTGCGCTGCACGTTGCCGTACTGGCCCGCCATACGCTTGCCGGGGAAGACTCGACCCGGATCCTGCGCCATGCCGATGGAACCCGGAGAGTTGTGCGAAATCGAGTTACCGTGCGACGCACGGTTCGACGAGAAGTTGTGCCGCTTGATCGGACCGGAAAAACCCTTACCGATCGTCACGCCGGTGACGTCAACCTTCTGACCCACCTGGAACAGATCGGCGCCGACCGCGTCGCCCGCCTTGAGCGAGGCGAGCTGCTCGGCCTCTACGCGGAACTCCTTGAGACCGCGCGCCGGCTCGACAGCAGCCTTGGCGAGATGCCCCGCCACAGCCTTCGTGATGCGGCTGGCGCGGCGCTTGCCGAATGCCACCTGAACCGCGGAATAACCGTCGGTATCAGGGGTCTTGATCTGGGAAACGCGATTGTCGGACACGTCAAGCACCGTCACCGGGATGGAAGCACCATCCTCGGCGAAGATGCGAGTCATGCCGACCTTGCGCCCAACAAGGCCTAGACTCATTTTTTTCTCCTGAATCCCGGTTGCGATTGACCGGGGGTCACACTGATTAATGCGCCAAAAGGCACAAAGGCCGGATTATACCGGCCTGTTTCAAGAATCCGCAAGCAAAAGGCTTACTGAAGCTTGATCTCGACATCCACACCCGCCGGCAGGTCCAGCTTCATCAGCGCATCGACCGTCTTGTCGGTCGGGTCGATGATGTCCATCAGGCGCTGATGGGTGCGAATCTCCATCTGGTCGCGCGACGCCTTGTTGACGTGCGGCGAGCGCAGCAGGTCAAAACGCTCGATCCGCGTCGGCAGCGGAACCGGACCGCGGACGACGGCGCCGGTGCGCTTGGCCGTTTCGACGATCTCGAGTGCCGACTGGTCGATGAGACGATAGTCGAAGGCCTTGAGGCGGATGCGAATCTTCTGGTTTTGCATGGTCTTGTTCCAAAGAGCGAAAAGAGCTGAGCGGCGAGGACGTGCCCCGCCGCTGTGACGTGTTACTCGATGATCTTGGCGACGACGCCGGCGCCGACGGTGCGGCCACCTTCGCGGATCGCGAAACGCAGGCCTTCTTCCATGGCGATCGGGGCGATCAGCTTCACGGTGATCGACACGTTGTCACCCGGCATGACCATTTCCTTGCCTTCGGGCAGCTCGATCGAGCCGGTCACGTCGGTGGTGCGGAAGTAGAACTGCGGGCGGTAGTTGTTGAAGAACGGGGTGTGGCGGCCGCCTTCGTCCT
>Ga0213931_1000005_pt1 | contig 17303 bp, 4 predicted proteins | sample McNCre317MT_FD_169140 | JGI IMG/M metagenome (GOLD analysis project Ga0213931, IMG submission 169140) | Metatranscriptome of freshwater microbial communities from McNutts Creek, Athens, Georgia, United States - 3-17 MT (Metagenome... | ecosystem: Environmental > Aquatic > Freshwater > Creek... | reverse complement strand
TATTTTGTCAATAGTAACGGTTGTATAACAACCGGTGTTAATCGCCACATTGTGGTTTGTCGCCCACCACCGGTGGGTTGTCAATGTTACCCACTATTTGTGGGGAGTTAATAAAAGTAGTGAAAACTACTCTCCTTAAGGAGTTTGAAGTGACGATTGTCACCCATGGCTTCGACCGTTACTTTTCGTCCGGCCGACATGGAAAAGATGAATGCCTCAGAAGAGCAGCAGATTACAAAAGTAAGGGGTCTAATTGCCCTAGAAGATACTACAAAGAAGGAGAGAGTAGACTTTGTCTTTATATCTCAGAAAATGTCTGAGGATGAAAAGAAAAATTTGTTGGAGGAAGTCCCAGAATTGACCTTAACATTCAAGGACAGTTCAGTCAATCCGCATGGCAAAGCCGCGGTCGCCAGGAAGTTGATAAATTCACTGGTGCTAAAACAAGCTAACTCCACAAAGATTATTGATGGGGGAGGTAACCCTACATTCTATCTGAAGAAGAATTTGGATATTCACTGTTGTACACCTGTTTTGGATACATATGACGATCAAAGAGCCCTTTCACGGAGGTCGAAGGCAAATAGGGTCATCGAGGCCACAAACCAGGGCAGGGTCCAATCCATCCAAACTATTCAAAGGTGTGAGGAGGTCATACAGGTTACCAATTCAAAGGAACCGATGCTGAGGAGTTTTGTCTGCAACAGGAAAGTCGAAGATTGCAATGTCACAGGTGAGGTATTGGTACTCATCGATTCTTGTTACAATATCCATCCACGGGATGTGTTTGCCGCCGCTGTTCGACACGGGTGCAGAAAAATCATTACAGCCCACATAGAACCAACAGCGGTTCTGATTGGACTGGCCGAAGGGTACGTCCCTGAGCTGGGGGTGTCCTATGGACTATCACTCACAGATGTCACAGACATCAGCTACACAAGAGGACTTAGTCGTGGCACTGCCACCAAAAATCGGAAGTTTTTGGACAGACTTTCCACTGCCTTCAGAGATAAGAACAGGAAAACTGTTGCCACGTTTCAGGAGATTAATTTTTCAAAGAAGTGGTTGGATTTGGAGGATGCAAACATCACATATAGATTTGGTGATGGCAGTTCATACTCTCACCCCGGTAGCTTGCTCTTGTACTCATTGTACCCAAGCGACTTCAAGGTTAACATACCAGAGGGTAGAGTTGCTATCCACAAGTCCAACCTAGCAACTCGTTTAGGTTACACTATTACTGAGTGGACACTTGTTGACCCAAAACTGTCACTCCCAAAATATACACAGCCCAGTATTGCTGCTAGTGCAGATGTTAGAATTGTCATCAACTGGATGGCAAAGAGTAGTTCTTACTGGGTTCTTCACCCAATTTTGATTCAAATCCCAGTCTCCACATGGGATTCACTGACAGCCGCAGCTGGTGCTGGCCTAGATGATGTAGTCAAAAGAGACTCTGTGGAGTTGGTCAAAAAGATCGGGTCACTGCGATCTTTTGTTTCAGCCCTTAACAGTAGAGTTGTGGTCATGGGGGCACAGATCACCCAAAAGCAAAAGACCAAGGTTGACCAGTCTTACATTCTGGCGACCGCGGCACTGATTTACGCACTTGATCACTGGGGCAGGGCTAAGAATACTTTGAAGGGAAAGATGAAGTACTACAAAGAGGGTTTCTTCAGCAAACTTCTGAGAGCAATCTTTCACGCCCGAGACCTACCGAAGGACATCATGGATTGCAAGGATACAGAGGGTTGGTTCATCAGAGGTCCGAAAAAGAGACCGCTGGATTACATTTTCATACCACCAGGGTCACCCTGGATTTTGGATCAAGTCACCGTTAAGCAACATTTCAGGCTGTTTGGTAAGGATGCAATAGTGCTGGAACCGGACGACAGTACTGTTAGTGAGAATTCAAAAGTGGCGGCCAAATTTTTTGAGCCGACTCCTGTCAAACCTCTGTTGAAGAAAGGAAAAATTTACATTGCTGTTGTCAAAGGTGAGCCTTGTATTAGGAGTGACCAGGTAAAAGAGGTACTTGGTTCACTCGACGACGTGGCCCTACAATCTGATGATACGCCAGCTGGTGCCATCATCATCAAAGACCTTGAAGAACTTGTGCAGTACAAGCAAACACTTGAGGACAAAGGTCAACCCGAAAAACTCGAAGAGCAGAAACCTGGAGGAATCGTTTCGGGTGTTACCCCGAAGGTTTTTCGTGAGGGTGAGCAAATATTGGTTGGAATGAAGTTGGGTTCATTTCAAGCTGTTGGGCCTGAATCATGCCCGGACCAAACATTTGGTCAATCACTCCTACACAAAAACCATGAGGGGAGAGTTGGTGTTGAACCACTTGTTAATCCTTATGCCAAAATCACTGTTGATACAAATCTGTCTCAGTTTGACAAAGAGTCAATCGAGGAATTTGCCACGATTGCCTTCTCTGAATATAATGATGCCTTACGGTCAGCACTGACATTCTTTCGCAACACACTGGATACAACAGGTGATGAGAAACGGCAGAGAGAGGGTGATGGTAGGTTCCTTACCAGAGAAACAGTCTTGGCAGATGATAATATTGAGTGGGTCGTTGAGAATGGTGTTGTCATTAAAAAGGAGCAAACATTGGGGGCATTACTCTTCGTCCCGAACCACTTTGCACCGTTTCATGCCCTTTTTACTGTCAGGTCACTGATGAAGGTGGAGTTGTCTGGAGCCCTGGCACCGAATCTGAGACTTGTGTCGGGTGTTCCGGGCTGTACGAAAACGTCCACATTGATAGAGACTTACCATAAAGATTGTGCCGTCTTCACCAGTACAGTTGCCACTAAGGATCAAATCAATGACAAAATGGGTAGTCGGGTCGCCTACACTATGGTGGGTGCTTGTTTGCAAGATTCAAACCCAAAGCCTTTTGCTCTTGTGGACGAGGTGTTTATGAACCATTACGGACAACTTCTGATGTGTTGTATCCACCATCGTGTTGGAACAGCAGTTGTCTTCGGAGACAGAGAACAGATTCAGTATATCTGCCGTTGCAGTCTCAGACCAACAAAATTTGCTTTGCCTGCAGTACCAGAGACACCCATGAACGTCAGTTTCAGAATTACAGTTCATGCTGCTTCTGTAATTTCTGACCACTACAAAGAAATTTTAACAGTTAATGATAAAGGGAGTGAGGGGGTTGTTAGGTTGATCACTTCTATTGACCAGCTGGACCTCAAAGACATTCCCGAAAAGACAGCAGTACTTACATTTGACCAAGCTACAAAGTTGGTCCTGTCCACAAAGACTAGGAGAGCGGGTACCATTATAAAAACTATCCATGAGGCCCAAGGAGAGACATTTGACCATGTTTACATTGTTCGTCAGAGAGACACGGTTATGGATCTCTTCATCAAACCCTCAGGTTTTGCTACAAATGCACACATGCTGGTCGGTATCACCAGACACACCAAGAGTTTCACTTATTGCACGGTCATTGAAGATGACTTTGCCAAGGCCATCCGAAAGAAGACGACTGGCAGAGCCGTTGGGTTGCAGTCGGCCCTTGAACAAAGAGGAAAAGTTGTGGACCAAATTAAACATATCATAGGGACATATAGACCTGGAGGTATGGATATCCAACCGGCGGGTTCACCACTTGAACCCTCAGTGTTTGTCCCAGTGACACACAGGTCCAATGAAGTTGGTTGTCAAGTAGGATTAACAAAAAAGAAATGGAAAATTCCCATTACGCGCAAGAAAGAGGTGGTTGTTGACGAGACTGAGGCACCACGTAAAACCCTCAGGGATTCGGTCTCACAATTGTCACTGGAAGTTGGAGGTGCCGCTTTTTCAGGTGAAAAAATTCAGAAGATTTACTCAATGATCAATGATCTCAAAAGACATATTGGTGAGGTTGCCAGGCTTGGCGGCCATGATCAGTTAGTCCACCCATCTGTAGGAGTGCAAACTGGTGTTCTGAGTTGTTCACAGGAGGTTCAGACTATTTCAGAGGTTCGTTGTTCAGAGGTTCAGACAGATACATGTTGTCTGAGTACTGAGGTTCAGACTGACCCGGTCGACTTTGCAGAAGACCTAGAGGAGTACATAAGTGAGTTTGACCTTTATAGGTCGACAATGCAGGAGAGGCTGGATCTTGCTGAGTTGAGCCTCATGTTGAATACTGAGGAAAATGAGTTGCCTCCGGCCCCTGAGATGGAGTGGGATGACTTCGTCGATGGCTCCACACAATGTGAGATTTCTCAGGAAGACAGAGAAACACAAACAGAGCAACTAGGAATATCCTTGACCGCGACGGGACAGAAAATGGCAGTTTTTGGAATTGTCAAATCTGGAGATGGAATACTCATCGTACGTAATCCCGGTGGGCTTTGGTCACTACCAGGCGGAAAGATGAACTCTGGTGAAAATCTCACAGATGCAATCCAAAGAGAAATGTTAGAGGAGACCGGCCTGACGGTCCTCGATGCAGAGCCCTGGGCTGTTTTCGTGACTGACACTGTTTACGCAGTGATATATGAGGTCACATGTCTTGAGTCGGATGTTCTGCTGGCGTTCGACAACAGGAGAGACAAAAGTGTAACCCATATTGCCACTATTGAGTTGAATACCATGCCAAAAGTTTGGGATGAGTTCAGACCAAACGCAGGAGAAACCATCGAGATGTACCTTACTTGCAGTAATTCTAACTCAAAAGGTATCAAACCCTGTGGATCTTGTGCAAACTGTGGTAGACTGCCTGTTGAGACTGAGGAAAGAACCGACGTCGTAGAGGGGCAGTCTCCGGAAGAACTACAGTCGGGTCCGGACGAAGGGCTGATTTTAATACAAAATACAGAGTCCAACAAGACTGTAACAAAAGAATCTGAAACACCAATGGAGCCTCATGAAGAGCTTGTTCTAATTGACAATAAACCAGTGCCTGAGGTTGTGACAATAATTGAAAATAAGTTGGCTCCAACTGGAAAAATTGACAATGAACCGGTGCCTGAGGCTGTGACAATAATCGAGAATAAGTTGGCTCCAACTGAGAAAAGCAAAATTGAACCGGCTAAAGTACCAGTTAAAAATGCAGTAAAAATAGATTCACTAAAAGACTTGGGACTCTCAGAAAGGGAGGTTCGAGAAGAGTTAATCTTGGACGATACTGGGACTGGTACAGTTCGCAGTGGCACAACCCGTTTTGACCAAGAGATTGTTGTTGGTACACTCTCTGCCTCACCCACCAGTGGTTGTCGCATTGTCGTGAACTCTTATGGACTACTCTCAGATGACAGCATTGTGGCAGTTGACGGAGTGTCGGTCCAGTCTGACGGAGAAGTGTTATATAGGCTCACTCCAGGTGATGGGTCAGGTAGACACACTGTCACGGTTGAAAGATCCAACCTGAGACTGGTTCATGGTAAGTTACAGGATTCAGCGGCAGACTGGTGGGTCAACGCCGCAAATGAAAAACTCATCCCCGGCGCTGGTGTGTGTGGGGATGTATTCAAAGAAATTGGGACACAGCCTTTTGTTGAGCTAAAAAGGCTGTCTCCAGTTCAAGCTGGTACAGTCGTCGCCTCAGGGGGTGGGAGTTCAGAGAGACTAAAGGGTGTACTGCACGCCGTTGGACCACGCGTAGGTGAAGAGCTCACCGGCTCGGACAAAGAAGCTTTGATACAGGTCTACAGAAACATTGTCCGCGAATGTGAAGTTAACGGTGTAGCAAGGATCGCAGTGCCTCTGATCTCCGTTGGAATTTTCAACTTCCCAATCAAGGAGGGTTTGGATATTGCTCTCAGGACATTAGTTGCAGAACTCAGAGGTAAAAAGACACAAGTTGACCTATGTATCCCAGGTCACAGGACTTACTGCATGGCAGCACGTGCGGTTCACAGTCACTCCAGATCGTGTGCTGTGAATTGGGTTGGACCTAAGATTGGCAAAGTTGGTGGTGAGTCCAAAGCAAAAGTTGTCTTTGGTATGATTCCCACCGGCAGCGGTGTACTTGTTGTGCAAGATAGGAAACGTGGATACTGGATGCTACCAGGTGGATATGTCAACCACAGTGAAACTGAGGAGGAAGCAGTTGCCCGCGAGGTCTTGGAAGAAACTGGTTTGAAAGTCAAGGTCGGTAACCAAATGTTCTATTCGACAGTTGGTCGTGTTGCAAAGTTCTTCTGGTGTGAACCAGTCGAACATTCTGAACTGAAGCATTTCTTCCCAAACAGGACTACTCCAAACGAGACTACTGATGTTGGTACCGCTACCAGATCAGTCCGGATTGATGTCACTAACCAATTTGGAAAAACCTTTCAGGGCGTAGAACTCCGAGGAGGTGTTTTCACCCCTCTGGCTAAAGCTCTAGAACATCTCAGAAAAGAACCAGTTCACTTTAGTCTCCCCCACCCAAATGAGACCACAGTGGAAGAATGTATTCCACAACCTGACGTGGAGGAGAAAACCGTTGTCGGACCTCCGCTGACCAGTATACTGACTAAAGAAAAACCCGTGGAGCAGCCGAAGAAGGAGGTACATATTCACGATGATAAGGAAGCTCTCAATGGGTGGTTGTGGGTGGACGACTTAGACCTCACTCAAACTGGTACGTTGCGAGTGTTGGGGCTAACCTTGGCTGAACCGTTTGGCTGGTTGCAAGTTGGCGACATGATCGTCATGGTTGATGATAAAGAGGTCACCAGTAGGGACGAGTTGGTTGCAACGATTCGTGGCAAGACCAGTGTCAAGATTGGCGTCTACCGTGTCACAGTTAGGGTGGTGACAGTTTCAAAAGCCCCCTTGAGAGTTGAATTGGATCAAAAGCTGAAACCGGGTCTCGTCGAGGCCGAAGGTAGTGTTCTGAAGGTTTGTGGACCACTTGTTATTCAGTCAAAGGTGACTCCATTACATATCAGCACCTTGCGAAGAACATACAAAAACCTGATTGATGAAGCAGTTAGACTTGAAGCTACATGGATTGCTACTCCTGTTATAGGACTTGAAGACGGTTTTACAGCCGGCTGTGCCATTGATACAGCAGTTCAAACGCTTGTGGACTATGGTCGTAGTACAGGAGTCACTGTGGACGTTGTTTGTTCAGATCCAGTCCATTTCAAAATGGCAACTGCGGCAGCGACTGAGTATTTACTCCCGTCCGTTCATGAAATCTGCATCATGGCAGTTCAGGGTTTCTTCACATTGGAGGAAGAAGAGAAGGAACCAGATGAAGAGGTGGAAGTTGACGTGGTTAATGAACCGGTCGTTGTTGCCCAGGTTGTAGTACCAGAGGTTGATGATGGTAAAGATCGTGGTCCACCACCAGATGTTTTCTCTGATTCCACTTACACCAATATCCAAGATCTCTTAGTTTGGGCTAGGGGATTTAATAACCACTGCTGGTTGGTCACGGGTTTGAAGTTTTTAAATACATACTACCCTAACATTAAGTTGACGACCACAGAGATTGAGAAAGTTCTATCTGACAATGCTATAGTGCTAGGAGAGCAAAATGACGCCTGTGAGTTTGTCCAAGGGGTTCTGACATACTGTACGGGTGGTGATGCTAATAGTCTGGTGAGTGTTGAATCCAGCCACCCCAACGCCATGGTCTATGACAAGGATGCTAAACACTGGGGTACAGGTATCCCAGGTCAAAACTGGATTGTTAGAACCGACAACAAGATTACCAAAGAACTCCGACTGTTCCATAACAGTCTACGACACCACTGGAAGAAAATGCCGAAAGTTGCAGATCGGCTCCCAAAGAAGTACAATCAAATTTACTCCATCTTGGGTAAAGTTTCAAAAGGGAAGCAATGGGTTGATTTGTGCCCGGCCAAAGGACACGGTCCGAGGGAGTTCCAAGACCGCAATATACCACTGACCACTGTTTTCCATGACTTCCCTGGTTCTCTGAAAATGCGTGAGGATGTCAAACCCACACAAACGTGCCTGCACAGATTGGAGGATTGTAGTTGTATAGAGGAGTTCTCATCTGCGGACAACGTGGTCATGATTGATCTGGCCATTGATGGTACTTCAGTTTCCGAGGACCAATATGGCCACAATGAAGAGACTTTTGAAAAGATTGCCCGACGGGCTGACAGTGGTCAGGCGATCGTTGTGGTGAAGACTTTTGCATCGGAGCGCTTGCTGGATTTTCAATTGACCTTAACCAGACGGTCATCAGTGGTTCGTCTGGCTGCATCTAGTGAATATGGGTCAGAGGTCTTTCTGGTCGTGGGTGTGGCGGGCTTGACACACACATCCATCCCGAACATCTTGGCGGGGTCTATCAGTTCTATACTTGACCTCCCGACACTCCCAAGAGTGCAACCTGAGTTGATACAGTCACAGAAAAGTGGTGAGTTACCTTACTTATACCATCCTGATTGCATTGGTCCCGTCTCCGTTGATGGGCACGAGTACAAAACCTTGAGGGAGTATTGGTCGCACGCGGTTCTCTTTTCTAGCAGATCACTTTCATTTGACTTCATGCGCAGTCTGATGACTTTGAGTCCCGATGCTGCATGTCGTGTTTCAAAAGGGAACAAATTCGACCCAAGGTTTCTCCTGGCAGCTGTTAAGAAATTGCAGATTACAGACGGGGTCATGCTCGGTGATCAAGGAGGTGTGCTAGAGTGTGTGCCACCAGGTTTCTATTCTGCTGTGCTTCAAATGGTGATTCCCACCACTGCTGAGGGTGTAGTTGAGGCAGTGGCCGCAGAAAAACCAGGTTTGGTGGGAGTTCAAGTTGAACCCATATTTAGGGACATAGAAACACTGCCTATATCAAGACTGGCAGCCAATCCAATTAGAAACAGCAGTTCCAAAGACAAGGTAAAAACTCAATTTCTTGTCAAACACTATGCTAAATGTTTGAGTGTTTTTAGTGAGATGGGTTTGTATGCCGGTGATCTCGCTGCAATTGCCTACGTCCGAGGTGCTGACTTCTTTCCTGAAACTATAGCTTGGGTCACCCGTAGATTCGGTCCTGAGAGTGCAAGTGGTTATATAAAAAGAGTGGAAAATGCAAATCCATCCACGGATAGTGTGGTAGTTAAGCATAACTGTAAGGGACTGTGTATTTTTGATGCTTTTGAGTCAGAAAGATTCTTCGGACTTAGACTGTTCAAGAAGAAGACAGTTTGTGCCCGACATGTCAATGTCAGTGACACATTGATTGCTAAGCTGGGATTGGTCTTGAAGAAAGATGGAGGGAGACTGGCGGACATATACAAACCATCTGTCCATGCCTCGGTGGCACAACCTTTTGATGGTATTATCTTGAAGAATGTACCAAATGCGGAGTTTGAACAAACAGGAAGTAAAGGAGTGATTTTAGATAAGTTGCTCTTTCATAACCGGCACCTTGAGACAACCCCAGACTATTTTGCTCCATACTACGTGTATTCTGAACAACCACTGTCACAGCCAGATAACCTGAGGACTATTGACCCCGCGACGGCCCCAGAGGTGGTCAGGCAATATGTACACAAGATTACACCCGGAAACGGGACGATTGACAACACCTGGGACGATCTGCAAACAGAACTAGACGACACCAATATCAGAACTACACAGGTTTCACTGAGACTGTCATCAGTCAATTCCATCATAAAGCAGCCAGTAAAAACAGTACCTGCTATTGTAACAGGAGTCCAGGGACCATATCCCAATACATTTAAATCAATGATGGCTGGGGTCAACAAAAGGAACGCTGATCCCCCGATCCTCACAAATGGGGTCGACCCTGTTGACAAGGCTGTTATTCTTCAAGATGCTTTCCTGAAGTACCTGTGTGTGCCTAAGGTTAAGGAAAAGTTGGAAGAGTTTAGGCAGCAGCCGATTGGTGTGAATCCGGAGGGTTTGAAAAGGTGGTTGCAGAAGTTGGACGGAGACTGCAAAGTTTCAAAGTTAATCCAACTAATAGACGCCGGTGAAGAACGCATCGGATTGGCCCTTGAGGACCAGCCCATGAATGTCTTTGAGTTGACCTTGAAAACCAACCCAAAAACTACCGTCACTACCGCCCACCAGTCTCAAATTCAAAAACCGCAGGTCGTCCTGGCTTCAGCACCGATAGTCACGGCTATCGTGTCGCACGTCATTCAGGGTCTCCAGAAAAGAATCGAGTCTGTTCTACTGCCACAGGTTGTGATACCTTGGAGCCGCAATTCCACCAATCTGGATGCGGCCATTAACTACCACCTACATAGGATCCCACGGGGGGAGCTGAAAAAAGCAAGCCTGGTGGAAGTTGACCTTAGTGCTTTTGACAAAAGTCAACTCGAGTCAGCTCATAGGTTCAAGATGATGATGTACCAAGACTTTGGATTGCATCCTGTCATATTGGAGTTGTGGGATCGCAGTCACATTCTTACACTCAACAAGCACTTCAACTCAGGTACAACATTCAAATTCCTCTACCAGCATAAATCAGGTGACGCCACCACGTTGATAGGCAATACTATTTACAATGCGGCTGTTCATGCTGTGGCCTACCGCTGTGTCCCAGAATTCATCTCGTTGGTTGGTGACGACTCCATCTTCTACACAAAGTCGAAAGTGCCCGATGCCGTGGTGGAAGCAACCTATGCTGAGCTAGGTAATCTTGAAGCAAAGAAGCTAACCAATGCTTCTGCCTACTATTGCGGGCAGTTCATTGTTGCAGATTCAATAACTGGGACCTATACTTGTGCCAAGGATCCTGTGAAGGTTGCATATAGATTTGGGTCAATCACCGGTAAATCACCAGAACAACTAGCTGAGAGATTCATCTCTCTGAAGGATGAGACCAGCAGTTGGTTGAGACCTGGTGTTCGTGTCCCTCTAGCTCTTGCGGCAGCTGAGCGTTACCATTGTGAATGGAGTTGTATGCCACTGATTGAGGCCGTTTTGGCCCTCACTTCTGATTGGAAAACCTACAGGTCCCTCTGGGTCATACCGGAGGTTTACAAACCAAAAAAGATAAACAGATACCTCCGCCGGCTGGGAGCGACCGCTGGAGGTAGAATCGTCGTCAAGTTCCTTCGACTACAATCGGGTAGTCAGGACCTTTAAAATCGCTCCGCGCCACACACGAAAACAAAATGAACAGAACGCTCACAATCCTGGCCGTGCTTTTGCTGTCAGCACACGCTGTGGAGTATACGGTGAAGACCACAGGTGCTTCGGATACATCAAACATCTTTCTCGATGCAGCTTGTGCTACTGTTTTGTCATGGATAAACAGTGCCTCCACAGCACCCTCTCAACTCTACTGCGTGGTGTTTGACGCCACATCCAACTACACCCTTATGGAAGGTTCCAAAGTCCTAGGTGTGTATTCCGGAAAGCTCAAAACGTACGGTCACGTCCCTGCTAACTCCTACGCGGTTATTACTTTGCCATCAGAGGTAAAAGTTAATACCATTTACACAGGTCAGTTCTCAAATGTTATGATCTCCGTGGGTCAAGACCTGAATGATTTTGAAGTATGTAACGCACCTAGTGTGATTACTACAGGTTTGGGGTTAACTAGGTACGACTGTTGTTTGTCTAAACATTATGACACGTGTATTTACTTTACCACCAATGATACTCAATACTTGCCAATGTCACCCAATAGATGTGTCGCTTCATATGATGGCTACGGCAGTTCTGTTGGCACACCTTGTATGGATTTCTACAGTTCGGAAAGTCGATTCTATACACCGGTCATGCCTACTAGTGGTGATGTTTATACCGATTTTGGACAGACACCAGTCTTGTACAAATTTGATTGTTACGTGGAGAACTGGTCTAATTATCGACAGTGGACCTATGCATTCGATTATGCTAAAAATTTAGCTCAATGTGATACCATATTCTATGCCTTCTACACATACGAACAAGGAATGTATAGGGAGCCACACGACAGAAACAATCTAGTTACCATGGCCGCAGCAGGTTACAAAGTGGTGTACACCATCGGTGGCTGGAACTTCAATGACTCGATGGCGAATTTGTTTTGGTTGGATGGTTACCAGCAGTCAAAAACAAAAATTATGGAAGTCGTTAAAGATACAAAAATTAAGGGAATCGATATAGACATTGAGTGGCCGGGTCTGCGGGGTTTATCAATTGATCGAAAGGACGAGTTCATCAAAAACGTTGCTGATCTCTGTCAGACCCTTAAAGACAACGGTTACCTATGTATGATGGGTGTACAACCAGTTGGTGCCCCATTGGATCCCGACTTCTATAAGGCTATGTACATGGTCGACCAGGTCAATGTGTTCGGATATGATCTAGCTGGTTGCTTTGACCTGACTAAACCATTCGATCAGTCACAATTGGACAATACGCCCGAGTTGCTATGGTCACTCAGACAAGAGGTAGAAAACATAATACTCTACTTTCCCATTGAGAGAGTTTCTATGGGTGTACCATTGTATACTAGAGGTTACCTATTCGATGATAACGGCACCGCTGTTGGTTGTTGGCCACCTGCCGGTCTAGCTGATCTACGTGAAGACGGAGTTGATGCACTTCGTGTCGATGGATCAGGCAGAGTGATGCCACGATACTGCATAGATGATACGTTTTCTTCTGTTGATCAGAACCCCACTAATCCGTCTGGCAAGGTGTGTTCCGGTGCTGTTGGGATAGACGGAAAAATTCATACTTACAAAATTCCCTATGGTGATCAGTCCACCATGGTTGCAATCCGTCAAGCACTTTATGACTCTTATGGTCTTACGAAGTTTTTCGTTTATGCCCACTCTATGGACCCGGATGTTTCAATACTTTTTAAAAATGCTCTCATGCCACAACTTAGAGACATGAAGGCCACCACTATTCCAGCATATGCCTTCCCAACATTACGGAGTTCTGGTGTGGTTTCTTGTCCAGGTATCGTTACCTATACCGCTACAGTTGTTGTCACAAATAGAGTATATAAAAACTGTAACCGACCCGATGGACACTTCTGTTTTTATAAGTGGTCCGATTTTACTTGTGAAAATACAGCCGATCCACCGATAACTCCAAAGATTACCGATGTTCGCTGTAAAGGTATAGATTCACAACTATTGGTACAGGCCACACCTCAATCCAAGAGAATTTTCTGTGAAGACGGTCAATTTTTCATAGACCAGGTTTCTATTTGTTCAGCTGTCACTGGTTCACCCGTTGCTGGTGGCAATGTTGTAATCCCCATCTCAGTAGACAGTGACTTTGAGCTCTACTACACCACAGTGCGGTCCGACCCTGTGTTTTCATACTCCACTATCCGTATTCCCAGATTATGTGATGCATTTGACAAGCCATTCAGTTGCATGGAGTATGTCTGCGCAGGAGACGGTGTCTGCATGCAAGAATTCCGATCCAGTCCTTTTATCGCAGCATGTCAGCCCATTGCAGAGAGTTTAAACGAGTACGATCTTCTGATGAAGTTAGTTGTTGATTCCCACAATTCTCTCACTTCGTTATCATCGAAGCTTCTTGACCTCTCTGCCACATTACACGTTTCAGCTACGCCTAACCCGCGTGAGTTCTCTGGATGGAACCACAGTGCTATTGTCCGGCACATGTTAGAGCCACGTAATCAGAGGTTCTGGGGGTTCATAATCGGAGGAATAGTCGGCATGATTGCCGGCTCTCTTATGGGTGGTGGTGGAAAGGACTACGATGGAACTATTCAAGCTCTTGAACAAAATATTAAAGAAACCAATAACCGTATTGATGCTACCAACAAGAACGTCGCTGCTGTCGCGGCTTCTGTAGTTCAGCTCCAGTCAGGGTTGCAAGCATTCGCTGAGGACGTTAGTCACAGATTCGACAAAGTGGAGGAAGCATTTAATGCTATGGTGCAAGATTCGAACGAGTTTAAAGCTAAGGTCGCTCACAAATTTGACAGTTTAGTTTCCATTATCAATGGTCTTGCGAACCAAATACAAGATTTGCAACGTAAACTTGAATTATCATCACGATTGGCCACCAGTATTATATCTTACACCAGTCATGTGGCCGCTCTTACATCTAGACTACGTAATTATGCAGAACTTATCACCCAAACGAGATCGGCCTTACTTGAGTGTTATTCATCACTGTTAACTGGGTCTGTTGACGGTTGTACCTCTGAGAATGGTACTAAACACCTTATTTCCGTCGATAGGTACGAGGCCCCGACCGGAGATATTTACCTCGTCTTTTCATACCTGAAGATGGTGCCGCGCGAACGTCAGGGATATCGTGGGACTAGGGCCTATTGTTCTAACGGAGTCCAGTATGTTGCAGCACAGGGATGTCTTTTCGTCCAAGTTAACGATCAGGTCTACCATAAGACGACAGATTTGGACTCTTGCCTGGCCCCGATAATTTCTTTCCCATTCAAGTGCGGACCATATTCAGTGAGTATTTCTACACCTACAATTCCCACTGGCCAGATAGCAGAGATCGTTAGTACGAATGTAACGGTCGACCAGACGACCATTGCAAGCATCATTGAAGCTATCAAAAATGAAACATTCAATTTCACCGTTTTAGAGCCGATCAATTACACCCACATTACTCAAAGTTCACTTCAGCAGATTCAGATGTGGGTCGAGCCGATTCTTGAAGATTACAAACCAACCTGGGCGATCGTACCGCGTGGGGTGCGTGCGGGTTTGGACATTGGAATTTGGATAGTCGGCATTATAGTTTTTCTTATTAATGCGATTGTCTACGCGGTAATCTTCCACAAAATAAAGGAACTTGAAGAACGGACTGAGCCTAAGCTTAAAATGGCTTAGTTCCTTTAAAAATACAATGCATCTGATTCTAATCATCTCATTCTTTTCATTTGTTGCCAGTGACGGGAAGTGTGCGTATTGGTTAGCAGACGCTGACGGTATGCAGATCCCGAAGTGGCTTCATTTTACAAACAGATCATGGTCGGTTCATGGTAGGTGGGATTATGTACATAAAGGTGCCCGTCCGTCTTGTTTAGTGATGGACTATAATTTTACTAGACCTTGGCAAACGACCCCTGACACAGAATGTTGCAACTCACAAATTCATGAGTGTGTTAAGCACTCTCCACCCACAGGTAGTTATGCAACTTATTTGACATCATGTCTTAGGGGTTGTTCGCCTATAACACAAATTACTTGTCGTCAGAATGTCTCTAATCCACAACAGATAGTCGTTGGGGGTAACAACTCAGAGGTAGTCTATATTGGATGTAAAGACAGATTCAAGAAGATTCCGACTTTGTGTGTCGATGTTCCGAACGTCTACTTTGTTCCTGATGTTGTTGTCTTTGGTGAAAATTGGACTCTCACCACCACGTCGATACCTCCTTTAAAATACATATCAGAGGGTCGCATGGCGGACTTCAGCTCACTAACATTTGTACCAACAAATTACCGCGGTAGAGGTCGTGGTGGTTTCGGAAATGGACGTCGTCGTCGCCGCTCTAGGTCTGGCTCTAAGGGTCGCAGGGATCGCTCTAACTCTCGCAGTAAGTCTGCTACTCGTCGTAAAGCACCAGTTGCAATCAGCATTTCAAAGGTACTCGGGGTCTCCGATGGTACTTTACTCGCGACCGAGCTCCCTGAGGGAGGATTCAACAGGGTCGAAACAAAGTTTGCTGTTGCAGGACATATTGGTAGAGTGATGATTTCTGTGGACTACCCGACTGAAGATGAAGCATATGCCACAACTATGAACTCACCAACTGGGGTGGTGTTCGATAACATGACTCAGGCTGAAATCTTCATGCGTGCGGTCCCAGATGTACTTGAATTACTTACACTGAAAGATTCTAGATTCAAAGCTTGCCCCCAGCCAAGAGACATTAAAACTAAAGGGGACTCCACTGTTAGGGCCGTTAAGGTTGTAGAAAAGACCGAAGCGAAACCAGAGGAGCACAAAGATGTTCGTGCCGTCCCACGGTACTCGGCGGTGAAAGATCTCACCACCGACTCTACCGCTTAATACCGCCTTTAAAATTGTCATGGCCCAACCGATGTTTTACGATGAGTCCCTGGAAAAACTTAGAGCAGCTTTTTCTGATTATGTCCAAGTCACCACGGTCGCTAGTGTAATAATAGTGATCTATGTGGCATGGAACGTCTCCCGCAGCGCAATACCATCTCTTGAGAAATGGTGGGTGGCAAAAATCTTCCACTACCTACTTTCTATTGCTGCTGCCATTCATGTGGTCATCATTTTTGTTCTTTCTCCATCACATTCTGGAGTCACCTATTGGTTGATCGTTCTCTTTGGCTTCACTATAGCCTTCATCGCCCTCCTTCACATAGTAGCTTTCAGCCTTCGTGCCCTCAAAAGGTACTGGTTTTCTAGCAGTTTTGCTGTCGCGGTTGGGCCTTCCGCGATGATTCGTATGAAAGGAATGTCTATCCCTGTCTGCTCTGTCCCACCTATTCTGTCATTCACCACCGTAGGCAAAGGTACCACTGATCGCATCATGACCACTTTTCACCTGGGAGACACCCTCTACACATTCAACGGTAGTGTTACCGATTCCAAAATTACAGCATGGAACGGAGCACACTTTCATCGGTTTCATAAAGTTAAAGAATTCACATGGGATACAGCTAAGGGTAGGATTTTTACAATTTACTGCTGTGATCCCGAGGAGGGAAAAATTATTAGTTCCAGGGCAATCATCCCATTAGTTGGTGAGGACCTTGACAATTGAGTTCCAATTGCGGCGACCGCCATCGCCCGATATGGATACCATTTTAATAATTTGGACAAATAACAGAATAAAAACCGGAGTTTCTTGTATATATATAAATAAAATAAAAACATATAAAAATCAAAAACAAAATGTAACCCATATAATATTCAAGAATTTTCTTATACCATTTCATCAGTATTGCCACACACATACCGCCGGTGGGCGGGCTATCAAGTACACAATGTAGAAAACAAAAAGACCAAAAACAAATGTAACCAATATATATCCAAATATATACCCAAGAATTTCTATAATGTATATCGCCGGCGGGCGAGCTACAAATACGCCATTCCATTGTTTGCATGTCACACATACCGCCGGTGGGCGGGCTATCAAATACACCATCTCATAAATGCACGTCCATACATATCGCCACCTGGGGCGAGCTATCAAATGCCAGAACCGCTCCATTAGCGGTATAGCAAATAAATATAATTTTAGTTTAGCTATTTATGGCAGTGAGTAGGTAAATGCATTCAAACCGAACACTGTTAGTTGATGAGAGTACACAACATAGTTGGAGACACATAGTCGTAGGAACTCATCACCAGTCGTGGCGGCGACTTCAAAATTTTTAGTTTTTAATTTTTCTTAGTTTAAAACAAAC
>Ga0213931_1000001_pt1 | contig 20643 bp, 15 predicted proteins | sample McNCre317MT_FD_169140 | JGI IMG/M metagenome (GOLD analysis project Ga0213931, IMG submission 169140) | Metatranscriptome of freshwater microbial communities from McNutts Creek, Athens, Georgia, United States - 3-17 MT (Metagenome... | ecosystem: Environmental > Aquatic > Freshwater > Creek... | reverse complement strand
TCCGCAGGCGCCCGCGACCATCGACAACTTCGATTACAACTATGTGATCGGTCCCGGCGATAGTGTCAATATCGTTGTCTGGCGCAATCCGGAACTGTCGATGACGGTCCCGGTAAGGCCGGATGGCAAGATCACCACCTTGCTGGTGGAGGATCTTCCCGCTTCCGGTCGAGATCCGAGCACGCTTGCGCGGGAAATCGAGCAAGCCCTCGGCAAGTACATCCGCGATCCGGTCGTGACCGTCATTGCGGGTGGTTTCGTGGGGCCGTACTCCCAGCAGATCCGCGTGATGGGTGAAGCCTCGAAGCCGACCACCATGCCCTACCGGCAGAAAATGTCGGTTCTCGACGTGATGATCGCGGTCGGCGGGCTGACCGACTTTGCCGACGGAAACCGGGCGGTGCTGCTCCGGACTTCCGAAGGCAACAAGCAGTACACCGTGCGCCTGAAGGATCTCGTCAAGCGGGGTGACGTCTCGGCTAACGTCGAAATGAAGCCGGGCGACGTGCTCATCATCCCCCAGAGCTGGTTCTGACCCGCTGCTGACCTCATCCCCAGGCCTTTGCCTGGGGTGCCTGCCTCCGGAATCTCCCAATGGAAGACATATTAAGACAGCTGTCGGTGATCCTTCGCGGCATGTGGCTCTATCGCTGGTGGGGCCTGGCTACCGCATGGATTGTCGGGCCGATTGCTGCGGCATTCATTTACCTGCTGCCTGACCGCTATGAATCGTCGGCGCGTGTCTATGTGGACACCCAGTCGATCCTCAAGCCGCTGATGTCCGGTCTGGCTGTCCAGCCCAATGTGGATCAGCAGATCAATATCCTCAGCCGCACCTTGATCAGCCGCCCCAATGTGGAAAAGCTGATCCGCATGGCCGACCTGGATATCGCCACGAAGACCAAGGAAGAGCGGGAAGTGCTGATCCTCAGTGTCACCAAGGCGCTGCAGATCCGTGAAGCCGGGCGGGACAACATCTACACGCTGGCTTACACGGATACCGACCCCGAGCGGGCCAAGCGGGTCGTGCAGTCCATGGTGTCGATCTTCGTCGAGTCGGGCTTGGGCGACAAACGCAAGGATTCGGACACGGCGCGGCGTTTCATCGAGGAGCAGATCAAGGTTTATGAGCAGAAGCTGGTCGATGCCGAGAACCGGCTGAAGGAATACAAGCTGCGCAACATGAACACGATGGGTTCGGGCGGTCAGGACTATTTCCGCAAGATGGCCGAAGTCACCGAGCAACTCAACCAGGCAAAGCTTGCGCTGCGCGAGGCCGAGAACTCGCGGGATGCGCTGAAACGGCAGCTCTCGGGCGAAGAGACCATCGTGCTGCCCGAGAAGATGTCCAGCGCGTCGCTGGCTGCCGTGCCGGTGCCCGAACTCGACGGGCGGATCGAGGCGCTGAAGAAATCCCTCGATGCGCTCTTGCAGAAATACACCGACAAGCATCCGGATGTGGTCGGCGCGCGCAAGGTCATCGAGGAGCTGGAAGCCCAGAAAACCCAGGAGCTCAAGGCCCGTCAGAAGGCAGCGGCCGCGTCGGCAGCCGGCAGCGGCGGGGTGCCGATTCCGGCGGCCAATGTGAACCCGGTGTTCCAGCAGATGAGGCTGTCCCTTGCCGAGGCAGAGGCCAATGTCGCCTCCCTGAAGGCGCGGGTCGCAGAGTATGAAGGACGTATCCAGCAACTGGGGGCGGCGTCGCGTACGCTTCCGCAGCTCGAAACGGAGTTCACGCAGCTGAACCGCGATTACAACATCAACAAGGGCAATTATGACGCGCTCGTCGCACGTCGCGAATCGGCGGCAATGGCGGTTGAAATGGGGGCCACGTCGGGGGTCGCGGATTTCCGCCTGATTGATCCGCCGACCGTGCCGAGCAAGCCGTCCGCACCGAACCGGCTGCTGATGATGCCTGGCGCTGGCCTGGCGGCACTCGTCTTCGGCGCGATCATTTCCTTCCTGATCAGCCAGATTCGTCCGGTGTTCACCGACATCCAGGTGCTACGTGAAGTCACGGGGCTGGCGGTGCTGGGGGCAGTGAGCATGATTGCCGACACCGAGCGCATGCGTAATCTCCGCCGGGGACGGATCGTCTTCCTTGGCGGGGTGGGCAGTCTGTTAGGTTTGTTTGGCGCGATGACGGCGTGGCTGCTGCTGGCCAGAATGTAAGGGGCGAACATGAGCATTATTGAAAAAGCGGTCGAACGGCTTGAGCTGCTTCAAAAGGCAGCCGCCATACCCGTGGATACGGGTTCGGCAGCGGGCGAGGGTGCTCCACCCAGTTCGAGCGCGTTGCCTGCTGAAACAGCCTCGGCCTTTGGCGCCCAGGCGCTTCGTCCGGAGCCCGCGCCCGTGGCCGCCATGCCGGAAGCCCCCGCGCCGCTTGAGCCGGCGCAGACGGCTGGGCCGGCGCGTACCACACAAAGGATCGAAATCGATCTCGAGCGTCTGCAGTCCATCGGGATCGTGACGCCGAATTCACCCCGTTCGCTGGTTGGCGACGAATTCCGGATCATCAAGCGCCCCTTGCTGAGAAACGTTCAGGGCAAGGGCGCCTCGGCGATCGCCAATGCCAACCTGATCATGATCACGAGTTCCCTGCCGGGTGAAGGCAAGAGCTTCAATTCGATCAATCTGGCCATCAGCATGGCGATGGAGCTCGATCACACGGTCCTGCTGATCGACGCGGATGTGTCCCGTCCCTCCGTGCTCAACATTCTGGGCCTGCCGCCCAAGAAGGGCCTGATGGACGTGCTGACGACGCCCGGTACCGAGTTGGGCGATGTGCTCCTGAAAACCAACATCGAGAAGCTGACGCTGCTGCCTGCCGGCACGCCTCACCCCCGGGCCACCGAGTTGCTCGCCAGCGATGCGATGAACCACCTGCTGGAAGAACTGGCCGAGCGCTATTCCGACCGGATCATCGTCTTCGATTCTCCTCCGCTGCTTGTCACCACCGAGTCCCGGGTGCTTGCCACGCACATGGGGCAGATCGTGATGGTCGTCGAATCGAACAAGACGACGCAGGCGGCGGTCAAGCAGGCGCTGTCGACGATTGAGAGTTGTCCGGTCAAACTCATGCTGCTGAACAAGGCGCTTCAGTCGAGCGCCGGTTCTTACGGCTATGGTTACGGTTATGGCTATGGTTATGGCTATGGTCATGCGCCGAAGGAGAAGGCGTGAGGGCTCTCGCATCCTCCGTATCGTCGGCTTCGGCGCGCCGATGGGGTCTGGCGGCCTTCTGCGCACCGCTCGGCCTGATGGTTTTCCCTGCTTACGCGCAGCAGGCGGTGTCTTTTTCGTCCAACCTGCGCGTCACGGAAACGGTATCCGACAACGCCAGGCTCACCGCCGGTGGCGGCTCCGGGACGGAGTGGATCACCCAGGTCAGTCCGTCGGCGCTGCTGTCCGCCCGCGGCGGGCGTGTCAATGGCGAACTGAGCTTAGGCCTGATTTCCTCCTACTACGCCAACGGCACGGCGCCGGACAACAGCCGCCTGACGCTCGGCGGATCCGGTCGGGTCACGGCCTGGGAGAATCATGCCTACGTGGATCTCTCGGGATCCATTTCACGGCAGCCGACCTTCGCTTTCGGCGCGCAAAGCGCGGACACGGCGACGGGTAGCGGCAATCTTTCGGATGTCCGGGTCTTTTCGATCAGGCCGACGCTGCAGGGCCGCTTTGGGAGCACCGGAACGCTGGAGGCCAGGTACTCTTACTCCGAAACGGATTCGAGCGGCGGAGCGATCTCGCGGATGCCGAGCAGCAGCTGGACATTGACGGCCGCCGACCCGCGCTTCAGCAGCCATCTGGGCTGGAACCTGACTCATCGCGAGAGCCAGTCCGACTCGGCGGGGCGCAGCCTCGAGCAGCAAAGCACCCGCTTCACCGGAACGGTGGTCATCACGCCGCAGCTGAACTTCCGCCTGAGTGCCGGCTCGGAGTCGAATAACTTTTCCCAGTCGCGAAACCGGACGACGACCAACTACGGCATCGGTGCAGACTGGCGTCCTTCGCCGCTGACTCAGGTGTCGGCGACCGTCGACGAACGCTTTTTCGGAACCGGCTATTCGCTGAGCGGCAACACCCGGGGCGGGAATGTCACGTTCCAGGGAAGTTACGGCAAGGACGTCAGCTCGACGAGCCAGACCGTCCTCGGCGCCGTGACGCTCTATGATCTGCTGATGATGCAGTACGCATCCAAGTATCCGGATGTCGCGGAACGTTCGGCCTTTGTCCGCCAGTTGCTCAATTCGGCCCAGCCGGGAATCGGGGGCGCGGTGATCGGCGCCCAGACCGTGATGACCAATGGCTACTTCCTCGATCGGCGGATGCAGCTCGGGATGACCGTGACGGGCGTACGCAATTCCCTCTCCTTCATTGGCTTCACTTCCGACCGGAGCACGCTGACCGATGCGTTTGCGCTGACTGGCAATCTGTCGACGAGCAGCAGCGTGAGCACCCGGGGTGCCACGTTGTCCCTGAATCATCGGCTGACCCCGATCACCTCGGCGACCGTGGGACTTTCGGCCTTGCGCAGCCGCGCCGACCAGCAGGCCGGGGCGGGGGGCGGTTCGTTGGAGAACAATACCCGCATCGTGTCTGCCGGGCTGACCACCAGTGTCAACGCGAAGACCACCGCTTCGCTCAATGCCCGGCAGAACACTGGCTCGGGCACCAGCTCGTATTCCGAGCGGGCCCTGATCGGGTCGGTCGCCATTCAATTCTGAACACCTCATGTACGAAGCTTATTTTGGCCTGCGGGCCAAGCCCTTCCAGCTGAATCCTGACCCCACGTTTTTCTATGGCAGTCGGGGCCATCGTCGCGCGATGGCCTATCTCGAGTACGGCCTGCACCAGAACGAGGGGTTCATCGTGATCACCGGCGAGGTGGGTGCCGGCAAGACCCTCCTCGTGCGCAGCCTGCTGCAGAAGCTGGACCCGAAGAAGATCGTTGCCGCCAACCTGGTGAGTACCCAGATCGATGCGGACGACATCCTCCGGATGGTCGCCGCCTCCTTCGGCATTCCCAGCAAGCACCTCTCCAAGAGCGACCTGCTGCTCGCCCTCGAGGCTTTCCTGGTCGCCACGACGGCGGAGGGCAAACGCGCGCTGCTGATCGTCGACGAAGCCCAGAACCTCACCCCCAAGGCCGTCGAGGAACTGCGCATGCTGTCGAATTTCCAGCTCGAAGATCACTCACTGCTGCAGAGCTTTCTGGTTGGGCAGCCGGAGTTCCGGTCCATCATGCAGAGTCCGGAGATGGTCCAGTTGCGCCAGCGGGTCATTGCTTCCTATCACCTCGGGCCGCTCGATCTGGCCGAAACCCAGGCCTACGTGGAACACCGGCTGTCCTGCGTGGGCTGGAAAGGTAATCCGGGTTTCGACCAGGACGCGATGCGCGAGATTTTCAACGCCAGTCAGGGCATTCCTAGGCGTATCAACGCGGTGTGCGACCGTATCCTCCTCGCAGCCTTTCTGGGTGAGCAGCGCAGGGTGGGGGCTGATCTGGTCGGCCAGATCGTCTCTGAGATGCGTGATGAACAGGTTGCCCCCGCGGCGGTCGAGCCCGGCGGCGTGAATCTGGCATCGACCGCCGGACAACCGGCGCTCGCCGTCGCGGCGCTCGACCTGCAGCGCCTGCTGGCCGATCCGGATGCCGCCAGGCTGCTCGCGGGAGCTGGGGCGTCTTTTGACGTGACGCGTTTTGAAGAGCGCCTGTCGCTGCTCGAGCGCACGCTGTCGACGACCCTCAACACCCTCGGCCAGCTGCTCAGAACCGCGCAGGCGCAAGGCGAGTTGCCAACGGACGAGGGAGTCACGACAAAATGATTCCCGCCACGCAGGACGCTCCCGCCGTCATCAATGCCCTGACCATCGACGTCGAGGACTATTTTCAGGTTTCGGCCCTTGCCCCGCATTTCCCGCGCGAACGCTGGAATGACACGCCCTGCCGCGTCGAGCGCAACGTGCATCGGATTCTCGAACTGATGCGTGCCGCCCAGGCCAGGGGAACCTTCTTCACGCTGGGGTGGATTGCCGAGCGTTACCCTGCGCTGATCCGCCTGATCGCCACCGAGGGGCATGAGATCGCCAGTCACGGCTATGGTCACGAGCGTGCCAGCGACCAGACCCCCGAGAGTTTTCTCGCCGACATCCGCCTGGCCAAGGCGGTGCTCGAGGATATTGCCGGCTGCGAGGTGAAAGGCTACCGTGCTCCGAGTTTCTCGGTCGGCCTGTCGAACCCCTGGGCCCACGCCTGCATCGAATCGGCCGGCTACACCTACAGCTCCAGTGTTTACCCGGTCAAGCACGATCATTATGGCGTTCCGGACGCGCCGCGCTTTCCGTACCCGGTTGGCAAGGGGCTGGTGGAAATCCCGATCACCACCGTGCGCCGCTTCGGCCGCAACTGGCCGGTGGGGGGAGGCGGGTATTTCCGGCTCCTGCCTTATCCGGTGTCCGCGTGGGGCATCCGCAAGGTCAACCAGGAAGATCATCGCCCGGCGATCTTTTATTTTCATCCCTGGGAGATCGATCCCGAGCAGCCGGTGGTCCGCGAGGCGAGCGCGAAGACCCGCTTCCGCCACTACGTCAATCTCGAGCGCACCGAAGCCCGTCTTGCACGCCTGCTGGAGGATTTCTCCTGGGGTCGCATGGACGAAGTCTTCCTCGCTCCGCAAAAGAACACAGCCTAGGGTTCGGGAAATGCCGTCTGCCGTCCAAGTACGCCCATTTGTGGCGGAGGATTCCGCGCGCTGGAACGAGTTCGTTTTCGGCTGTCCGGACGCGACCTTCTTCCACCGCATCGAATGGCGGGACATCACCGAATCCGTGTTCCGCCATCGTACCCACTACCTGCTCGCCGAACGTGAGGGGCGAATCGTCGCGGTGCTGCCGCTGGCGGAGGTACGCAGCCGGCTTTTCGGCCATGCGCTGACCTCGCTGCCCTTCGCCGTTTATGGTGGTGTTGCCGGTGACGACGCGGAGGCGGTTGCGGCCCTCGAGGCTGCCGCGGATGCACTGGGCCGCAAGACTGGCGTCCAGCACCTCGAATACCGCAACCTGCGGGAGCGTCATGCCGATTGGCCGCGCCAGGAGCTCTACGTCACCTTCCGCAAGGAAATCCACGCCGACGAAGAGGCCAACATGGCGGCGATCCCGCGCAAGCAGCGGGCGATGGTGCGCAAGGGCATCAAGAACGGACTGGTCAGCCAGGTCGATCCCGACGCCGACCGTTTCTTCGCGCTGTACTCGGATAACGTGTTGCGCCACGGCACGCCGGCCTTGCCAAAGCGTTTCTTTGAAACCCTGCTGGCGGTTTTCGGGCCGGACTGCGAGGTGATGACGGTCTCGACCGCCGACGGAAAACCCCTGTCCACGGTGTTGAGCTTTTATTTCCGGGACGAGGTGCTGCCTTACTACGCCGGTGATGATCTGGCGGCCCGCGATCTCGCCGCCAACGATTTCAAATACTGGGAACTGATGCGGCGGGCCGGTGCGCGGGGCTGTCGCATCTTCGACTACGGGCGCAGCAAGATCGGCACCGGGCCCTACCATTTCAAGAAGAACTGGGGTTTCGAGCCGCTACCCTTGTCCTACGAGTACCGGCTCTACAAGCGTGAGGCCGTGCCGCAGAACAACCCCATGAATCCCAAGTATCGCGCCTTCATCGCGATGTGGCGCCGCCTTCCGCTGGCCGTCGCCAACGCCCTGGGGCCGCATATCGTGCGCAATCTCGGGTGAGCGCGGTGTCTGACGACCGCTCTCCACTGCTCTATCTGGTCCACCGCATTCCTTATCCGCCGAACAAGGGCGACAAGGTCCGGTCCTTCAACATCCTGCGCCAGCTTGCCCGCCGGCATCGGGTCTTTCTCGGCACCTTCGTCGACCACCCGGACGATCTGGGCCATGTCGACCGGCTGTCGGAATGGTGCGAGGAGGTGCAGGTGGTCCGCATCGAGCCGAGGCGCGCGCGGATCGCCAGCCTGCGTGGCCTCGTCACCGGTGAGGCCTTGAGCATTCCGTACTACCGGAGCGCTGCGCTCGCCGAGTGGGTCAGGCGGGTCGTCGCCTGCGAGGGCATCCGCGAGGCGCTGGCGTTCTCGGGGCCGATGGCGCAGTACCTCGATGTGCCGGGGCTTGGCCGCCGTGTCATCGATTTCTGTGATCTCGATTCGGCGAAATGGACCCAGTACGCCGGTGACCATCGCTGGCCGATGTCCTGGCTCTACCGTCGCGAGGGGCGCCGCCTGCTGGCCTTCGAGCGGGCGGCGGCGGCGGCCAGCGACGCCAGCCTGTTCGTCACCGACGCCGAGGCCGATCTGTTCCGGCGCGCCGCTCCGGAGCTTGCCGGCCGAGTCTGTGCGATGCAGAACGGTGTCGATGCCGATTACTTTTCGCCGGAGCACGGCTTCGCCAATCCCTATCCGGACGGCGGGCCGGTGCTGGTATTCACCGGGGCGATGGATTACTGGCCCAACGTCGATGCGGTGGTCTGGTTTGCCGGGGAACTCCTGCCCAGGATCCGTGAGCGCCATCCCGACGCACGTTTCTGGATTGTCGGCATGAACCCGGCGCCAGCCGTGCAGGCGCTGGCGGGCGACGGCGTCGTCGTGACCGGCACGGTGCCGGACGTGCGCCCCTACCTGGCCCATGCCGATGTGATCGTCGCGCCGCTGCGCATTGCCCGCGGCATTCAGAACAAGGTGCTGGAGGCGATGGCGATGGCGCGACCTGTCGTGATTTCTTCGGCACCCGCCACCGGGTTGGCCGCGCGCCCGGGGCTGGACTGTGAGATTGCCCACAGCGGCGAGGAATTCGTTTCGCGTATCTTCGCACTGCTGGCTGATGTAACATCGCGCCGCAACATGGGGCAGGCGGCCCGGGAAACCGTGCTTGCCCGTTACAGTTGGGCGGCCCACCTGGCCGTTCTCGAGCGCTTGCTGAAGCCCGCCGACAATCAAGAATTTTCCACGATCCATACCTGTTGATTCGTAATCGATGAACGATCCCCGTCCTCTGGTCATTCACGTTGTCTTCAGCTTCGACGTCGGAGGGCTGGAGAACGGGATCGTGAACCTGATCAACCGGATGCCTGCCGATCGCTTCCGGCACCTGATCGTTGCGCTGACCCACTGTTCGCCGGCCTTCAGCGAACGCATCAAGCGCAGCGACGTGGCCTTCCTGTCCCTGGGCAAGGGTGCCGGGCATGGGCTGAAGCTGTATCCGCGGCTGTTCCGGCTGTTCCGCGAGTACAAGCCGGCCATCGTGCACACCCGTAACCTCGCCGCGCTGGAAATGGTCATTCCCGCCTGGGCTGCCCGGGTGCCGGTGCGCATCCACGGCGAACATGGCTGGGACAGCTTTGACCGGGAGGGAACCAGCCGGAAGTACCGCTTGGTGCGCAAGCTCTACTCGCCCTTCGTGACCGGCTATGTCGCGCTGTCGCGCAAGATCGAGTCCTACCTGATCGACAAGGTCGGCATCGCGCCGGCCCGTGTGCGGCGTATCTGCAACGGCGTCGACGCCGGTCGATTCGTGCCGGCCGTCGAGCGGCAGGCCGTCGACGGTTCGCCCTTCAATGATCCCGAGCTGGTGGTGTTCGGTGCGGTCGGTCGCCTGCAGGCGGTCAAGGATCACGCCAACCTGATCCGCGCCTTTGGCGCACTGGTGCGCGGCAATGCCGACGCTGCGCGGCGGGCGCGGCTGATGATCGTCGGCGGCGGCCCGCTGCACCACATGTTGCAGGCGCTGATCGAGAGCGAAGGTCTGGACCGACATGTCTGGCTTGCCGGCGAACGTGCCGACGTACCGGCGATGATGCGTGGCATGAATGTCTTTCTGCTGCCTTCCCTGTCGGAAGGCATTTCGAATACGCTGCTCGAAGCCATGGCCAGTGGCCTGCCCATCATCGCCACCGACGTCGGTGGCACCGCCGAACTGGTGGTCGATGGGCAGACCGGCCTGCTCGTCCCCGCTGCGGACGCCGCCCGGCTGGCCGCGGCGATGGCTGATCTGCTCGCCGATCCTGCGCGGGCGAAGGCGATGGGGCAGGCGGGTTGCGAGCGCGTGCATCGCCAGTTCAGCCTCGATTCCATGGTCGGCGCCTACCTCGCGATGTACGAAGAGCGGACCGGCACCCACGACAGCCGGAGGCCTGCGGCGGCAGCCCGATCCGGCGGTGCGCTTCGTTGAACCCAGGTTGAAGGAAAACCGATTCCATGTGCGGCATTGCCGGTCTTTTCGATACCCGTGGCGCGCGCGATTTCGATCGTGCCTTGATGACGCGGATGAACGACATCCAGTTCCACCGGGGCCCCGATGAGGGCGACATCCATTTCGAACCTGGCGTTGCGCTAGGCCATCGGCGTCTGTCCATCATCGACCTGTCGACCGGTCAGCAGCCGCTGTTCAACGAGGATGGCTCGGTGGCCGTGGTGTTCAACGGCGAGATCTACAATTTTCAGGAACTGGTGCCCGAGCTCGAAGCGCTTGGCCACCGTTTCCACACCCGCAGTGACACCGAGGTTATCGTCCACGCCTGGGAATCCTGGGGCGAGGACTGCGTGCAGCGCTTCCGCGGCATGTTCGCGTTCGCGCTGTGGGACCGTAACCGGCAGACCTTCTTCATGGCCCGCGACCGGCTCGGCGTGAAGCCGTTCTATTACGCGATCCTCGACGATGGCACGCTGGTTTTCGGTTCCGAGCTGAAGGTGTTGATGCAGCACCCGGGCCTCGACCGGCGCATCGATCCGCTGGCGGTGGAGGAGTATTTCGCCTTCGGCTACGTGGCCGAGCCGCGCACGATCTTCATGGGTGCCCGCAAGCTGCAGCCCGGCGAGAGCCTGTGCATCCGCCGCGGCCAGCCAATTCCTCCGCCCCGGATCTACTGGGACGTTCATTTCTCGCTGGACAATCCGCTGACCCTCGCCGATGCGAGCGCCGAACTGACCGAGCGGCTGCGCGAATCGGTGCGGCTGCGGATGATCGCGGATGTGCCGCTGGGTGCCTTCCTGTCCGGCGGTGTCGACTCGAGCGCAGTCGTCGCGACGATGGCGGGCCTGTCGGGTGAGCCGGTCAACACCTGTTCGATCGCCTTCGACGATCCGGCCTTTAACGAGTCCGAGTTTGCCCAGATGGTGGCTGACCGCTACCGCACGCGTCACTTCGTCGAGACCGTCAAGTCCGACGACTTCGATCTCATCGATACGCTGGCAGCGCTGTACGACGAGCCCTATGCCGACAGTTCGGCGATCCCGACTTATCGGGTCTGTCAGCTCGCCCGCAAGCATGTGACCGTCGCCCTGTCCGGCGATGGCGGCGACGAGAGCCTGGGCGGCTACCGGCGCTACCGCACGCACCTGATGGAAGAGCGCATGCGCGGCAGCCTGCCGGCGGGCATCCGCCGTCCGGTCTTCGGATTGCTCGGCCGGGTCTATCCGAAGGCCGACTGGGCGCCACGGGTGTTCCGCGCCAAGACGACCTTCCAGGCGATGGCGCGGGATTCCGTGCAGGCCTATTTCCATTCGGTCTCCATCCTGCGCGACGACATGCGCCGGAGCCTGTTCGCGCCGGCCTTCCGCAGGCAGTTGGGTGGCTACAACGCCATCGAGGTGTTCCGCCGCCACGCTGCGGCCGCCCACACCGACGATCCTCTCGCGCTGATCCAGTACCTGGACCTGAAGACCTATCTGGTCGGTGACATCAACACCAAGGTGGACCGGGCCAGCATGGCGCACTCACTTGAGGTGCGCGAACCGCTGATGGATCACAAACTGGTCGAATGGCTGGCGACGCTGCCGTCCGGCCTCAAGTTGAAGGGCCAGGAAGGCAAGTATGTTTTCAAGAAGGCGATGGAGCCGCTGTTGCCGAATGACGTGCTGTATCGTCCGAAGATGGGCTTTGCGGTGCCGCTGGCCCGCTGGTTCCGTGGCCCGCTGAAGCAACGGGTGCGTGACGCGGTGCTCGGTTCCACGCTCGCCGAGACCGGCATCTTCAACCGCGATTATCTGCAGCATCTGGTCGATGCCCATCAGTCCGGCGCCCGCGATTACAGCGCGCCCCTGTGGGCCACGATGATGTTCGAAGCCTTTCTGCGTAACAGCAATGCCGCGGCGCCCGCCCGCGCCGTTGCCGAGATGAGCCTGTAAATGCGCGTCCTCCACGTTCTCGACCACTCCATCCCGCTGCACAGCGGCTACACCTTCCGTACCGCGGCGATCCTGCGCGAACAGCGCGCCCTTGGCTGGGAGACCTTCCACCTGACCTCGCCGAAGCAGGGCACCACCGCGCTGGCGGTGGAAGACGTCGATGGCCTGCGGTTTCACCGCTGCGCGGTGCCGGCGCCGGGGCCGGCGGGGATCAACGAATGGCGGCTGATGCGTGCCACCGAAAGGCGCCTCGAGGCGCTCGCGCGGGAGCTGCAGCCGGATGTGATCCATGCCCACTCGCCGGTGCTCAACGCGATCCCGGCGATCCGCGTTGGCCGGCGGCTGGGGATTCCCGTCGTCTACGAAGTGCGCGCGTTCTGGGAGGATGCGGCCGTCGACCACGGCACCACCGCCGAGGGCAGCCTGCGCTACCGTGCCACGCGGGGACTCGAGACCTGGGCGCTGAAGCGTGTCGACCACGTCTTCACGATCTGCGAGGGGCTGCGCCGGGACATCGTCGGGCGGGGCATCGCGGCGAGCAAGGTGACCGTCATCCCCAACGCCGTGGACGTCGCCGGCTTCCAGCTGTCCGGGGAACCCGATGCAGCCCTCAAGCGGCAACTGGGGCTGGAGGGGATGACCGTGCTCGGCTTCGTGGGCTCCTTCTATGCCTACGAGGGGCTGGACCTGCTGCTCGAAGCGTTTGCCGCGATGCATGCGGCGGCGCCCGGGCTGCGCGTGCTCCTCGTCGGAGGTGGGCCCCAGGATGAGAACCTCAAGGCCCAGGCCCGGCGTCTGGGCATCGCCGACAAGGTGGTGTTCACCGGACGGGTGCCCCATGCGGAAGTGAGCCGCTATTACGATCTCATTGACCTGCTGGTCTATCCGCGCCATTCGATGCGCCTGACCGAACTGGTCACCCCGCTCAAGCCACTGGAAGCGATGGCCCAGGGCCGGATTTTCCTGGCGTCGGACGTGGGCGGGCACAAGGAACTGATCCGCGACCGGGAAACCGGCCGCCTGTTCGCGGCCGGCCAGGTGCCGGCGCTCGTTGACGCGATCGGTGACATGCTGGCCCACCGCGGCGACTGGCCGGCACTGCGCAGCGCAGGACGGCATTTTGTCGAGCAGGTGCGTAACTGGAAGAACAGTGTTGCCAACTACGCGGCGGTTTACGGGAGTCTGAGGTCAAAGCCAGCCCGATGACTTTCGCCGACCTGCGCATCGCTCTCGTCGGTCCGCTGCCGCCGCCGGCCGGTGGCATGGCGAACCTGACCCGGCAACTCGCCGACCTGCTGCGGGAGGAGGGCGCCAGTGTGGAACTGGTGCCGGTCAATGCGCCCTACCGGCCTGCCTGGGCGGCCCGCTTGAAGGGGGGGCGTGCGCTGTTCCGGCTGCTGCCTTATCTGGTCAGCCTGTGGCGCGCGGCCGGTCGTGCCGACGTGATGCATGTGATGGCCAATTCCGGTTGGTCCTGGCACCTTTTTGCCGCGCCGGCGATCTGGCTTGGCCGGCTGCGCGGCGCGCGGGTCGTCGTCAATTACCATGGCGGAGAAGCGGAAGCATTCCTGGCGCGTGCGGCCCGCTGGGTGCTGCCCACCTTGCGGCGCGCCCAGGCGGTGCTGGTGCCGTCGGGATTCCTCGTCGATGTGTTCGCCCGCCACGGGGTGACCGCCAGGATCGTGCCCAACGTCGTCGACCTTCAGCTGTTCGGCGGACCGCGGCAGGCTTGTCCCGCTGAGGGCGCGCCCCATATTCTCGTCGCCCGCAACCTTGAGCGGATCTACGGCATCGACGTGGCCCTCGAGGCGTTTGCGCACCTGCACCGGGCTTTACCCCGCGCGCGCATGTCGATCGCCGGCACCGGTCCCGAGCGAGCGTCGCTGCAGGCCCAGGCGGACGCGCTCGGCGTCGGGCCGAACGTTTGTTTCACGGGACGGATGGAACGTGAGGAGATGGCTGCACTGTTCCGTTCCGCGGACATCCTGCTCAATCCCAGCCGCGCCGACAACTTGCCCGGTGCGCTGCTCGAAGCCCTGGCCAGTCAGCTTCCCATCGTCGCGACCCGCGTCGGCGGCGTCCCTTACCTGGTCGAAGATGGGCGCACGGCCCTGCTGGTGCCGGTGGATGACGCGTCGGCGATGGCCCAGGCGATGTTGACGCTGCTCCGGGATCCGCAACTGCGCGCCCGGCTCGTCGAGGCTGGCCGGCCCCTCGTCGGCCGTTACGCATGGACGTCGGTGCGCCCGCTGCTGCTGGCCGAGTACCGGGCACTTCGGCCGCGCCGCACCGCCATCGTCTAGATACGCAGAACAGGAAAGCCCATGTCTGGTCTCTATACCCGTTTCGTTTCCAGTGTTCTCTTTCCGCTTCAGGAACGCCTGAAGGACCACAACACCGTGCGCGTACGGCGGGAGATGGAGCTTTCCCAATGGTGGCCGGCCGAGCGCATCGCCGCGTTGCAGGTCGAGCGACTGAAAGCCTTTCTCGTCGATATCGGCGCCCACGTGCCGTATTACCGCGAGCTTTTCGCCGCCAGCGGTTTCGATCCCCGTGCCGTCACGTCCACCGCTGACCTCCAGGGGCTGCCCTTCCTCAGCAAGGCGCTCATCAAGCAGCAGGGCGAGCGCCTGCGCGCCGACGACGCGCGCGGCCTGGCACGGTTCAACACCGGCGGTTCGAGCGGCGAGCCGCTGATCTTCTTCATCGGCACCGAGCGCGTGACCCACGACGTGGCCGCCAAGTGGCGTGCGACGCGCTGGTGGGATGTGGACATCGGTGATCCCGAGGTCGTCGTGTGGGGCTCGCCGATCGAACTGGGCACGCAGGACCGCTTGCGTCTTGTCCGCGACACCCTGATGCGCACCGAACTGCTGCCGGCCTTCGAGATGTCGGATGCCAAGGTGGAGGGCTTCATCGCGCGCATCCGCGCGATGCGACCCCGGATGCTGTTCGGCTACCCGTCGGCGATCAGCCACATTGCGGCTTACGCCGAAAAGAAGGGCATCCGCCTCGACGATCTGGGCATCAAGGTGGTGTTCGTCACCTCCGAGCGCCTGTACGACCACCAGCGCGCGGTCATCACTCGGCTCTTCAAGGCGCCGGTGGCCAACGGCTACGGCGGCCGCGACGCGGGTTTCATCGCCCACGCCTGCCCGTCGGGGTCGATGCACATCACCGCCGAGGACATCGTCGTCGAGATCGTCGATCAGGATGGCAAGAACCTACCCCCTGGCCAGTCCGGCGAGATCGTCGTGACGCATCTGGCAACCAGAGATTATCCGTTCGTGCGCTACCGCACGGGCGATGTCGGTGTCCTGAGCGATCATCCGTGCCCGTGTGGTCGCGGCTTGCCGGTGCTCGCGGAAATTCAGGGGCGCAGTACCGACTTCGTGATCGCGGCGGACGGCACGGTGATGCATGGGCTTGCACTGATCTACGTGCTGCGGGACATTCCCGGCGTGGCGTCGTTCAAGATTGTCCAGGAGACCAAAACGCTCACGACGGTTTTTGTCGTGCCTGGCGAAGGTTTCGAGGCGGATGACGTGCCGCGTATCGAGAATGGACTGAAGCGGCGTCTGGGTGAGTCGGTCACCGTCGATGTGAAACTGGTGGCCGAGGTGCCCGCCGAGGCGTCCGGCAAGTTCCGCTACGTGATCAGCCGCGTTGCGGCATAGGGTTAAAGGATAGCGGCCGGCATGGCCGACTGGGGTAAACCAATTGCGTGACTTACTGGTACTGGCGATCTTCGTCTACGGGGCGATCAAGGCGATGCGGAATCCCTACTACGGCGCCTTGCTGTGGGTCTGGATCGGCCTGATGAATCCCCACCGCCTCGGCTGGGGGTTCGCATACACGACCCCCTTTGCGCTGATGGCGGTCATCGTCACGGTGATCTCGATGGGCTCGAATCCGAAGCTGGTGCGCTGGCCGAGAAGCGGACCGGTGACCGTGCTGATCCTGCTGACTGCCTGGATGGGCCTGACCTCGGTGTTCGCGGTGTATCCGTCGGAGAGTCTTGATAACTACACGAATGTGCTCAAGGTTCTGGTGATGGCGGTGGTCGTTGGCTGCGTGACGCGGACGAAGGAGCAGATTCTCGGCCTTGTTGCGGTGAGTGCGCTGTCGATCGGTTTCTATGGCGTCAAGGGGGGGTGGTTCACGCTGACCACGGGCGGCGCTTTCCGCGTGTGGGGACCGCCCCAGACTGTCATCGAGGACAACAACGAACTTGCGGTGGCACTGATCGTCACCATTCCGCTGCTTTACTACCTCACGCTGCAGGTCGACAGGTTCATGAGCCTGCCTGTCCTGAATCGTTTGAGCGCGCGCTGGGTCGTGCGTGGCCTGTACGTGGCGATGGGACTGACCGCATTTGCGGCGATCGGCAGCCAGTCCCGTGGTGCCTTGCTGGCGATGAGCGCGATGTTCGCGGTCCTGTGGTGGAAGAGCAAGGCCAAGCTGCAGATCGGCTTGCTGCTGCTGATACTGGCACCGGCCCTGCTGATGTTCATGCCCGATTCATGGACCTCGCGGATGAACACGATCCAGACCTACGATCAGGACATGTCCGCGCTGGGCCGTCTGAACGCCTGGCAGATGGCGATCAACATCGCCAACAGCCGTATCTTCGGTGCCGGTTACACGAATGCGACCGCGCTGATCTATCAGATGTATGCACCGAACTCGGATCAGGTCATCGTTGCGCACAGTATCTATTTCCAGGTTCTCGGTCAGCACGGCTGGATCGGCCTGCTGCTGTTCCTGAGCTTCTGGATTCTCACCTACCGCACCGCGGGGCGCCTGGTGCGCGCGGCCAAAGGCCGGCCGGAGTATCTGTGGGTCGAACAACTCGGGGCGGTGACCATGATGAGCCTGATCGGTTTCGCCGTGGGTGGCGCCTTCCTCAATCTGGCCTACTGGGACATGCCTTATTACTTCATGGTGCTGGTCGTCGCGGCAGAGCGATGGCTCAAGGAACAGCCCGCAGAAGTGCCTGAACGGCATGCGATCGATCCGGCACGGGCAAAGCCTCATCAGGGCGGCCATCGCGATCCAAGGTCCTTGCACGCAAGAACCGCTTAGCCAGGGACAGGAAATGATATTTTTCGATCGCAAATCGGCCCCGCTTGGCGGGCAGTCCGTGGCCGGGGTGGGGCTTGCCGACGGGGGACGAGGCCCTGCGCTGACGGTGCTGGCCCTCGTGCTGGGGGTCTGGGCCGTGATCCTGATGGTATTCCGGCGGCAGGTGGCGATGGTGCTCGACGCCTGGGATACCATGCCCAGCCACGAGCACGGTTACGTCGTGTTGCTTGTCGTGGCCTATCTGCTGTGGACCAAGCGGGAACAACTGCGCGGTGTGCCCTGCGAGCCGTCGATCCGGGGCTTTGCTGCACTTGCCGTGACCGGCTTTGTTGCAATGCTCGGCGAACTGGTCTCCATCGCTGCGGTGGTCCAGTTTTCCATCATCCTGATGATGATCAGCGCGGTCTGGGCTGTCACCGGCGAACGTGTGCTGCGCGCGATTGCGGGCCCCCTCGCTTTTCTGTTTTTCGCGGTTCCCTTCGGGCAGGAGATCCTGCCCGTGCTGATGACCTGGACCGCTGACGCCACCGTCGTCGCGTTGCGCCATAGCGGTGTGCCGGTCTACCAGGAGGGGCGCAACTTCGTGATCCCTAGCGGAAAATGGTCGGTCGTCGAGGCCTGCGGCGGTATTCGATACCTGATGACCTCGGTGTTCATCGGCGCGGTATTCGCCTACGTCACCTATACGCGGGTTTATAAACGGGCGCTCTTCATGCTGTGGGCGATCGTCATGCCGCTGGTCGCCAACTGGGTGCGTGCCTACGCGATCGTGATGGTGGCCCATCTGACGGCGAACGAGTGGGGGCTGGGACTCAGCCATATCGCGCTCGGTTGGGTGATCTTCGGCGTGGCGATTTTCAGCAGTTTTGCGGTTGGTGTGCGCTGGCATGACCCGGTCCCGGCCGTTGCCCCGGCGCAGCCGCAGCCGGTTCCACTCGCTCGGGTGCTGCTTGCCGGCGTGCTGGCGGCCGGGATTCCCCTCGGTGGGCACTGGCTCGCGCAGGTGCTCGGTACGTCGTCCGCCACGCGCGCGCCGGAATTGCGCATGGAAGCGCTGGCGACCCTCAAGCCGGATCCGCATTTGACCGCCGAGCGCGTCCGGCCGAATTTTCCGGGAGCGCGGAGCCGCTTCCAGGCCACTTATGCGTACCAGGGACAGGCGGTTGACGTCTTCGTGGCCTACTACCGGAACCAGACCCAGGGCATGGAACTGATCAATGTCGTCAATGCGCTTGAACCCACCAAGGACTGGAGCTGGGCGATTTCATCCCATGGGTGGGAGGGCGCTCCGGCCCTTCCGGCGGTCAGTTTCGATGGTTATGTGAAAGACGACATCCATGCGGCCGTCTATCACTTTTACTGGGTCAACGGGACGACGACGACTAGCGCGGTGGTCAGCAAGCTCCTCGAAGCGGTGTCGCGCCTGCGCGGCCGTGGCGACGATGCGGCGATGGTGGCGATCACGGCTTACAGCCGGGACGGCATGGACGACGCCCGCAGGCGCGCGCAGGCATTTGCCAGCGACCACCTCGCCGGTATGCTCGCCGATCTCGAGCACACGGCGATGGCCGAAAGGGAATGAACGGGATGTCGACCCATGCGCCGGCAGGCGGCGCCTGCCTGATGGTGGCCAGCATCTTCACGCCGATCCAGGGCGGCTCCGCAACCGTTTATGCCAACCTCTGCCGCTACGCGCCGCCCGGCAAGATGGTGGCGCTGGCGACGCGTCGCCATTATCAGGACGGCGGGGAGATTCCGGGATGGCGTGAGCATGACGCCGCCTGTGGATTCCCGATCCATCGCCTCGACCTGCTTCGCCCCGAGATCATGCCGGCGCCTGCCAACAAGCTGGTTTCGGCGTGGCGTTTCCTGACCATCGACATCCCCTTGCGGGCTCGGGTCGTCTGGAAGGTATGGGAGCTGATCCGTGCCCACCGGATCGGGGTCATCTGCATCGGGGAACTGGCGTCGACCGCATGGCTTGCCCGTTTCTTCCGCCGCGTCCTCGGCACCCGTATGGTCCTGTACATCCACGGCGAGGAGATCACCACCCGATTCGATGCGGGCTCCTTCGGTCGCCGGCGGGCCGAGCACCTGCGCACCGCCGACGCGGTGGTGGCGGTGAGTCGCTTTACGCAAAAGGCCCTCGTCGAGCAGATGGGCGTGGCGCCCGAGCGGGTCTGCCTGATCGAGAACGGCGTCGATACGCGGCGCTTTTCGCCGGGCCCCGACGATGCCGGCTTTCGCGCGCGGTATGGTCTGGCCGGCCGGCGCCTGGTCGTGGCGGTCGGCCGTCTCGTTCCGCGCAAGGGTTTCGATCAGACCATCCGGGCCTGGCCGGCGATTCACGCAGCCCATCCGGACGCCCATCTCTTCATCATCGGCGACGGGCCGCAGCGCGCCGAGTTGCAGGCGCTTGCCGATGCTTCAGGGGTGGGCCACAGCATCACCCTCGCCGGTTCGCTGAGCGACGCCGACCTGCTGGCCGCCTATCGCAGCGCCGCCCTGTTCACGATGCCCAACCGCACCATGCCGGATGGCGATACCGAGGGGTTCGGGCTGGTCTTCCTCGAGGCCAATGCCTGCGGGCGGGCGGTGGTCGGCGGTCGTGCCGGTGGGGCGGTCGAGGCGGTGCGCGACGGTTTCAGTGGCCTGCTGGTGGATGGCGAAAGCACGCAGCAGATTGCCGAAGCGATGGGTCGGATCCTTGGCGACGAGACCTTGCGCAAACGCCTGGAGGCTGGAGCGCTGGCCCATGCCCAGGCCAACAGCTGGGCCAAGCGGGTCGGAATTTTTCAGGACTTGTGCACAAAATTGCAGAACGAGGGAGAGGGCAATGTCTGAACCGCGCACCTTGCTGGTGATCGCGGGCGAATTTCCGCCGCTGAAGACCATCGGACGCATCCGCACGGTCAAATTCGTCGATCAGTTGCGGCAGTATGGCTGGCGGTCGATCGTCGTGACCCTGGAGCCCTCGGGCAGCGAAGGGAACTACGATCCGTCCTTGATGGCCGAGATTGCCGACGGGATTGAAGTCGTGCGTCTGCCGCTGCGTAACCGGGAGGTCGAGATCGCCGATGCGGTGAAGCGCCTGCTGGGCCGCAAGCCGGCGGCTCGAGGAGCCGTGGCCACGCCAGGCGGAAATGCACAGCCGGCCGCGAAGCCGGTCTCGTCCCAGCGATCCGGTGGCGTCCTGGACCACGCTCACGACCTCACCCGCTGGGTGCTGCGTACCTTCGTCGATGTGCCCGACAACTACCGCCTGTGGGCCGACGAGGCGCTCAAGGCGGCTCGCCGCCTGTGCGCGGAGCGCCGGATCGACGCGATCTACACGACGCTGCCGCCGTTTTCGAGCATGCTCGTCGGCCACGCGTTGCGCGCCGAGACGGGCCTGCCGTGGATC